>Ga0265299_10004695_pt1 | contig 12840 bp, 15 predicted proteins | sample AusTroGonzalo_MG_4_FD_193485 | JGI IMG/M metagenome (GOLD analysis project Ga0265299, IMG submission 193485) | Bovine rumen microbial communities from tropical cattle in Woodstock, Queensland, Australia - Gonzalo_02 | ecosystem: Host-associated > Mammals > Digestive system > Stomach > Rumen ...
GGTAGTCCAAACAAGGAATGTAGAAAAATAGCATCATAATTTATGATAGTATCTAATACGTCAGATTCTTTAATCCTCTTAACTCTTTCTTTATTCTTAATGAACCTAAAGTTTTTGTCACCCACGAAATAATAATCATGTTGACAAATGTCTTTTGTAAGATCTTGAAAATCTATTTGCCAATCAATAAATTTTTCATCAATAACAAAATTAGCTATTTTTTTCATTATGCTTTACTGGGTTTATTAAAAAAATTCACTCTTTTGTTACTCCAGGAATCTTCTTGTACATATAAATATAAACCGAGTCTTCTTCCCCATTCCCAACTTGTTTGCCTGTATCAAATCCCGCATCATGCAATGCTTGCTCTAATTTTTGAGCACTTTCAAACCTATCAGCGGTCATTGTTTTGATAAAAGTAGCATTATGTTCTTTAGCTCGACGATCCAAATCATCTGTTATTCCGCAATAATAATTCTTTCTTGTCTCGCCATAACTAAAGCTGTAAAGATAGGCTTGGACAAATGCCTGTAAAGCATCTTGTAGTGTTAATTGACCATCCATTTTGTTAATTCTTTAACGTGTTATAATTCATTTTTTTAAATCATATTCGTCTAATTTGAACACATCCCCATGCCCAGGATAAACCGTTGTTTCTGGTTTGAACGTATCGACTACTTTTTGCCTGCTTTCGTAGAATAACTCTATAGATCCATTGCGTTTGTTAACATAAGGTTTCGTCTGCATAATAGCATCCCCCGTAAAAAGTACTCCGTCAATCAACAAACAGATTGAGCCCAAACTATGACCAGGTGTTGGAATAAACAGAATGGTGTTGTTGCACCATTCCAAGAACCCTTTTAATTCTTCTATTGTATTATCAACCTTACAAACGGTATATTGATAATCAGGATTATCATAATAGAATAGGAAATAGGCCTGAAACTCTTTGGCAAGATTCTGTTTGCATATTTCAGAGCAAATAACTTTCACAGCAGGGAATCTCTCAATCAAAGCATTCACACCCCAAGTATGGTCAGTATGTTCATGAGTGAGAAAGATGTAATCGAGCGTCAAGCCGTTTTGCTCAATATATTCTATTTCCCGTTCCGACTTTTCAGAAGCAGGATCTAAGCACAAACAATGCTTCGATACCTCATCAACCACCAAGTAGCAGTTGGATCCCATCAGTTGGTTTATGAACCTCTCTACTTTTATCATTTTACTTTAATGATACAGCCCCCCCAAGAAAAGCCAACGCCAAAGCCGGCCAACAAAATATTGCCATGAAGACGACCTTCTTTCTTAGCCTCGCACAAAGCAATCGGGATTGTGGATGAAACTGTGTTTCCCACCTTGTCTAAATACACATAAAATTTTTCCTTGTCAATCATTATCAGTTTGCGAAGGAAATTGATCATGTATTTATTTGCCTGATGAAAAACGTAGAGATCAACATCTTCTTTGGCAAGCCCATTCTTAGAAATGACATCATTAATCATTGGAGGTACTGCCTTAACAGTAAAGTCAAAGATGGCTTTTCCATCCATGTAGAGATTGTCGCTTGAATGTGGATTACCACCTTCGTCAAACTCAACATTATTGAGCTTCTCTTTTTGACGAGCAGCACCAGTTTCAACAATCAAACCAGGTGCACCACTACCATCGGTGCCATAAACAAATTCTCCAATCTCGGCAAAGCCATCAGTTGAAATCAATGTTGCTGATGCTCCATCACCAAAAATGGTTTTATTGCCTTTATCGCGAGGATGGAGGTATTTGTTGTAGGTTTCAGCCGTGAGCAAAAGAATGTTCTTTGCAATGCCTCCGGCAATCAAGCCTTTCGCCACTGCAAGACCGTATTCATAGCCCGAACAGCCCAAATTGAAATCGAAAGCTCCGCAAGAAGTAGGCAACCCCAATTTGTTTTGGATGATGCACGATGTGCTAGGCAGAAAATAATCTGGACTTTGAGTGCACAGCAAGACAAAATCAATTGACTCACGCGAAATATTATTTTCTTCAAACAACTTTTCCGCAGCCTTAATTGCCATATCACCAGCCGTTTCACTGTCTGCTGACAAATGTCGTTCTGACACTCCAACTTTACCTGCTATTTTATCTACAGTCCATTCTGGAAACTCTGTTACCAGTTCCTCATTGGAAATGATCTTTTCCGGCAAATAATATGCTATTGCTTTGATAAATGCCATAACACCAAAAAAAAATCAAGAATGAGCAATATTATACAAATCTTGAATGGTCATCATTGTTCTCATTTCCTCAGCCGAGATTTTCTTGCCATAAAACTGCTCTATCATATTCATGGTAGCAAGAGCATGTAGAGATGACCACTCCTCAAGGTTTCTGAAATGTGTTTCCGGCTTGAGTTGTTCAATATCTGTCTCGTCAAAGACATCATAAAAATTTTTGATAAATTCTTCCATATTACTAAATATTTATTGGTTTATAGATATTCGTTTCAGACAAATCGCAAGCAATGGTGCCCCACGAGAGGCCAACACCGTATGCGCTCATAATAACTTTGTGGAATGTTGAAGTATCATAGCTGCTCCCCTTATAACACAAATCAGACAACACCAATGGTACAGTTGTTGGACCTGTATTACCATAATTCATAATATTTACAGGCGCTTTAGCAGGATCAATCTTTAATCGTTTTCTCAAATAACTAAGTGTAAATTTCGTTGCCTGATGCAAAGCGTAGAAATCAACTTCATCTTTATCCCACTGTTTATAGTCAAGCATTGTTCTGATACTGTCTTGACCACAATGAACGATAAAGTTAAACACCTTATCGCCATCCATATTTAAATTCTCCAAGGTACGGATGTTGCCTGATTCGTCTTCAAACTCTTTTCTTGTTTCTTCGCTCGAAGGCATTCTGTAACCGCCTGCAGGCACTATCACAGTGTCATATTCATAGCCATTTGAACAAATATGAGCACTTATCTGCTTACCTTCGCATCGTGTAATCAAAGTTGCAGAACCACAATCGCCAAACACCATACGATGTGTGCGGTCGCGTTTGTTGACCATTTTGGTGGTGGTGTCTCCTGCTAACAGCAATACGTTTTTACATGCACCAGAACTAATTAAAGTAGCAGCTTGAAACACTCCATTGATATAACCAGAACAGCCAAAAGATGTGTCAAAACACACTGTATCCTGTGACAAGCCCAAACGTCCTTGTAGGATAATGGAAGTTGCCGGTGCAATATGGTCAAATGTTTGCGACACAAAAATCAGACCATCAATTAAGGACCTATCTATTCCCTCTTTTTCAAAAAGAAGTTGTGCAGCCTCAAAACATTCGTCACTGGCAGTCTCATTATCTGCTGCAACATGCACACGATCAACACCTGTTGCGTTTTTAATTGCCTTTACTTTGTCTTCTCCGAACAATTTATTCAGAGAGTCCATTTCAAGTATGCCTTTAGGCACATAAGTTGCAATGGCTTTAATAGCCACATTATCTAATGTACAAATCATATATCTACCTTAAATAACTGAATACCCCCCGTCTATTATCAAATTAATTCCCGTAATCCAACTAGAAGCATCCGACAACAAGAAAATTGCACCATTAGCAATATCTTCCGGTTTTCCATATCGTTTCAATGGATATCTTCCTTTTGTAGTTTCTTCAAGTTGTTCAGCTGAAAACATCTCATTGGATAATTCCAAAATTCTTGTAGGGACTAGGCCTGGATTGATACAATTAACCCTAGTTCCTTGAGCAGCGAATTCATATGCTGCAGATTTTGTATAACCAGAAAGAGCTCCTTTTGAGGTTGAATAAGTGGCTTCACCCACATTACCTATCGTAACTCCCGAAATAGAGGAAATCAATACGATTGATGATTTCTTTTGGAGTTTTTTCTTTTTGAGCAATAAAGTGTTTAATAGAATAGGGGTAATTGTATTAATGTTAAGAATCTCTTCAATTGTTTTCCTATCAATATGCTTTACAGAACACATTTGGGGAATACCTGCACTATGCACAACACCATTGATCTCAGGGCATTGGGAAACAAGATTGTCAATACCTTCTTGTTGTGATAAATCCACAGGGATGGAAATGTGACCTTCACCCTCCATCATGGAGATGGTTTCGCTCAAACGCTCAACATTACGACCTGTAACGACCATCTTGGCTCCCATTTTGGAGCACTCAACGGCAATGCCTCGCCCGATGCCGGAAGAAGCTCCCGTTACGAGTATTGTTTTTCCTTCTAATGAAAAGGGATTGTATGACATTACTTGGTCAAAACAAGGTTATACAACTCTTCAATAGTATTAACAGAGCGAAGGTCTGCACCTGTAATACGTTTCTCAAATTCTTCGTCAACCATTGCGATGATTGAAAGGGCGGTTAATGAACCCCACTCATCGAGTGATTTGAAAACGGTGTCAGCCTTAAACTGTTCAGCCGGAGTTTCGTCGAACTCTTCAGCAAATCTTGCGACAAATTCTTCTAAATTCATTTTTCTAAAATTTTAAATGTGAAACTTAACTTGATTATTTATTCTTTGACTATTTTGTAATTCTTCACCTTGCCAGCATAGGTGGGCACATCAAGCAGCGATTGCTGATGCAGATTAGGATACATTCGACGGACAATCTTTTCCAAGGTATCATCGGTACCCACTTCATAAAATTCCGTCACACCATCTTTTGCCATATTATGAGTCATAGTTGTCCACAAAACAGGATGGGTAATGTGCTGAATGAGGTCGGCACGAATTTCTTCTGGGTCAGTATGAGGCAAAGCATCCACACATTGATAAACCGGAATATTTGCTTTCTTGAAGTCTATCTCCTTAATTATTGCTCCCAATTCCTCACGTGCTTGGTCCATAAACGGGGTATGGAAAGAACCTCCAATAGCCAAAGGAACTGCTTTCTTAGCCCCTTCTTTCATAAAAGCCTTGCACGCCACACGAACAGACTTGCGACTACCGCTGATAACCACTTGTCCAGGACCATTGTAGTTGGCAAAGTATAGAGGTTCACCCGTCTCTTCCCATATTTCTTTAATACGCTTTTCCACATACTCATCAGGAAGACCAATTACTGCACCCATACCCGTCTTGACAGGTGCTTCATCAGAGGCCTTTTGACCAATCAAAGCACGGTTGAGAACAAGCTTTAAACCCTCTTCAAAGGTAATAGAACCTGCTATTACTAATGCTGCAAACTCGCCAAGAGAATGACCAGCCACACAATCAGGTTTTACGTCATCCTGACAAAGGGCTAGAATAGTTTCATACACAAACACCGAAGGTTGCGTGTTCTTGGTTTCCATGAGTTCCTCTTCATTACCATGAAACATCACATCGGTAATCTTATATCCAAGGAAATCATTGGCACGTTCAAACAACTCTTTGGCTTTGGAGAATTGATCATACAAATCTTGACCCATACCCTCTTTCTGACAGCCTTGACCTGGAAATAAAAATGCTTTTTTCATTGTTTTCTAAGTTTTCTTAATCTTTTTATTACTGATAGCATTTTAAATTCACCAGCTTCTTTATGTTTAAAATAATCATCCTTTAATATAGCTGCAATGCTTAAATCAAAAAAATGCCCATTTTTGAAAACAGCCTGTCGTAGCACTCCTTCTCGATTCATAAACATTAATTCTTCTGCAAAATTACTTGTCTTATGACCCAAAATTGATTCGCCATAAACTCTGTTTAAGCCTAGTCTTTCAAAAGCATATTCATATAGGAATAGGTATGTTTCAACCCAAGCAAAGCCATCTCGATAGTCGGTATCACCAATAACAATAGCACCAGCTTCTGCAGAACTGTTAATATAATGGATGTTAGTAAGGCAAGTCCATCCTATCATTTTATTATTATCCTTAGAACAAATAGCCCAAAAAGAAGAATAAGGATTGTGTCGCATGTGAGATTTAACCCAATCAAGGTCATCATCAAAACACGTTCGTTTATTCAATCCTACTGTTAAAACATTTAGTTCATCATCATTTTTCCATTTATGAATTAATTGAGCATCCTCTTCTTCAAACGCTCGAAAGAATACGGTCTTTCCCATTACTTTTTACTTTATTTATTAAACCTACCTTCTGTTTTCTGATATAAGAAGTACCCTCTTCTATCCGCATTACTCTTTACTTCCATTAAAGGTTCTTCAGAATACTCCCACTCAACAATCTCAGGATACTTTTCATGATTTTTAATTATAACACCAACTTCTGGAGCCAGCTTGCTATAAAAATAGACACCACTATGCATTCGCTTTGGGAAAGTCGGTTCTTCAAAATTTCCTACAGCCAGTTTGATTGCACCGTCAACGAAATCATAGCCAGTGGAAAGTCGAACTAAATCTGAAGAAATATAATCACCACCCATTCGTGCTCCGGTCTCAATAATATAGAGCTCATCTCTACTATTCCATTTAATCTCAGTATGGCTTGCGGAGTTTTCTATCTTCAATGCTGTTAATGCGTTTTCCACCATTTGCTGAATTCTTGTCCAAACAGATGCAGGGATATCTGCAGGCTGATGATGTTGCATCTCAACAAAACGAGGAGCACCGCTTGTAACCTTGTCTGTAATCTGAAGGAAATAGTGCATCCCCTGATGACTTATATACTCCACACTAAACTCACGGCCATCTACAAACTCTTCGATTATTGCTTTTGATGTCCTGGAATAATCAATAGCATACTTATAGGCCTTTTCCAGTTCCTCTGGTCTCTCTACTTTACATATTCCTTGACTGCCACCGCTATCCACAGGCTTAACAATGACGGGATAACGACACTGTATTTTTTCTAAATCAGAAGCATTATCTATCAAGTAATACTTCGGGACTGGTATTCCAGCTTTTTCCAAAGCTTGGCGTTGAGCGAATTTACTCTGAGTCAGTTTTATACTCTCTTCGGAATTACTCACAAGGCCTAGTTTTGCCGCCACGTATGATATTGTTGGCAATGCTGATTCCAAAGAGAATGAAATAATGCCATCCACTTTCTCTTTTCTGCATACTTCAACGACTTGATCTTTATCTGCAAAAGAAATGGGATAGAACCTATCACAATACTTCTTACATACAGCACCTTTTTCTATGGCTATACCGATAACCTCATAACCTAAGGCTTTTGCTTGCCTATAAAAGGGAATTAACGGCTCATTTGCGCCTATAACTGCAATTTTTTCCTTCATGATTAATAATTATTGATTATTTCAACAACTCTGCACATATCATCCTCATCATAACGCTGGTCGCAGGGTATAGCTAATACATGGTCATATATATATTTAATCTCTTCATCTATCAACACTCTTTCATCCTCCACAGGCCAAATAACAGGAGCATAAATAGAATCTTGTGCAAGTAATCGCTGTAATGATGGTCTATCCTCAACATAAATGGTAAAATATAAAGGTGCTGTCGTTACATCAGCCATATTTTGACAAACCTTTGTAATTTTTGAGCTTTCTTTGATATTTTTGAATAGATAGGCATAATTGCTGAACCTACTATTTTTATTCTTCTCAACATCTTCCTTTAGAAGACGATTGTAGGCCACTTGTGACATTCTATGTGGCGTAATGTTGCTATCAGCAATATGGTCTGCCATCTTGCTCAAACGGATTGAGATGGCTTTTGTGCGTTGTTCTCCATTATTAAAGTACTGATCTCGAAGATACATCGCTGCTATTTGCCTATCTGTAAACTCTTCATTCTCCTTGTCAGGTTGGACTATATTTACAGAATCAGTTTGATTGAACAAGTATCCACCATCAGGTATAGGCATCCATTTTCTGTAACTAGCAACGATGAATGAAGCAAACGAGTATTGTTTTGAAGAAAACAGGCACTGGGTTAAATCCAAAACAATATCAATGCCCTTTTCTTTAATAGACTCTAAGACTCCTACTTCTTCTTCATTCAGGTCCATGCCAAAATAGGGATGAACTACCAACAGCGATGGTTTATACTTTTCGATGGCGTTTTCCAAGCTCCGCAAATCAATACGCAAATTCCTCTTTACGGAAAAGTACTCACATTGCCAACCAGCTTCCTCAAATGGAGTGATGACAGTTTGGCATGTATAGGATGGTATCAGCACTTTTTTTTCTGTTGTATCCAAAGCATTGACAATATCACACAATGCTTCACGGCAAAGGGAATAATGAATTCTATTGCCTGTGAACTGCAATTGTTCTGATTCAGCTTGACTTAAAACTTCATCAGACAAAGGAAATATGCTGCCTATTTCTTTCTTCATTTCACAACTACTTGCAACCAATCACGCTGATTGGTGATTACTTTTTCCAATTCTTCAGCCGACTGGAATTTCAACACCAAAGTGCCAATGGCATTGTTTGCACCTTCGAATGATTCCACTTTGTCGCCTTTCTTTACCCAAAGGTCTTCTTCCACCACATCGGCTGGCAAATCTTTGCTGATTTCCAAATGGTCAAAAACACCTTCTTTATCAGCATGAAGGATAATTTCCGCCCAATGTCCATTATATGGCCGCTGTTCAATGGTTTCAAGGATAGGATCACCTACCATGGCACGAGTGATGGCCGTAATCATATCCACACCCGTAGCATAGCGCAACATTTCACACAGGCGATTGCCACCACCACGCGGGGTGAGCTCCATAATATAGGGTTTGCCATTGATACCAATACGAGTTTCAATATTATAGACCACCGTTTTGAGACCAAGCAGAGTTATCAATCGCTGAATCTCTGAGGTAAGATACTCTTCCTGTTCTTTTGTAAATGTAGAAGGCCAGGAATAGGCTGCCGGAGTGTAAGGATTGGAAGCATTGAGGTCGAAACGCTGTGCGCAGAAGCTCACAAATTTCAACTTGCCATCAACCGACATACTGTCGGTATCAGAAGAGCAACCTGCTTTTTCAATGAAATCCTCAATAATGATATGGCCAGAGATGGATTTTTCAAAAGCAAATTCTACTGCCGCTTTTAAATCCTCAATCCTATCAACACGAGTAACACCCTTGCTGCCTGCCGCATCAGTTGGTTTTACAATGATTGGGTAATCCCATTGATTGGCATTAGCCATAGCATCCGCAGCATTGTTATATCCTTTAGCTTTCGGCACATTGAAACCATGCTCGGTTAAGAAGGCACGGAACTTATCCTTGTTTTGAAGAATCTCTACAGATTCAAATGGTCCAAACGAAGGCAATCCCATTTGGTTTTGCACGTATGATGCTGAAACCACACCTGGGTCAACACCAAATGACATTATGCCGTCAATCTTCTTCTCCCTTGCCACTCGCAATACCGCTTCCTTGTCGATAATGCTCACATTGACATACTCATCGCTATATTTATGAGCAATATTATCAGGAATATAGTCGGCAGTGATCACATAGTAACCCTGCTTGTGGGCTGCCTCGATGACCGGCAGCAGATAACGAATGCCCCCAAGGAGCATGATTCGTTTTTGCATCGTTGTTTATTTTACAATCAGTTCAAGAATTCTGTTCAAATCTTCATCGTTCAACTGGTGATGCATTGGCAAGCAAATCACCTCGTTGGCAATACGAGTAGCCACTGGCAAATTCTCTGGAACCGCACTTGGCAAACCACGATAGGTACTGAATGTGCTGATGAGCGGGTAGAAGTAGCGACGACCCAATACATTTGAGTCACGCATTTTGAAGTAAAGCTCATCACGCGTCATACCATACTGCTCAGCATTGATGAAGATTGGGAAGTAGCTATAATTGTGACGCACCCCTGGCATATCATCAAAGAAGCGGATGCCCGGAACATTGCGCAAAGCATTGCGATATTTCACTGCCACCTGATGACGCTTTTCGATAGCCTCATCCACCTGCCTCAAATTCACCAAACCATAAGCTGCACGCACTTCATCCATCTTGCTATTGATGCCAGGCGCAACCACCTCGGTTTCACCTGCAAAACCAAAATTCTTCAAAAAGTCAACGCGCTTCTTGGTAGCCTCATCGTGCATTACCATAGCTCCACCTTCAAGGGTGTTATACACCTTAGTGGCATGGAACGATAGTGAAATCAAGTCGCCTTTCCCAACCCAACTCTCGCCATTCACTTCTACACCAAAAGCATGAGCAGCATCATGAATCACCTTCAGGCCATATTTATCGGCAATAGCTTGGATTTCGTTCATCTTACAAGGCTTGCCATAACAACTCACCGGCATAATGGCCGTGGTTTTAGGAGTGATAGCGGCCTCAATTTTATTAGGGTCAATACCACAGGTTTCTTCCTCAATATCCACAAACACCGGTCGGCAACCATTCCACCAGATGCTATGAGTCGTAGCCACAAAGCTATAAGGTGTGGTGATCACTTCACCTGTGATACGCAATGCCTGCAATGCGGTCAACAACGGCAAAGTTCCGTTAGTAAAAAGGCTAATGAAAGGAACTTTCAAGTACTTACATAATTCCTTTTCAAGCTGCTGATGGAATTGACCATTGTTGGTAATCCACTTGCTTGCCCAAATCCCTTTGAGCATAATGTTCAACTCGTCAAGATCTGGCAAAAGTGGCGAGGTGACGGTAATTTGTTTTTCAGCCATAATTCTTTATTCTTTTGGGCCTTGCATATTCGGATGGGTCAATGTATCAGATGAAACATCTTCTTTTAATTCATCAATAACCTTTAACAAGTATTGACCATACTGATTCTTAAGCATCGGTTTTGCCAACTCACGCATCTTTTCTTCACTAATCCAACCATTACGATAGGCAATACCTTCCAAGCAAGCCACTTTCAAACCCTGACGTTTCTCAATAACCTCAACGAAGGTGGATGCCTCACTGAGACTGTCATGTGTGCCCGTATCCAACCAGGCAAAGCCACGACCAAAGACCTGCACTTTCAATTCACCGTCTTTCAGGAACTCCTGGTTCACCGTGGTGATTTCCAGTTCACCACGTGCAGACGGTTTGATTGTTTTGGCCACATTGACAACCTTGTTAGGATAGAAGTATAATCCCACCACTGCATAATTGCTCTTAGGCTCTTTGGGCTTTTCTTCAATGCTGAGGCAATTGCCATTCTTATCGAACTCAGCCACACCATATCGTTCAGGATCTGACACCCAGTAACCAAACACGGTCGCCTTATTATTTTCTTCTGCATCACGAACGGCATTTCTCAACAAAGTGGTGAAACCACTACCATAAAAGATGTTATCACCCAACACCAAGCAGGCGCTATCATTGCCAACAAATTCCTCGCCAATGATGAAAGCCTGTGCCAGACCATCTGGAGAAGGCTGTTCAGCATACTCAAAGTGTACGCCATAATCGCTGCCATCGCCTAACAGACGTTTGAAGCCAGGTAAATCGTATGGTGTAGAGATAATAAGTATATCCCTAATTCCAGCCAACATCAATGCGCTGATGGGATAATAAACCATCGGTTTATCATAAATAGGAAGCAACTGCTTGCTCACGCCCTTAGTTATCGGATAAAGGCGGGTACCGCTTCCGCCTGCTAATACTATACCTTTCATATTATTTTTGTAACTATAATTTCAAACCAAGTTCTCCTAAGACTTTAGAAAATCGACAATACCATGTATGTTCATTTTCAGACCTTTTTCTTGCTGCACTCTTTATTGAATAAATATTAGAATCACTTGCCTTTTGTGTATAATACTTTGCCTTATCTACCAACTCTTCTTTTGAGCGATAAAAAATGATTTCTTTATTTTCTTCAAAATATTCAGACAGTTCCTTGTTAAATCTACAAATCTCAATTCCTCCTGACATTGGAATTTCAAAGTTTCTAAGATTAACCACCTTTAAAGGCTCTTTTAAAATGTCTGTATGAACTGCAGATGTTGATGCTAACGATAAAGCATATTCCGAATAGATTTCACAAATCTGTTCAAAAGGCACAGACGGACTATTTGACAAATAGTCGTTTTCTAACAATTGTATATTGCCTTTCAGCTTATTTATAAAAGTTCCCTTTATAAGCTTTCTGCCTTCCCAGGTCTTCATTCTATCAAAAAAAACTTGCATTTTACCATACTGGTAAGAAGGTAAAAATGCTTTCTCCGCGGGTTGTTTAGTAACAATATTATCATTAGAAGGTTTTCCAAAAAATAAAGACAAGTTGATACCTCCATCCAACAAAGTATTCATCATTCTTGTTCTACTGCCATAAGGGGTACCTATAAAACAAATCTTTCTCGTTAATGGTTTCTCATTATATTTAAAAAAGAAAGGATTTGCTGCATATGGTGCAAAAACTGTTTTTACACCCCATCGATCATACAACCTTTGGGTTTCAATAGATGTTAGCCAAACTAAATCAAAATATGGAGATAATTCCTTATCGTAATATGGTATCAGCAAATTGTCAAAACGTATACAAAGAGTAGGTACACCCATTTTCTTTATTTCTTGGAGTGTTTCAACATATAATTGTTCTTTTCTGCAAATTGCCGTAAAAAACAACGAGAATCCTCCTTCTCTCAACATATTAAGTACAGCCTCGTTAGCTTCATCCCAACTCTTAATATCAAGACTAGCAAGTGTTACAATTTCAACACCATGTCGCTTTAGTTCATCAAAAAAATGAATCTTCTGCCACATAGCCATATTAGAATTGCCTTCAAGTGTAAAATACAAAATTTTATAATTCATATATTTCAACTTTTTTAATGCCTCATTGATTTTGATAATCTACCATAATAACAAACCTTTCCCAAGCACAAACCTGTAAATGGCGTAGTATAAGGGTGAACCAAAAAAGAACCTTCTACAAATAATAGTAAAAACATTACCATTGTAACAAT
>Ga0265299_10004701_pt1 | contig 12828 bp, 6 predicted proteins | sample AusTroGonzalo_MG_4_FD_193485 | JGI IMG/M metagenome (GOLD analysis project Ga0265299, IMG submission 193485) | Bovine rumen microbial communities from tropical cattle in Woodstock, Queensland, Australia - Gonzalo_02 | ecosystem: Host-associated > Mammals > Digestive system > Stomach > Rumen ...
CGGCTGGATAAGCCCAGGTGAAAAGGCGGTGCGTGACTTGCTGCTTGCCGATAAGGGAAAAATCATCCAGATATTGCCGTCGGCGATGCCACACGACTACAAAGTCGGCAGCAGGTGGCTTGAGGCCATCCGCGATTGCCGCGCGGCAATCATCGCGCGAGGCAACAGCGAAGTGGAGTTTTCAAGGGCAGCGTGTCTTGAGGTGAACGAGGCGGCGGCGAGGATAGCCAGCGCAAGCGACGGGATGGCCACCGCAAGCGGTGGCATCAGGACAGGTGCTGCACTTGGCAAGGCGGTTTACTGGTTGCCGGAAGGTCCGAAACTTGTTTCCTGATGACACCGCTTGCGGTGTTCTGGCTGCGCTGAGGTTGGGCATGGCAGCCGGGAATATGGTAAAATATTTTCAAAAGATTCGGTAGATGATATGAGAATACTTTTTCTTAGCGATATACATGGTGTGCCGGCGGCGCTTGATGCGGCGCTGGCGGCTGGTGCCGCGCTGGGCTGTTATGACGGGGAGAATCTCAAGCACTATGTCATTTGATGCAGTGATACTTGCAAACGGCGACTTCCCGAAGAAGGGGGGCGCCGCATGGGAAATCCTCGCGGGCGCAAAGCGCGTAGTCGCGTGCGACGGCGCGGCGGACGCCTACTGCCGGCGCTTCGGCAAGTCGCCTTACGCTGTCGTTGGCGACATGGATTCCATCGACCACCACCCCGAGGGCTCTGAAATCGTGACAGTTCCCGACCAGTCGACGAACGACCTCTCGAAGGCCGCCGGCTGGTGCCGCGCGAAGGGCTTCAGGAAGCTTGTCGTCGTCGGCGCGATGGGGAAACGCGAGGACCATCTTCTCGGCAATGTCTTTCGTGCGCTCGATCTTGGCGTCGAGATCGTGACGGAATTCGGGCGCTTCGTCCCTGTTGCCGGGAAGGCGTCGTTCCGCGTCGCGAAGGGAACGCCGGTAAGCGTGTTCGCAGTCGATCCCATGACGCGCATGACTTCCACCGGCCTTGAGTGGCCGCTTGACGGCGTGAAGTTCAAGAACCTATACTGCGCGACGCTGAACCGCGCAAGCGCCGCGCGCGTCACGCTCACCGCGACGAAACCCGTCCTCGTCTATATCGGCTTATGAAAATCGTACTTGCAAGCGGTAGCCCCCGGCGGGCGAAGATACTAAAGGACCTCGGCGTCGATTTCGAGGTCGTCAAGACGGATGCGCCTGAAGTCTCCTATCCCGCAGACCCAGAGCGGACTGTGCGCGAAAACGCGCTTGCGAAGGGCGCGGCGGCCCGGTCCGTTCCCGGTTCCCACCCCTCTAGCGACCGCTTGCGCGGCTCGCTTCGCTCGGGGGATACGTTCCCCATCCTGTCCGCCGACACGATCGTGTGGTTCTCCGACCGCATCTACGGGAAGCCGCGCGATCTCGACGAGGCGAAGGAGTTTCTGCGCGAGCTCGCGGGCAAAGTCCACACAGTCTTTACAGGAGTCGCTTTCGACGGCGAAGTGAAGGTCGTCCGCAGCGACGTAAAGTTCCGCGAACTTTCCGAGGCGACGATAGAGGAGTATGTCGCGCGCGTGAGGCCGACCGACCGCGCGGGCGCGTACGACATAGACGAGTCGGGCGACTTGATCGTCGAGTCGTACTCTGGCAGCTACGAGAACATAATGGGGCTCCCCGTAGAGCCGCTCAAGGAATGGGGGATCGCATGAAGGCAGTGGTAGTTCTTTCCGGCGGGCAGGATTCCGCGACGGCGCTCGCAATGGCCGTGAAGAGACATGGCGCGGAGAACGTCGCGGCGATTACCTACGCCTACGGCCAGCGCCATGCGCTCGAGACGAAGTATGCGCGCCGTTTGGCCAAGGGAATATTCAAGATCGCCATGTGGAAGCGCGTGCCGCTTTCGTTCTACTCGTCGATCACTGACAACGCGCTTCTCTCGAAGGACGTCGCAATCGAGAAGAAGAAAGGCGCGAAGTGCCCCAACACCGTCGTGGAAGGGCGGAACGCCGTCTTCCTCACGCTTGCGTCCGTCTGGGCGAAGTCGCTTGGCGCGAAAGAGGTGTGGACTGGCGTTTCAGAGGCGGACTTCTCTGGCTATCCCGACTGCCGCGCGGCGTTTATTCGCGCACACGAGAAGGCGACGCGCCTTGCGCTCGACTGGCCGGTCAAGTTCGTGACGCCGTTCATCCACAAGACTAAGGCGGAGGAGTGGGCGCTTGCTGCGAAGCTCGGCATCCTCGGCGTCATCGAGAACGACACCCTCACCTGCTACAACGGCATTCCGGGGCGTGGCTGCGGCAAATGCCCCGCCTGCCGCCTCCGCGCACGCGGCTACGAAGAATTCAGCCAACGTAAAGCCGGGACCTGAAACGGCTGCCACTTGCACAGGCGGGGGCATTTTTGGTAAAATATACGCGAACATTCCCATAAAGGACAAATAAAATGGCTAATATCAAGGGCGGCCGCGCCGCCAGGAAACGCGATCGTCAGAATGAAAAGGCGCGCAAGCGCAACTCCGTCGTCAAGGCGAAGCTGCATGACGCGCACAAGAAGCTCTTCAAGGCCGCCGACGCCAACGAGAAGGAATCGGCCGAGAAGAAGTTCAAGGAATTCGTCTCCGGCCTCGACAAGGCCGTGAAGAAGGGCATCATCACCAAGAACACTGCGGACCGCAAGAAGTCCCGCGCCCAGCTCAAGCTCAACAAGATGGCGAAGGCCGAGGCGAAGTAAACCCATACAGGAAACCGGGAATGTGATGGCGAAGGGCATCGGAATGAAATACATTCTGGTGCCCTTTGCGCTTGAAAATGCAGAAATGTTGAACGGTTGAAAGCTTGAAACTTCAAAGGATCGACCGCCAAACTACCTAACCACTTAACTACCAAACCACTTAACTTTTACACAGAAAGGAATAAAGAAAATGGCAAAGAAGACTCTCCGCGACGTCGAGCTCAAAGGCAAGCGCGTCGTGATGCGCGTCGACTTCAACGTCCCGATGGCCAAGGACGGCTCGGGCAAGATTACGGACGACACCCGCATCGTCGCGGCGCTCCCGTCCATCAAGTACGTCCTCGAGCAGGGCGGTTCGCTCGTCCTCATGTCGCACCTCGGACGTCCGAAGGGCGGCAAGCTCGGCGCTGCGCCGAACCCGGACAATGCGGCGTTCACTCTTAAGCCCGTCGCCGAGGCGCTTTCCGAGAAGCTCGGGCTCCAGGTCAAGTTCGTCCCGGACTGCATGGCGGCGGACGACGTCGTCAAGGCGCTCAAGCCCGGCGAAGTCGCTCTTCTCGAGAACACCCGCTTCTACAAGGCCGAGGACGGCAAGGTGAAGAAGGACGACGACAAGAAGGGCATCCACCTCACGGACGAGGAGTTCGCGGCGAAGAAGGCCGAGCTCAAGGCTCAGCGTGCAGAGATGGCCAAGAAGCTCGCCTCCTACGGCGACCTCTACTGCAACGACGCGTTCGGCACGGCCCACCGCGCGCACGCCTCGACGGCGGTCGTCGCTGACTACCTGCAGCCCGCGGTCAGCGGATTCCTCCTCGAGAAGGAGATCAAGTTCCTCGGCGACGCCGTCGAGAACCCGGTCCGTCCGTTCGTCGCAATCCTCGGCGGCGCGAAGGTCTCCGACAAGCTCGCGGTCGTGAAGGCGCTTCTGAACAAGGTCGACACGCTCATCATCGGCGGCGGCATGGCCTACACCTTCAAGAAGGCCCAGGGCCTCAAGATCGGCACCTCGCTTTGCGAAGACGACCAGGTCGAGTACTGCAAGGAGATGCTCGAGGCGGCCGCTGCGAAGGGCATCAAGATACTCCTCCCCGTCGACAACGTGATCGCCAACAAGTTCCCGGAGACGAAGGACGCGTCCGACATCGAGACGAAGCTCTGCGAGGGAGACATCCCGGACGGGTGGATGGGCCTCGACATCGGTCCCAAGTCCGTCGCCCTCTTCGCGGAGGCCGTCAAGGACGCCAAGACGGTTGTCTGGAACGGTCCGATGGGATGCTTCGAGTTCGCGCCGCTCTCCAAGGGCACGTACGGCGTCTGCGACGTCGTCGCGACCGTCAAGGCGAACGGCGGCACGTCGATCATCGGCGGCGGCGACTCGGTCAGCGCGGTCAAGAAGTCCGGCAAGGCGGCCGAGATGAGCCATGTCTCCACCGGCGGCGGCGCCAGCCTCGAGTTCCTCGAAGGCAAGGTCCTCCCCGGCGTCGCTGCGTTGAACGACAAGTGATGCGGAATACGTAAATTGGCTATTGACGGGCGCATGTGATATTTGGTATCATATGCGCTCGTTGCCTATGGCACAAAAGTTTGGCGAGGTAGCTCAGTCGGTAGAGCAAAGGACTCATAAGCCTTGGGTCGAGGGTTCGAACCCCTCCTTCGCCACCATCCTCTTGACAAGAACGGGCGTCCGCGCCCCTTTTCCACAATGGATGTCTCGGTCATAGTTCCCTGTCGTGGCGCGGCAGCTTTCGTGCCGAAGATGGTGGAAATGCTATGTGCGCAGGACTTTGGCGGCGAATGGGAGGCGGTTTTCGTCGACGACGGCGACGAAGACGTCTCCTGGCACGCGGCGGTGGAGTCCGCCGGAATGCGCCTTCTGGTGCGTCCGCGCCTAGGCGTTAGCGCAGCCCGCAACGCGGGGCTGGACGCGTCCGCCGGCGAGATCGTGCTTTTCGTGGACGCCGACGACGAGATCGACGCGGGGTACGTCGGGCGCATGTATGCGGCGGCGGACGGGGTGGACTTCGCGTGGGGCGACGCGGAGGTCGTAGGGGAGGACGGGCGTGTGTCGTCCACTAGGTCCGCGGGAAGTCCCGCGGCGGGATCCGTCCTGGAAGGGGAGTCGATAAGGGATTTTGTCTGGCGGCGCTGCTTCGGGTACAGGCTTGGCGACCTGGCGCTGATGCCCCTGCCTGGCGGGATGTGGCGGCATTGCGGACGCGAGCTTGGCGGCGTGTGGGCGCGCGCGTTCAGGCGGTCGGCGATCGGGGATCTCCGGTTTGTGGAGGGGCTTCGAAACGCCGAGGACTCCATATTCCTCTGCGCGTTCGCGGCGCGGGCCGCGACGATGCGCGTGGCGGGTCCGTCTGGCTACCGCTATAGGCCGCGGCGCGACGGTGCGCTTGCGGTGGAGAACAGGGGGCTCAAAAAACTGGAGTCGAAGTTTGCGCTTCGGGACGCCAGGCGTTCGCTGGATCCCGCCATGTCGCATTGGCGCGGCACTTTTGTCCTTTCGGCGCTGGAGGTGCTTCGTCTCGGCGGCGTCGGCGCCGCGCTGCGCTACCTCCGCGGCAATCCCCTCCGCACCGCGCCTTGACCGGAACTCGCCGGCTTGCTGCGCGCGAATCCGCTCCCATCGCACCCCATCAAGTTATCCATGCCTAACATTTTTCCTTTTTCTTGTTGCTGATATTGAGGTCTTTGTGGTACAATAATGTTGCTTGACAAGGGGGCAAGTGTCAGGTTTCACTGCGTGTCGGAATAGGTATCCATTTCCAGTGCCTAATCCGAAACGAAACAACGGGAGGAGGCGGGGACAGATGAGCAAACTGCCGAAGTTGGCGTGTGCAGTGGCGGCGATGGCCGCCACAGCGGGCATTGGATTGGCGGCGCATGGCGCGCCGATTCTCTTGAAGGCCAGGACGATCGTGCCGGGCGAAGATCATGTGACGCCAAGGTTGACGTCGACATCGAGCACAGGCGCAGGTGTAGAATCACTTCCCGAACGAGGTTTGTACATAGTCCAGCATGATGGCATCATCCAGCCGTCTTGGAGAGAGAGCCTTGAAGCGGCGGGTGCGATTATTCGCTCTTACATCCCTGAAAACGCCTATCTGGTGGAGGCGAGTCCGGCGGTGCATGAGACAATACGGACGACAATTCCGCATACGTACCTTGGCGAATACAAGGGCGAGTATCGGTACGATGCCTCGACGGTTGCGTTGCTTGCAAGCACGACGCAAACGACGGCAAGCGGCGCAAAGGCGGCTGTGCCTACCCGGGAATTCTCCATTTTGCTTTTCACCGAGGAATGCCGCGAGGAGGTTGCGGCAAAAATCGCAAAGATATCTGGGTGTTCCGTATCTGGTGCTGACGGCAAGGTGATCCGTGCCGCGTTAACCGCCAGCGCGGTGAGGGAAATCGCGTCATGGCCTGACGTGCATTGGGTGGAGCCATTTGTTATGCCCACCCTTTGCAACAATGTGGCGGTTCAGGCTCCCCGCATGAATGTCGAGACTGTTTGGCCAAATGGAGAAACTGGGTTGGGCTTGACCGGCAAGGGACAGATTGTCGCTGTGGCAGATACGGGTTTGGATACTGGAAACATGAATACACTTCATGCCGGTGTAAAAGGAAGGGTCGCTAAAGCTCACGCTTTAGGACGAGTTAATGATTGGAGCGATCCTAACGGACATGGTACTCATGTTGTCGGGTCTGTGTTGGGAAATGGCGAAGAATCAGGCGGGGCTTCCAAATTTAAAGGTGTGGCCTACGAAGCGACTCTAGTATTTCAATCAACGTTAGATAAGGATGGTTATTTGACGGGAATCCCCGATGACCTGAATACATTGTTTGCACAAGCATATGCTGACGGCGCTCGCATTCACAGTAATAGCTGGGGTTCTGGACGACAAGATGATGGTTCTATAGGTGGGGATGACGCATTTCTTGGGCTTTATGGGAATGGTGCTTATGTGCTAGGAGATTATGAGAATGGTTCGTATCAAGTTGATGAGTTTATGTTTGGTCATCCAGATATGTTGATCTTGTTTGCGGCTGGCAACGATGGTGTTGATTGGTCTCCACAAGACGGGGGCATAGATCCAGATTCAATAGGTTCACAGCCTACTGCAAAGAATTGCATGACGGTAGGCGCCTCGGAAAATCTCAGGACTAATGGCGGATTTAGTTGCGATGCATGGTCGCCATGGGAAAAATTCGGTAAAGATTGTTTCCCAAATGATCCAATAGCATCTGATTACATATCACGCCCACCCGCAAATTCAAACCAGGGCATTGCCGCTTTCTCCAGTCGAGGACCCTGTGACGATGGTCGTGTCAAACCTGATATAGTCGCTCCGGGAACCGACATCCTTTCTATGCGTTCAAGTGTTGGCAAGACAAAGTGGGGAGCATATAATGCTTATTACCAGTATTGCGGCGGAACTAGTATGGCGTGTCCTCTTGTCGCCGGCTCCGCAGCACTTGTGCGTGAATGGTTGCAGAAGAAGCGCAGCATATCCAATCCAGACGGCGCGACGATAAAGGCGATTCTTCTTGCTGGAGCCAAGACACTTGCTCCGGGGCAGTACGGTACTGGTAAGTATCAGGAGATACCGGATTCATATCCGAATAATGTCGAAGGGTGGGGGCAGGTAAATCTCGGCAACTCGCTTCAGAATCAAGTCGGGTTGCTTGTGTATGATGCGCAGATTATCGAAAATGGAGATACGCATACATTTGCAGTCAAGGCTATGGCGGGGAATGCACTAAACATCGTGATGGCCTACACGGATGCGCCAGGGGGGCCAGGTTCGGCGAAAGCACTTGTGAACGACCTTGATTTGCTTGTGGTGTCGCCAGATGGAAAGACAAAGACATATCCCAACTCGCTGACATCGGCAGATCGGTTGAACAATGTAGAGGGGGTGCGAATAGCTGGTGGCGATGTCGTCTCGGGAACGTATACCATTACCGTCAATGCGCATAGCATACCAGAACCGATGTCTTCGTCCTTGACGGGCGGCAAGAAGAACGCCACGCGGTACTCGCTTGTTGTCAATGGAGCGACGGAACAGTCGCCTGAGCCGCCAGTTGAGGAAAAGCCAGATTTGTCGTTTGTGACATATGGAGATTGGCCGGCTGCAGCGTTCCTTTCCTCTGCCTCCAGTAGCTCTGCGAAGACTGAGACATTTGAGGAAGGGGATTCAATATACCTGTTCGCCTACTTCAGAAACGTTGGCAAGGCCGACAGTCCCGGATTCGTGGCTCGGCACAAGGTTGTAAACATTTCGAGCGGTTCTGTTGTCGGGTCGGAAGACCAGGGAACTGTTGCAAGAGCTGTCGGACAGGGCGGAGGCTGGAATGGAAGTGCAGTGCCAATTCTGCAGGGACTTCCCGCCGGAAACTACAAATGGATTTGCGAATTGGATGTCGGCACTGCGGTTGACGAGTCGAACGAGGACAACAACAGGGCCGAAGTTTCTTTTACCGTCACGAAGAAGGCGGTCCCCGTCACCGGTGCGCCGACGTCGCTGGCCGTCTCCACGAGCGGGGAGAACCTGATGGTTTCGTGGGATGCCGTTTCCGGGGCGGAGTCATATAGGGTCTACCGCGCCGAGACCTCGACGAAGCCGTCCTCTCCGCATGCAACCGTGTCGGGCTCTGCGGCGTATCTCGACAAGAACGTCGATGTCGGCAAGACGTACTACTACTGGGTGTCCGCCGTCAATTCGGAAAAAGTGGAGGGATCGGTGGCCGGGCCGAAGTCCGGAAAGATCGACGTGTCAGTATCGCTTGACGACGCATCCACGCGACAGTTTGACGACAAGGGCGGGAATGGAAGCGTGCAGGTGACGGCGAATACGTCATGGAATGCATCGGTCGACAAGTCATGGGTGCATTTTACCAGTTCAACGTCCGGCGGCGCCGGCAAGACCACGCTTTCGTTCACGGTCGATGCGACGAGCGATGCGGCAGACAGGACTGCCACCATCACCGTTAGCGCCAGTGGCGGCACGCCCAAGACGCTCTCCATTTCGCAGAAGGGCGTGCAGGCCAATCCCGCGCTGGCAGCCGCGCTTGACGGCGTCGGTCTCAATTTCTACTCAGGCGGCGATTCGGAATGGGTGGAAGTTACGACGGAGGACAAGTTCTCGACTGCCGGTACGTATGCAAGAAGCGGTACGCTATCCAAGGGACAGTCCGGATGGATTGAGACAAGGGTGACGGGAACGGGGACACTGCAATTCCGCTATTCGCTTTCGGCGATATCCGGCGGGACGTTCGCGCTGATAGTAGATGGTTCAGAAGTGGCGACGTTCGCCTCTTTGTTCGGACAGTGGAAGTATTATTCATTCGCGATCACTTCGTCCGGCACCCACACGATCCGGTGGAAGTACACGCAGAGTTTCGGTTCGTCCTATGCCATGCTGGACGATATTAGTTTTGGTGCGGGCAACAGGCCGAGATTGCCCGATACGTTCACTGTCGAGTCGGGCCTGGAGGGCGTTTCGCTTTCATGGAAGTGCGCTGACACTAGCGTCAGTTCGTTCAATGTATATCGCGCACAGTCGATATCGGCAAGGAGTCCTGAGAGGATCGCAACCTTGCCTCCGGGAGGCACTGACCGTTATTATACGCTTTCCCATTGCGACACGACCGGGACATTGGGGGTTGACTACTATTATTGGGTGGAAGCTGTCAATGGCTATGGTGGCACAATTTGCAATCCCGGAATCGGCAAGAAAGAGGGTCCGTACGTCAGGTTCGATGAGACGGAATTGCACTTTTCGGCAATTGTGAATCCAGACGAGCGAGGACGGACCAAAATTGGGTATGAAGCGAACATAGAGTTCTATGCAGTTTCTGATGTGGCATGGATTACCTTTACTTTTGTCCCTGACCGCAACTTCGCTGGAACGATATTTGACATGGATTTCTATGTCGAGGCAAACACGGACTCTGGAAGCAGACATGGCCGGATACTGCTGTATTCCGATGCAGATTGCAACGACATGATAGGTACGTTGACCATTGACCAAGACGGTTTGTTGCGTAATCCAACGCCACTTACATGGTATGTGAATGCGAGTACAGGAAGCGACGACAACGAGGGCTCTACGCGGGAAACGGCCAAGAAGACGATTCAATCCGCTGTGGACGCTGCCCTTTCTGGCGACGCAATCATCGTCGAGGACGGGACCTACGAGCCGTTTTCCATTGCCGACAAGATGGATGTCTCCATCCGAAGCGTTAACGGTCCGTATAGGACAGTCGTCCAAGCGCCGTTGACGACCGACGCAGAGTATCGCGAGAAAGGGCCTGTGGCCTACATGTATGGAAGATCAAATTCGATTGAAGGATTCTATCTTGATGGTCGTGGTTGCTACTCATATCATGGAGGCTGTGTCCAAGGCGGAACGATCAAAAATTGCGTTGTCACCGGAGGATACGGATCCAGGGGCGGCGGAGCATATGATTCGACCCTAGTCAATTGCCTTGTCTTTGGAAACAGCGCCAATCAATGCGGTGGTGCATATGCCTGCGCAATTACCAACTGCACGGTTTTTGGCAATTGCACATCGCAATCCGAGCATGGTGCAGTTGGAGGTCGCAGTGCCAACTGCATAGTATGGGGCAACACTAATGCGGTTGGCGAAGTTTGCAACATAACCTCAGGAACACACAACTACTGCTGCACATATCCAGCGCTTGAAAGCGGTGTCGGCAACATCTCGCAGGATCCGCTGCTGACGGTTGCCGACGGCGTATGTTCGCTTGCCACGTCGTCGCCGTGCCTGAACGCCGGATGCAACGACTACGCGGTTGGCGACTTCGATCTTGTCGGCAATCCGCGCATCGGCAACGGCGTTGTCGACATCGGCGCCGTCGAAGATATTACGGTTGCGCCAGACGTCCCGTCCGCCTCGATTCGGCCTGCGGCGACCGGGGCGATTAATCTCGACATACAGGCGACGAGCCGTGCTATGGAATATCTTATCTATCGTTCCACTTCGGCTTCTCCGCGTCCTGACCAACCGCACGCGACGATCAAGGCCGTGCCTAACGCGGCAACGGCGTACTCGGACTGTGACGATGTTCTGCCGGGCGTCGAATACTGGTACTGGGTTGCTGCTGCAAACGACGCAGGTCCAAGTGGAGCTTCTTCCGCCGGGAAGGGTTATCAGATTCCAAGCTTGAAGTTGAGCCCGAGTTTTCTGTCCCAGTTTGCCGCCGATGGCGGATATACCGAGGTTGGCGTTGCGTCCGACTCCGCCTGGTCCGCGTTTTCCAGCAAGGAATGGGCGACTGCTGCGCCGAGCGCCGGGACCGGCAGCGGGATCGTCGCCATTGCGGTCGAACGCAACGCAAAGACGTTGCCGCGTGACGCCGTGCTGTCCGTTGTCGCCGGATTCGGAACGGCGCATGCAGTCACAAACACGATCTCCATCACGCAGGCCGGCGCGCCGCCGCCTGTCTACAGGGCTTCGTTCGACAAGAACGGCGGCGAGGGGAGCATGGACAACCTTGATTTCCAGGAGGGCGCGGAACAGGCCTTGACGCCTTGCGGTTTCGTCCGCACGGGGTACTCGTTTGCGGGATGGTCGCTTGAGCCGGACGGAGCGGCGTTCTACTCAGACGGACAGGCTGTCTCGCTTCAGAACGACACTGCGCTTTACGCCGTGTGGGCCCCCAACAGGTATACGGTCGTGTTCGCCTCGAACGACGGGACGCGCAAGACGGCCTGGCAGGAGTTTGTCTACGGGGAGCTTCAGGCATTGAGGGAGAATACCTTTGTGCGGAATGGCGGCGAATTCCTCGGTTGGGGAATGACGTCGGGCGGACCCATCGCGTACCGGGACGGACAGCTCGTGGGGAACCTGACGGCTGAGAACGATGGAGAGGTCGTGCTGTACGCGATCTGGCGGGCGTTGCCGGTGTCGGCGCCTGCCCTGGACTCGCTGACGGCATCCGCCACGGCGGTCTCCATTTCAATCGACGCTTCGGAGAACGCGAAAACGTACCGCATCTACCGTTCCACGGTCCAGGTCGCCCCCGATGCGTGGACCGACGAGATCCCTTCTGACGGGACGGCTCGGCAGACATTGCTGGACATGGATGCCGAACCAGGCGTAGATTACCATTACTGGGTCTCCGCCGTCGGAATAGCAGACAACGAGAGCGACACCAAGACATATTGCGGAACGACGTACAGGCAGGTGAGCCTTGATGCGCCAGAAAGGGTTGAGCTGGTGTCCATAGGCGAAGAGAAGAGCGTGCCCATAGCTGCAAATTCAGAATGGGTGATTGATACTACGAACGGCGCATGGATCACGGCCGCAAAGGCGACAGAGCGCAGCGAAGATCGGGAGCAGGCGGTCCTGAAGATTGGAGCTGGCTTGACGACGGCGACGCGCGACGGCAGCGTGACGCTTGTCGCAGGCGGGTGGACGCAGCATCCCAAGACGAATGTCGTCTCCGTGTGGCAAATCGCCGGTGTCGTGCCGGAGTATGGCCCCTGGGGAGACGCGCCGCAGGTCATTCGCGACAATGTGTCGCCGACCGTTTACGATGCCATCGAAGCGACTTTCGACGGTGAGGCGATGGCAATTGGCGACGTGGTCGCGCTGTTAGACCAGAACGACAGGTTGAGGGCGGTCGGCAAGGTTGTGGACTCCGGCGGTGATCCCGTCCTTGCCGTGTCCATGAACGTCGGCGGCGGAACAAAGTTGCGCGGCGTCGGCTGGCGGTACGGTACGGCCTATGACGATGTCCTGTCCCTGTCGGGATGGATCGTGGCGCCGGAGCCAGGCATAGTGGAGGAACTCCAGCATTGGCGCTTCAATCACGGACAGCTTCAGGAACTGACGCTTGACGTTGTCGGATGGAACCAGATCTCGTTTGGCGTATTGCCGGACGATGTGTCGCCTGAGAACTTGTTTGCGGACGTCGCCGACAAGATCGACTACGTGGTGGACGGCAACCGGAACTACCTTAACTGGAGACCGGGCAAGGGCGGCACGCTGGACGCCATTTCCATCGGCACCGGCTATTGGGTACATTCCAGGGAAAAGGGCATAGGATGGACGGTGCTTGG
>Ga0265299_10004702_pt1 | contig 12827 bp, 8 predicted proteins | sample AusTroGonzalo_MG_4_FD_193485 | JGI IMG/M metagenome (GOLD analysis project Ga0265299, IMG submission 193485) | Bovine rumen microbial communities from tropical cattle in Woodstock, Queensland, Australia - Gonzalo_02 | ecosystem: Host-associated > Mammals > Digestive system > Stomach > Rumen ...
GTCGGAGATAAATGCTATAATGAAATTGGAGGTGGAACCGTATGGAAAGCAAAAGGTGTCGGCCCAATTGGGCCAAGGCCTTCGACGATAGATAATTGTACAGAACGTATGTACGACTGCAAAGGAAGTTACAAGTTTGACAATATGAAATTCTATTCGAGGATTGCTGACACATTTCATCTTTCATCTGTAAGTGTTGAATATACAAACGGTAAAACTATTACGTTGAGTGGCGAAAGACTTCAGAAACATGTAAAGTACTAAAGGTTTTGTCGTTTGGTTATTTATCTTATTCCACTTAGTATATCCGTTGCACTCGTTTCCTGCATCCTGATATAGGCGATGAGACGCTTGCCAGCATCTTTCAGGCTTGCGCAGAATACATACAAAAAACCAACCTGTGCAATTTTTGCACAGGTTGGGTTTTTGTCAAGTTCTTGAGTGTATGTTTTTCATAGCGGTCTTGTTATTGGCGGAAAAACACGAATAATCCCGCAACTCACAAAAGAATCGAGGGATTATTTGCTCAATTTACCTCCCCGCCATCCTGTCGATGATAGTGGCGATGTCACAGGCCCTCAGCCCGCAGAACCGGGCGACGGTGACTATGGCCCTGTCACGGAGCGACAGCCCGCAGCCGTCGCCGAGGACGTATGACACAAGGCGGGCGTCCTCCTCTTCCGACAGGCAGTCGAACAGCTTGTGCACCTGCTTCATCCGGGGCTCCATGGGGAGGATGCGCAGGTAGTGCTCCCCGCCGGGCCGGCTCCCCGCCCAGCTGAGAAAGCGCCTGATGTTATAGGAAGAATTGTGCCCGCGCAATACCCTGTCTTCGCCGGAATCGTAGAAATACGACCACACCTCACCCTCCGGGACCCTGTCCGGGCTTGTCCCTGACTGCAGGAAATGAAGCAGGAATGCAGACACCGTCTGCCGTATCTTCTTTGCCGTCGGGGGAGCCCACCTGTCCCCGCAGGAGGACAAATAGGAATCCAAATGGCCGCGGATGTCTTCAGGCAGCATCTCATGGCACGGCATCGTCCCGCGCAAGGGATGGCGGCGCGACGGCAGGCGGCCGCACTCAATGTAGCTCCGGATGAGCCGGAATACGCTTCGCTTTTGAGGGGTCTGCTTCAGGCCGCATCTCTCCGTATAGCCCTGGAAGTATCCGTCAAGACTGTCATGCCCGGACAGATAGTCCAACATCCTCACGCTCTCATTCCTGAAAATACTGACATAACTGTCGCTGTAGTTATGCTCTGACAAATAGCCAAGCAATGCCTGGACTTTGGCTTGATAATTTACTGTATCCATACTAAAGAAATTAAAGAAATTATGATTATGGATACAATATACAAAAAGAAATGCGAACCTTTCCACTGCACAACGCCTTTTCCAATCGGAATCGGCAGAATTAGGTTCGCATTTTTGGCCAGTTCGCATTTTTTTCGTACCTTTGCACCGTCGAACAAAAAACGAACAATGAACATGGGCATATACATCAACAAGGGCAATGGTCTCTTCCGCCAGAGCCGCAATAGTGAGTACATCGATAAGTCAGGGCTTATCGCAGTGGTCAACCAGACCCTCTTCACCAGGCAGAGATACACCTGCGTGACGCGCAGCCGCCGCTTCGGCAAGTCGATGGCAGCAGAGATGCTCGCCGCCTACTACGACAAGTCGTGCGACTCACGCTCGTTGTTCGCTGACCTGCAGATAGCGCAGCACCCGACCTTCGAGGAGCACCTGAACAAGTATGCCGTCATCTACCTCGACCTCTCGGCCTTCGCCATGGATTTGGGGAAAAGGGACATCGTGGACCGTATCATGAAAAAGCTGATAGGCGACATCAAGTCGGTCTATCCCAAGGTGCCAGTGCCACGGGGCGGCAGTCTGATGGACTACCTGCAGCGCATTCATACCGCCACGGGCGACACGTTCTTCTTCATCGTCGACGAGTGGGACGCTATCCTGCGCGAGGCTGTCACGAGGGCGGGCAAGGACGGCGAGGCCATCAAGGACGCCTACGTGAACTGGCTGCGCAGCATGTTCAAGAACGTCGCGGGCATGGACGTCTTCGCCGGTGTCTACATGACCGGCATCCTGCCCATCAAGAAATACGACACGCAGTCGGCCATGAACAACTTCGAGGAGTATTCGATGGTGGAGCCGGGAGACATGGGCCGCTACTTCGGCTTCACCAAGGATGAGGTGCAGACGCTGGCCGCCGAGCACCAGATGGACTTCGACGAGTTGGAGAAGTGGTACGACGGCTATCAGATTGGCGACCAACCCTCAATGTTCAACCCCAACTCGGTGATGCAGGCCGTGACGCGCGGCCGCTGCCGCAGCTTCTGGGCCAGCACCGGAGCCTTCGACACCGTGGCCGGCTACATCAAGATGGACTTCGACGGCCTGAAGGAGGATATCATCATGATGCTCGGTGGCGGGCGCGCGAAGGTTGACCCGACGGGATTCCAGAACGACCTCTCGGAGGTACACAGCCGCGACGACGTGCTCACCGTGCTCATCCACTTAGGCTATCTGAGCTACGACTGGCGGCGCGACGAGTGCTTCATCCCCAACCGCGAGGTGGCGGGCGAGATGGTGAACGCCATCAAGAGCGTGCGCTGGACCAACATTACCAACGCCCTGCAGCTGTCGGAGCGTCTGCTCGACGCCACCCTGCGCGCCGATGCCGACATGGTGGCCCGTCTCGTGGAGGCCGCCCATCAGGAGAACACCAGCATCATACGCTACAGCGACGAAAACTCGATGGCCTGCGTCCTGGCCATCGCCTACTACTATGCCCACGGCGACTACATCTTCCACCGCGAATACCAGACGGGGCGCGGATTCGCCGACCTCGTGATGATTCCCCGCAAGAACGTTGAGACACCCGCCATCATCGTCGAACTGAAGTACTCCGGCACCACCGGCACCGCCCTCGACCAGATACACGACCGCCACTACCCCGACAAGGTGGCAGAGTTCACGGGCGAAATACTCCTCGTCGCCGTCACCTACGACCGCAAGACCAAGGAGCACCGCTGCGAGATAGAGACCATATCACACTCGACGGCGTGAAGCATACTAGGCATTTATGGTGACTGAAAGGCGCTGGGGGTCGAAGGTCACCCCTTTGCCTTTCTCAATAAAACGGCCGAGTGCGCCCTGACTGGCCAGCTCACGGGGAGTGCCCATGAGCAGACCTTCGCTGCGGGTCATCAGCCAAATGGTGTCGGCGGCCTGGAGGGTGAGCTCCAGGTCGTGGGTGGAGAGGAAGATGGTCTTGGAGGCTTCGTGACTGATGCGGCGGAGCAGGAGCAGCATGTCCACTTTGCTGGGATAGTCGAGGAAGGCCGTCGGCTCATCGAGGAAGATGATGTCTGTCTGCTGGGCCAGTGCCTTGGCAATCATCACTTTCTGCCGCTCGCCATCGCTAAGGGTGCCTACCTGCCGGTCGGCAAGGTGCGGTATGCCTACTTGGGCGATGGCATCGTTTACAGCCTCATCGTCGGAAGCAGAGAGTCGTCCCCAGAAACCGGTGTAGGGCGAACGACCCATGGCTACCAGTTCGCGGGCAGTCATCAGGCCTACGTCGGGCTTCTCCGTAAGCACCACGCCGATGGTTTGTGCCAGTTCCTTAGGACTATAGTCCTCTAAAGATTTGAGATTTGAGGATTGAGAATTGAGATTTGAGGATTGAGAATTGAGATTTGAGGATTGAGATTTGAGTTTTATGCTGCCAGAGAGGGGAGGCTGGAAGCCGGAGAGTGTGCGCAGCAGCGTGCTCTTGCCTATGCCGTTCTCGCCCATGAGGCAGGTCAGCTCACCACTATGAATGGTTCCGTTCACACCGCTGGCTACGATGCGAACGGAACCCCTGGTTTTATATCCGATGCTGAGGTCGGACAGTATTATTTGACTATTGGACAATCTACTCAATTTACTATTTGACAATTTACTATTTGACAATTGGGTGTTTACCGATTCAGATACTTGCGGCCTTTGTAGATGACGAGGCCCCTCTGCGACTTGCCGACGCGCTGGCCCATCATGTTATAGACGGGAGCATCCACAGTGTACATTGTGGCGGGTGTAGCCTCGCGGTGCCCATTGGCGGCGACGGTCTCTATGCCAGTAGTGATGCCGAGAATATACTTCAGACCGCCCAGAGCATCAATCTTGCCGAAACCAGACTGCAACCTGTTGTGCGAAGGAATCTTGGTGATGTCGGTTGTCCACTCGTCGTTGACGCAGGTTTCCTTCATCACTTCCTTGATGTCATTGACGGTCAGGTAGGGGTTGGCCTGCATCCACAGGGCCACGATGCCAGACACCATAGACGCCGCCATGGATGAGCCTCTTGAACTGAAGTACCAGTTTGGACGACCGTGCTTGACAATGTTTGTGCATAGTTCCTCGGAATCGCCCTTTGGGTCGGGCACTCCCGCTTCATTAGAATGAAAGAGGTCGGAGTTATAGTTGTTAGCTCCCGAAATGATGGCCTTTCCAGGGGCAATCACCGTGGGGCACTTGACACCGTTGTCGGCCTCGCCATAGCTGGAGGTGTCGATAATCTCGCCTATCTCCTGTTGCTTGAGTGTCAGTGCCGACGTCGGATTATGCATCACTTCTCCCAGATAGTTGGTCCACTCGCTACGGGTGACGTAGGCACCGACGCTGATGACGCTCTCGTCGCAGACCGACGTGTTGAAGGCAATGGTGCCGTCGCCGTTCGTGTAGCCGTTTGCGGCAAAGTCGTAACTGCCATCGACGGAAGGAGGCGCAAAGAAACAGGGTTCGTCATTATTGTCTCCGTTGCACACCATCTTGATGGTCTGTCCGTCATGTCCCGCCTTGACAATCAGTGCATAGCGGTAGTCTGCATTTTCAATTTCGCATATCCGTAAGTTAAAAGAATAGGTAACGGCCTCTTCTCCATTCAACCTTACTACTGTCTTTTTTTCAAGAGTGGGTATATCGGCATCATCAAGCCCGACCTTATCAAGGTCCTCTTCGCCAATGAGTTCACCGGTCTTCAGGTTGACCAGCATCACTCTGGGCGTGAAGTCCTGATAGTCGTCGGCATACATCATATATCTGGAATAATAAGATACCGTCAAATACGGCTCTTCTGGCGTAGGATAACTGATTGCTCCCAGCACCGTCTTCAGCTCTTCGTCCGTGGTGGAGAGGGTCTTAACAATCGACTGGTACCTGGAGCCGGCATTGCCACAACTGCTGATGACTGCGCGGCCTGGCTTGGTGCCGTTCTCCGTCAGCGTGGCTATGCTCCTGGCCAGCAGGTCACTGCCGTCGTGCAGCCCCAAGTAGTTGCCTAAGCTGATGTTGACCACGGCAGGCTTACCTACACTGGTGGCATAGTCGAAGATGTCCTTGATACATTCCACGATATTGGAATATGTTGTCCATGAGCCTAACCCACACAAAACGAGGTCGCCCTCAGGCGCCATGCCCTGCAGTCCGTTGCCCAGGTCGGAACCGCCAGCCGCTGACGAGACATGCGTACCATGCGAACTGCTTTCATAGTCGGTGGTCAGCGCCTTGATTTCTTCATCAGAGGTGTACTCTTCTTTTTCCCTGATTGGGTGTTCTATCACCTTGACGATGCGGGTGCTGCCGTCATCCTTGCGGAAGGCTGCGTGGTTGAAGTCAATGCCCTGGTCGATGATGCCCAGCACCACACCCTGACCCGTGTATGCCTGGGGCAGTCCGGCCTCTATGCTTAGGGTCTCGTCGGCAGCCAGGTCAACGTTGGAAGCCTCGCGAGACTTGTCGTTCATCGGGTATAGTATCTCGTCAGCCGCCACGTAGCTGAACGCCTCCACCTGCTCTAACTGCAACAGCTTGTCGGCAGGAACATTAAGCGCCACCATGTCGCCCAGCACGAAGCGCACCTTGATGCCCATCTGCTTTAACTGAGCCGTGGGGCACTCGGCACCCTTCTTCAGCGTGGCAATGGCCGACATGGAGCTTACCGTCCCATCGACGTTCAGTGTCACATCGATGCGGTCGGTCAATGCTTTGTGGTTGATGGCTTGAGCCTGCGTGCGGTACAGCGCTGCAGGCTGCTGTACCAGCTCAGTCAGCCGCTGGTCTATCTTCTGTGCCTGCATCTTCATGATACTCGTCATGGCGATACAGGCCATAATAAACACCTTTCTCATCATTTATAGAAAAACAACGGATTAAGACTGATTACACGGATTTCACGGATTATTTATATCTCCCATCGAATCTGGAAGAAATCTGTGAAATCCATTATAATCCGTGAAATCCGTGTAATCCGTAAAATCCGTTGTTGAAAAGAGTATGAATAATCCAAGTTAGAGACTGTAGGTAAGCATGACCATTGTGTAGGGCTGCAGGTTAAGGGCGAACTTCTTCTGGACCTTCACCTGCTCAGTCTGCGGGACGATGGGCTGTGCGTCGTAGTTGTTCTCGTCGTCGGCCTTTCCCGTAAGGGTGGTCTTCGTTGCCATACCCTTCAGGCCGAAGCGCGAGAGGTTGACGTTGGCCTTTTTGGCATCGGCGCTGGCATTGACCAGCTTGACGAAGAGCTGGCGGGTCTTCACGTTAAGGATGACAGACTGTCCGTAGTGCACGTCCTCCTGTGGCTGTACGACACCCTTCTCGTCGCCCTCGAAGCTGACGCAATCGCCGTAGAAATACTGACCAGACGACTGTCCGAACATCTGCTGCACGTAGTAGGAGCAGGTCAGGTAAGGCCGCTCATTGTCGAAGTAGATGAGGTCGGGATTCCAGTTGGTGTTGTCGCGGCGGGCAAAGAGGGGGGCGTAGGAAGTCATGCAGACGACGTCGCCGTTGCGCTCCACGTGGAGGAGGTAGAGACCCTCGGCCAGGGCGTCGATAAGCTTCTTGTCCTTGGCGGCATACTCTCCAAGGTAGACCTTTGTCTTGCGGTCACGGGGGTACTTGTCATACTGGCGGCTCTTCAGGAAGTAGTCGTTTTTCTCGTAGTAGTGCTCGTCGATGATGGGCATGCCCAGCTCCTCGGCCAGTTTCCATCCTGCCTCATAGTCAGGGTTATCTGGGTGCGAACCGGGGCCGGCAGTTCCGACGATGACGATGTCGGGATACTTCTCCGTCACCTTTTTATATATATAGCGGAAGCGCTCGATGAATTCCGGCGATATTTTCTCCTCGTTGCCCAGACCCAAGTATTTCAGTCCGAAGGGCTGGGGGTGACCGGCATCGGCACGCATCTTTGCCCACTTCGACGTGGCGGGGTCGCCATTGGCCCACTCAATGAGGTCGAGGGCGTCCTGCACCCACTCGTCCATCTGGTCCATGGGTACTACCTCCTGTGCCTGTTTGGGCCACATGCCCCAGCCGCCGTTGGTTCCCTGACAGCTGACGCCACAAGGCAGGATGGGCACGGGCTGCATGCCGAGGTCTTCGCAGAACTGGAAGTACTCATAGTAGCCAAGCCCCATGGACTGGTGGTAGCCCCAGGTGTTCTTCAGTCCCTGGCGCTTGTGGAGCGGGCCGATGGTGTTCTTCCAACGATAGGTATCCCAGAAGCCGTCGCCGCCGCCATGCACCACACATCCGCCGGGGAAGCGCATGAACTTGGGCTGCAGGTCGGCGAGTGCCTGCGCCAGGTCTTTGCGCAGACCGTGACCCTTGTAGGTGTCCTGAGGCATAAGCGAGACATCGTCGAGACGCACCTCGCCCTCGTTGAGCACGAGCAGCTGCAGGGCAGCTTTCTTGCTGTCGGCATTGGGCGTAAGGGTGGCCTTGTACTCGTGCCAAAGGTCCTCAGCCGACAGCTTGCCGTCCTTGAGTTCCGGTTTCTGATAGGCGACGGTTTCAAAGATGGTGTCGGCCAGCAGCTTCGTTTCCTTGCCCCATCCCTGCGGCTCGACGAGAGCCACGCGGATCTGCTTGGGCTGGCCTATATTGACCAGACGCATGGAGAAGTCGTACTTGGCACCGGCTTTAAGCACAATGCCGTCGAAACCGTCGTTCTGCAGTCCGAAACCCCTCCAGCCTTTATAGTCGTAGAACTCCTTAGCACGCTCCACATGCAGCTGCAATTCTGTATTTGAGATGTAGGGACGGGTGTAGCTCTGAAGTCCGGGGATGCCTGTTGTGGTGGGGCGTACGTAGCCGAGGGAGTGGCCCGGGCGTATGATCTTCCATGCCGTCATCGGTCCCCATCCGTCCTTTTCGTTGGCGTTGTACTCAAAGCCTCCGTTCTGGATGAGTTCGGCATAGAGACCGCCGTCGGCACTTGACGAGATGTCTTCAAAGAAGATGCCGATAAGTTCGTCACTAATGGCCTTGCCACCGGCAGGGGCCTTCATCGTTTTCTGGGAGCTCAGTCCCAGGGTTGCTGCTGATAGTGCAGCGCAAAGCAGTAGTCGTTTCATGATAGTAATAAACTTAAAGTATCGTAATTTTTGGGCAAAGATACAACTTTTCTTTGGATTTTAAGTAATTTTGCCTTCGGTTTTTAATATTGTTTGTGAATTTTGGTCTATCCGCCTGATAATGAAAGCTAAGACAATAGCCCTTCTGACCCTGTTGATAATCATCTGCGGACTGTTTGCGCTCAACCTGTTTGAGGGCAGCATACACATCCCCGCCGGCGATGTGCTCAGCATCCTGCTGGGGCGTGGTGAAGGGCTTAAACCTTCGTGGCAGTATATTGTCTTGGAGAACCGTCTGCCCCAGGCTGTCACGGCGCTGCTCTGTGGTAGTGCGCTGGCCGTTGCCGGTCTGCTGCTTCAGACGGCTTTCCGCAACCCCTTGGCCGACCCTTCCATCTTTGGAATCAGCAGCGGCGCAGGACTCTGCGTGGCTCTTACCATGTTTGTTCTGGGAGGAAGCATCGGCGTGGGGGCGTTGCAGCTGAGCGGTTTCGTAGCCGTCATTACGGCGGCCTTCGTGGGAGCGATGACGGTAACGGCCATCATCTTTTTCTTCTCCACGATGGTACGTAGTCACGTCATGCTGCTCATCATCGGAATCATGGTGGGCTATCTCTCGGCTTCAGCCATAACGCTGCTCAATTTCTTCGCTACCGACGAGGGGGTGAAGTCGTACATGGTGTGGGGCATGGGGTCGTTCAGTGGTGTCTCAATGGCCAACCTTCCACTTTTCTCCACGGCCACATTGCTGGGACTTGTGGGAGCCATGCTGCTCATCAAACCGCTGAACGCGCTGATGCTCGGCGACCGTTATGCCGAGAACCTGGGGGTGAACATCGGACGTCTGCGTCGTTGGCTCCTTATCATTACCGGTCTGCTCACAGCCATCACAACAGCTTTCTGCGGTCCCATTACCTTCATCGGTCTAGCCGTGCCCCACATTGCCCGCCTTCTCTTCCGTACTGATGACCATCGGCTGCTGCTTCCTGCCACGATGCTCTGCGGAGCCACCATCGCCTTGCTCTGCAACGCCATCTGTCATCTGCCGGGCGAGAACGGAATAATCCCCCTAGGGGCCATCACCCCCCTCATGGGTGCCCCGGTCATCATTTACATTGTGGTAAAAGGTATGAAGGGAGAGTGAGGGAAGGCCTACAGCCATCCGTTATCCATGTACCATTGTATGGTGATGGGCACTCCCTGTTCCAGCGTGTATTGTGGCTTGTAGCCCAGCTCATCGATGGCGGGCTGGATGTTACACCGCCAGTTGCGCTGCTTCAATATGTGGTACTTGTCGTTGTTGAGGGCTGTAATCTTACCCGTGAGGTGCCCAATCTTGTCGCCGAAGAAGGTGATGATGCGCAACACCCAGATGGGAGCCTTTACACGTATCCACCAGGGGTTTCCCAGTTCACGACGTATAAGGTCTGAGAACGTTGACGACTGGTATACCTGTCCGTCGCTGAGGAAATATTTCCGTCCTGTCTGCCCACGTTCACAGGCAAGGAATACGGCTTGCACGACATCCAGCACATAGACGAAGGTGATGTCCTGCCGACGATAGCCCACGGCGAAGTCTGTATGCTGCTTGATGCTCTGTGCCATGAGGAAATAATCTCGTTCGCGTGGCCCGTAGACACCCGTAGGGCGAAGGACCACGTAGGGGACCCCCCCCCCCTGCCCCTCCCCAGGGGAGGGGAGGCTGTCCAGCCATTGTTCTGCCTGAAGCTTACTGCGACCGTAGTGGGTGTTGGGCTTCGGCGTGTCGGTCTCGCGAATCTCCTCGTAGGGTTGCTTCTCTCGGATGGCTCCGAAGATGCTCAACGAACTGACGTATACGAAGCGCTTTATGGGCATCTTCAGCGTGAGGAGCGCGTTGACGAGATTCTTTGTCCCCTCGGTATTGATGCGGTAGAAGTCCTTCGGGTCCAGGCACTTGGTGACTCCGGCGGCGTGAACCACATAGTCAAACTCATGGTCACGAAGCTGTTCCGTGAGCCTTTCCTGCGACGAGAGATTCAGTTCGATGAAGTTGATACGCGGGTCGGTGAGGAAATCCTTCTTACTGCTTCGGCGCATGGCTGCCCAGGTGTCGTAACCACGCCGCAAGGCCTCCTCGACAATGAACGAGCCAATGAACCCACTGGCTCCGGTAATGAGAATCTTTTCCATATCTTGTCAATTTTGTGTGCAAAGTTAATGAAAAAAAGCGAACTGGCAAAAAAACGATACAATTTAAATCCTCCCGACTGCTATAATTGCAATCGGGAGGTTTTATATCAAAAGCTATGTGTAGGCGAGCTGAGCCAGGGAATAGACCAGCCCCTACAGTATTCTACATCGCGGCAGTGGCGGCTTTGTCAATCCAGTCGTAGATGCAAGAGCAGATGCCGAAGAGGAGGATGCCGACGGTGCAGATGGCAAGAGACCAGTTGATAGCGGCGCCGTTGCGGAAAGTGGGCAGCGGGTTGTCCTCCTTGGTGATGTACATGGCCTTGACGATGAGCAGATAGTAGTAGAGGGAAATGACCGTGTTGACCAGGGCTACCAATACTACGAAGTAGGGCCACAAGGGTGCGCTCTCGTGACCACCGACGGCTGCCATGAAGACGAAGAACTTCGAGAACATACCTGCGAAGGGCGGGATGCCGGCCAGCGAGAAGAGGGCCAGCGTCATGAGCAGAGCCAGCTTCGGGTTGGTCTGATAGAGACCGTTGTAGGCACTCATCTGAGTGTTGCCACCATTATGTTCAACAGCTGAAATGACGGTGAAGACGGCCATGTTGGCTACGACGTAAACGAGGACGTAGAATGTCAGGGCGGTGAGACCCATGACGCTGTTGCCCACAACAGCGAGCATGATGTAACCTGCCTGAGAGATGGAGGAGAAGGCCATGAAGCGCTTCAGCTCCGTCTGACGTATGGCGAAGAGGTTGCCCACGGTGATGGTGAGCATGATGACAATCCAGAGCAGCGGCTCCCAGAAATCGACCATCGAGCCGAAAACCTTCATCAGGATGATGGCCAGCGTCAGCGTGGCGGCTCCCTTGGAGACAACGCTCAGATAACCAGTGACAGGTGTGGGAGCGCCTTGATAAGTATCGGCTGTCCAGAAGTGGAACGGCACAAGCGAAATCTTGAAGCCCAGTCCGCTGAAGAAGAACACCATACCCATGACGAGCATCGTCCACTGACCAGTGAAGTAGGCCAACTTGGTGGGTATGATGGTTGCCATATCGCTGAAGTAGAGCGTGCCACAGACACCATAGAGGAACGAGATGCCATAGAGCATCACGCCCGAAGAGAACGTGGCGGTGAGGATGTACTTCGCAGCAGCCTCGGCAGAGTCGCGCTTGTACTTGTCGAAGGCCAAGAGGCAAGCCATAGGCACAGAAGCCATCTCCAGTCCGAGGAAGAACAGGAGGAAGTTGCCGGAGGACATCATGACGTACATACCGAGCAACGTAGAGAGAATGAGTAAGTAGCTAGAATCTTTGTACAGAGGAAATTTCTGACCCATAGCAGCCATCAAAAGGTTCCTCTTTAGGAGTTTCTAACTCATTAATGAACTCTATAGCAGATTGGAAACGCTTAGATGGATTTTCTCTCGTCGCTTTTTCTATTACTTTTCTAAGATGTATGTCTTGAATATCAGTCAGTAACAATTTGTCATACCCACGTGAAGGTCTTCTAACAAAAGGTCTTTCTATATAATTGTCATCGCGAGGGTCAATGTATGGCTCATGTGCCAAATGACAATCTTCCAAAGATGTGCTGCCCTTATAGGGTAGATGGCCTGTCAATATGCAGTAGAGAAGAATTCCTACGACGTAAATCTCAAAGTTTTCAACTTTACCTATTTTTATATAAACCGATATCTGCTGATGGTGCGTATTCAAAAGGAAACAATCTATCAAACACCTCTGGAACTATTGCACCAGACAACTCACACATACTTAGTATGCTACCTCTAATTTTTATTTTGATTTCTCCATTTACCGTAAATATTATATTTTCTGGAAGTTCAAATAAATCTCAAAGCCATATCATTACGTTGTATAGTGTTTATATCTCTTTCAGGATTTCTTCGGCGACCATCTTAGCAAAATCAATCTTACGATTTTGAAACATCTCATACATCTTAATCGCAAATCCGATGGGTTGATCATCTACTCCGCACACTTTCCCTCGCATTAGGTCATACAATGATACTCCATCATAATGATCCTCAATCAATTTTTTGACCTTTTTGAGGCCAAAAAGAGGGTAGAGGTGGGCTTTCCTGCCCCTGACATGACAAATTTGGGTGGTCTGTCTATTTTAAGCCGTATAAACCAACAATCCCTGACGTGCTTCTATAAAAACCTTAGTTTTCTATGTTAGCATAGTTACCTCCCCATGTGT
>Ga0265299_10004703_pt1 | contig 12826 bp, 18 predicted proteins | sample AusTroGonzalo_MG_4_FD_193485 | JGI IMG/M metagenome (GOLD analysis project Ga0265299, IMG submission 193485) | Bovine rumen microbial communities from tropical cattle in Woodstock, Queensland, Australia - Gonzalo_02 | ecosystem: Host-associated > Mammals > Digestive system > Stomach > Rumen ...
TAAAACTCATTTATATCATCTCCTATTATTTTATTTCTCCGCCCATTGTAGCTTTTATATCAATGCTCAAAACAGTGGCTCTTTCTATTTTCTTATCACTTCTTAAAATCAATTTAAAAAATGCAAACTTTTTCGCCTTTAACTTCAGTCTAAATGGCTTAACATTTAAGTCATATAAAAAAGACATATGAGCAAAATCCATATGAGCAAAATCCATAATATTTCTTTCAATTGTTCCTATATCCACAAGACCTGTGCGATCTGTTTGATATTTTAAATCTAAATATGTTTTTGTTTCTGGCTTAACGTTTACCCATATCCTACGAATATTTTTCTTTAACCAATCCGCATTGAACCCATAAAAGCCTAATTCATACAATGCATCTATCTTTAAAAAGCCTCTATCTTGCCTTTCCTCCTTATCAAACTTATACCATATGCCACTTGAAGCAGCAGCGAACCACAAATTGTTATCAATAATAATAAAATTATCAGCAGTCACATTTGTTCTTACATACCAAACATCATTCCTGTAATTATAAATCCAACATTTAGCAGCAGAAGGAATGCAAATCCAAAACTCCCCTCTTGCTTCCCAATCAATTGTTTTTGCTGTAGTCATATCTAATTTGTCGAAATCACTTTGGACTCGTTTTGATATGTTTTTAGCATTTCTTTCATCCCTTACATTACTTGATAACCACTCATATATTCCATCTGAGCATATCGTAACTGGGTTGTTTAGTAAAACTACTGTTTGACCAGGAGCAATATTTCCTTTTTCACTATTAAGCGGATATACTGGGAAACTTGTATTTAATACACCTAACTCATCGTAGGAGCTTTCTATCGTTCCGTAGTATGTGCTTTTTTCTGTATGTATTATACGTCTGTCATACTGCCTTTCCATACCTGTTATTCCAAACTGCTTATCTCCTATATCATTATAATTATTCGCTGGGAAATACTCTGCCGTAGGTATTTGGGCAATACCGCTATAATACTCCCTATTATGATTATCAGGATTTCCATATAAAAATACTCTCGTATCTGATTCTCCACCGTATATAAACGAATGTTTACTTTTAACTATATAGTTTCTATTTTCTGTAGCAGTTTTATTCCAATATATATCCACTACTGAGTTGGCAGCTAAAGGATCTCCATTAGCATTTCTTCCTATAGTTATCAAAATTTGCCCTGTCTCTAGATTTTTACTAAAGAAATATACACTAGTAGCTGAAGTTATATCTGTACCATTTAAATAAATAGCATAAATAGATGCAAGTGATTGTTCAGGCAACACAAATGTTTTGCTAGTTCCATCTGCAATAAATGTCATGTGCTTTTTGCCAGTAAGTAAATTAATTTGCTCATATGGAGTACCACCACCAGCTGGTGGTGCATTTATAGCAACTAACGGCACATATCCATCTACATTTTGAAAAGTTGTTCCATCATAACTTTTATAATTTGCACCATATAAGATATATACTTTTCCATAAAAATAGAAAAACTCTGTAGCTACATCACTTATAGTCGCTATCAAGCTTGGATTATTTGTAAAATCATATTTATATAATTTACCGCCTCTATTATAAAGCAATAGTTTACTACCATTAAGATTACCACACCAACTTCCACGTACTCTTCCCGTACCAACATCTGTTAATGCACTTATATACCCTTCCATTTTTTCAAGTTCATATCCTTCAGTAATACGGAAATTTTGACATTCGGTTGCCTCGCCAAGCTTTAATTCAACTTCTCCAATTGTTGATTTATTCAAACCTAAAAACTTATTTATTTTAGTAGGAGTTATAGGTTTTAATGTAATATTTTGATACTCTATCATATCCTATACCTCCTTAACATATTTTGAAGGCCCGTTACGTTTTTTAATTCCATCTAACGCATCGTTAAGTAATATTAACTGGCTTTGTGCTTTTATTCTATCTTCATTTTCGCCTTCAATATTCAAATAATCATATGCTGCATAAAAGCACAAAATATTATCATCAACGTCATTAGGGAACTGTGGCGAATCTGATAAATTTTGAAGTCTTGTTGGCAAATAATAATAATAAACTATTACGTTTTTAGCATCAGTCTCACATTTAATATTTGAATTATTAATTTCTAAATATTTAATTTTGTCTCCAGCTTCTGATTCAATCCTCAAAAGCTCACAAAATTCTTTTTCTAAAAGTGAAATATCTAAAATCCCATTATTTAATTCCACTGATTCTTTCCATAAAAAAAGTCGCTTATCTTTAGCAACTTTCCTATAAAAATAATTTATACTACTTAAAAATTTATCTATTAACTCTTTAGTATCATCATCCATTGTTCCATCAAAGTTTATTGTAATATCTTCGTCAACCCGTTTTGCTATTTCATAATATAACTCTTTTAGTGTCATTTTATAATCACACTCCTAAAAACTCTTTTCTTAATGGTTTATATAAATCTCTTGCCATGCAAGAAATAATATTGTTTTCTTTTTCTTCATTTTCTTTTCTTATTTTTTCGTTATTCTTATCTATCTCATCTAAAATAGAGCCATTGATATTAATCCATATCGTTTTTCTCATATTATCAAAAAAATCTCTATTCAAATCTTTTGGTGCAATACTACCAAAGTAATTATTATATTGAGTAATAACATACTTGTTAATATCTGCATCATAATACACATCAAATCTTCTATCTATTGCTTTTACAATTTTTCTAATAGAACTGCATGAGCCATAATCTTTGAAGATTCCAAAATCTCTTGTTTCCATATAAACACCTCATAAATATAAAAAAAGGGTAGCTTATTACGAAAATAAGCCCCCTCTTTTTATTCTTTTAATATGCCTTAATATCACGCTTCGGTAATATCTGCTAATAATGTATGTGCATTTCTTGCACGACATCCCAAATTCATGTATCTGTATAAAGTTGCAGCATAATTATCTTTGCCGTTTCCTCTATGTAATATAGCCCCATCTTCTGACATCCAATCGAAGCCAGGATTTCCTAATGTTAGAATTTCTAACATTTTTTCATCAAGGAAATACATTCTATTAGCTTGACAGTCTTTTTCTGCAAATATTGGCATATCATCGTATGCTAATGCTTTTACTCCACCATCTAAATCCATAACATTTACGAACTGGAATGATGCTTTAAGTAAAGCTTCATAAGCACGTCTTACGCCATAAGAAGCATATATAGCAGAAACTCGTCCACTTCCTGCTACTTCAACAGCATCTGCTGCTTGTCTCATAAGTGCAAGTGTTATACTCCTATTGGTTCCACTATTTCCTAATACATTACCTTTCCACCATGGGTTAGTTGCAACTGCAAGTCCTTGTAATGAACCAGAAGCTGGGTCTGTTGCAGCAACAATACCACTTAATCCCATAACTTCAATATTTCTGCTACCATGTCTGTATACATGAGAGTTTGCAGCAACAGCAGCAGCTGTTCCATTATGAGTAAAAGTAGTGGAAGTAACAGCAGTAATTTTAGCATTTGTTACAGAAGCAGTTCCTGATGTATCAATTATATCAATAGCCATTCCTACTCTTAAGTACTTTGTGCTATCAACAGTAATTGTTGTAGAAGTACTAGCATTAGTAGTTGCTGCTGCTAACCTACCAGAACCATCGCCAAACAATTGCCTATTTATATCGTTCTTCAAATCTTGTGCTACACCTTTCATTTCAGATTCAACAGCCTTTACAAAAGCTCCCTTATCATTTTTAGAAGCTTGAATAGATTGTCCTGTTAAATTGATTACACCATATAGGTATCTCATAGGAACTATAGCATCTGCATAAGCTTGATTACCTGCTGTTGGGAGGTCTGCACCTTCTGCTATTGCTCCTACTCCTTCATTTCTACCATAATGCAAAGGTAGTGTAAAATTCTTACCTACTACAGTAGAATTTCCGCTGTTTTCTAATCTTTTAAATAATTTAAGATCTTGATTTAATTGTTCATTTAATGGACCAATATATTGAGTTTTTAAAATTGCGTCCAAAGTTGTTAATGTCGTTGACATTTATTATTCCCCCTTTTTTAAACTTTAAATTCTTTTTGATTGTTTAAAAATGCAAAGCTCTGCTTTCTAGCATCTTCCCATGTCTTTGGTGTAGATGATGTAGTAACTGCTGCACTACTGCCAGCACCTTCAACTGGGTTATATTCCATTTTGCCTTCTAAATAATCTTTTATAGCTTGTTTTTTAATATTTTCTTGCTCGGATTTTAGTTTTTTATTTTCATACCTTGCATAAGCATCTACTAATTTAGTTCCTTTTGATGCTATTTCTAACACCTCTTGTGGTATCTGCTCTGGTTTAATGTCAGGATATTCATTACTAAAATCTTCCCAATCTTTTTTAGTGCTTTCTTTCTTTTCGATTTCTTTTTTGTATGCAGTTAAATCTTCTAGCTGATGTTTCATTTCTAAAAACTCTTTGGCGATTTCTGGAGTTACCATTTTTTCTTCGCTATACTTATCAATTTCCTCTTGATTAATCGCATCATCTACACTTTTCATAAAATCTTCCATCGTCATATTCTGACGTTTAGCTAGTTTTTCTATAAAATCTCCTGCACCTTTTTCTCTTGCTAATCGTTTACTTATGGCATTATCTAGTTCTGCCTGTGTAAATGTTCTTTCCTTCTTAGCAGATTTCTCATTTGTTGCATCTGTAGTTTCTGTTTCAACCGAAGTTACGTCCTCCGTATTTTCCGTTTGTTCTTTATCAACAGATTCTACATTTTCAGTTTCTTCTACTGTTGTTTCTTCAGAAGCTCCTGATACCTCCACTGATTCTTCAGCAAAAAACTGTAATTTAATTCTTAAAATTCTCATAAAAATTCCTCCTCATCTTTAAAGTGGTGGTCCACTATTGATTCCACATTTTTTAATAAAAATGAGTAAAAAAATAACAGCAATTAAATACTGTTTGTATTATCTAATGGAACATCGCTAATTGCATTTTCCATTGGATTAACTGTTGGATTATTTACTGAGTCCCCCGCTGAACTACCTATTGGAACTCCTTCTGGATTACCATGTACCAACCAATTGACATGTTCTTTAATATGTTCTTCTATGTATTTTTTAATGTTGTCAGGCAATTGCTGATACTCTTTCAATTTTCTAAACTTATTATGCTCAATAATATGTAATTCATGGTTATAATAATCAAAAGTTGGAGTATTTGTAATGTCTCCTTTTCGCCATTTATATTGCTCTAGATTTGCCATATTGGCATCTAATGCATTTTCATTATATAAATAATCTGTAGTGCCTAAATCTAACATTTTAAGAATTAATTCTCTATCTCTTTCAACATTCAATACTCCTGCATTTATAAGTCCAAAAATTCTTTCTTCTTTGGCAGTTCTTGATTCTTGCAACATACTACCTTCTTGTACTCTTACATCATACGAGGTCAAATCACTACCTTGAAATTCAAAAGTCTCTATTTCATGGTTTTCTCCAACCACTTTAATGGTTCGTTGTTCTGTATATTTATATTTAACCATCTTCAACAAATACTTTTCGTATTCCCTTTTGCAGTCAAGCCAATTTTTAACAGTAGGTCCTAATTTGGTATCATCTTGTTCTTCTAAATATTGAATAGCTATACCAGACTTAACTTTACTGTTATTAGTATTCCCATGACTTATATCATTTTGCCCACTAATGAAATAAAACTCTTCTATCAAGCTATCTATATCTCTTACAACATCACTAGAAATTGAAGTTGTTGGCACCTGGTCAGGTTTATTGAAACCTTTGCGATATTCTATAATTTCATCGGGATCGTTAGTTATTTCTCCACTTGCTAAAGAACCTTCTTCTATAAGCCATCTTGAACCAGCCATTTTATTTTTATTGTTAATCAACTGACTTCTAGCTATATTGTATTCTTTTTGGATTTCTCTTAAATCATCCACACAGCTTCTTCCTTCTACTAAGCCAGGTAGGTCTATAAATGTAAAAGGGAAAAATGGCAATTGACGCTCACTATCATCGGCTTCTCCAAAACCTATATCTTCTGACTTAAACAATATAGTTCCATCAACATATGTTACCCTTCTACCTTTAGGATATTTTGCAGATGGTTTTTCCCAATACTCTTTAACTCTTACCATGTCATGTAAACGATTTTCTCCAAAGCTTATATCTTTACCTAAATTTTGAAGCCTTACTTCATATACGTTTTTTGTACTTAAGTCTGCATCAGCAGATATATCTTTAGCTGTTTCAGGATATTTAGATTTAACATAATCAACTGTTCTAAGTTTTTCGTGTTGAATCCATCTTACGTCTTTCCAGTTTTTTGCCGTTTTATCGTATTTGATTTCAAACCTGTTGGCAACGTCTATATCACAATCTCCTTGCCTTATTTTTGTATTTTTAATATATTCGCCCTTTCCTGTATTCCAAAAAGCTTTTATCCATACTATTGATGTTGTAATTCCCCATAAAATAGTTTCACGATCTATTGATTGTAATTTTAAGGAATCTTCCAAATATTCAAGAATTTTATCCGCTGTTTTTGCTGCTTTCGCATCACTTTCTTCATCACTTGCTGGAATAACATTCATAATTGGTTTATTTTTTGTCATTTTCCCTAAATTGGCTCTTACAACAGGAGCAATTCTATTAACTGTTAATCTAATTTTATTTGAATCCTTTGGAGCCTCTATTATCATATTAGTATCTTTATCAGCCACAAGCCATTGTCTACCCGCATAATAAGCTATATTCAGAAAATTATTTTGGTGGATTCCCATGTCCTGCGTATCGTCATATACAATCTTTTGTATCTCAGTCAATAAATTTATATCCTCGCTTCTTTTTACAATATCCTCAAAGTTGTTTTTATCTTTCAAAATATTCACCTACTTTTCAACAGAAAGTATTAAACTAATAATATCTTTTTTAGTCATTTCTTCTGTAGTTTCTATTTGTCTTTCTTTAGCTATCTCTAGTAATTCAGCTTTTTTAAGTTTTGCAAATTCTGTTTCTCCTGAAAAGATGCCTGATGCTGTTAGTGATTCTTCACTTTTATCAATTTCATTTTCAGGGTTATTTTCTTCTCCTGTGCCAGTTTCCTCTGTGTTTGTCTCAGTTCCTTCTTCATTGTTGACTGCCTCTGTATTTGCTTCTTCATTGTTTCCTTCTGTGTTAGCTTCCCCTTCGTTTGTACCAGTTTCCTCTGTGTTTGTCTCTTCACAAATAATTTTATGTTTATTTACAATATCAATTTTATCTAGTACTTCAAAAGCTAAAAACTCTTTACCACTTCTTTTTTTGGCTTGCTCTACTGCCTCTTCTCCACTTTCCGCTACCTCAAAATAATACTCTCTTCCTAAACCTACTCTAAACAATGTTTTCATAGTAAATCGCCCTCCTTAAATTTAATTTCATTTTCTTCTTTTTTTGGTTTGCTTTTTGGTTTATCCTCGAACTTCTTAAAGTCTATAAAATTACCAGCCTGTATTCTGTCTAGAAGCTTTTGACGTTCGATATAAAAAAAATAGCTTTGAATAGCTATTACCAAAATCAATAATATTTGTACTATCATAAATATTGTTCCCTCCTTTTTGCTGTTTTGATTATTTGATTTATATGTTTTTGTGTTGCACTTTCTTCTTCCAACATTGTATCTTTGGCTTTAGTTGTAAAATTAACACAAAAATATCTTAAAGCATCTGTTATATGTGTTATATCATGTGGTTCTGTAGAAACATCACATGGATCTTTATCATCTCTTTGCAATTGAGGCAAACATTTTATTAAGTTTTTGCAATTGCTAAATATTTTAAGTGAACTTGTTTTCTTTAATTCTCCTGTTTCTATATCTTTTGTATTTATTACTTTGAGCCACTCTTTGACGTTCATCCAACCATCTACACGTTCAACACTTGTTTCTGTCATCGGCATCCTATTTTCAGCAAATATATCTGCTGTACTCTTGCCTGTATCTGATTTCCTATTCCACAAATCACGAGGTGCATACAAGCAAGTATACTTATCTCCGTTATTTATTTCTTTAATCTTCTCACAGGCATTTGACACGATTAAATTCGGCTCTTGAAACTCTTTGTACACAAAAGCATTACCTTCTGTATCTCTTGCTATCCATAATACAGCACACATATCAAGCCCATAATCCATTGCAATATATCTTTTCCAATGTTCAGGAATAACAAATGGTGTAATTACATGAATATTCGCATCGAATTCATCAAAGTATTGACCTTCGAATATATCCCAATTACCATAAAGGAATGCTTGCTTTTCTGCTTCAGGTAGATTCTCTAATCTTCTGACGTATCTGGGATCGTTTTTAACCAATATTGTATTATCATATACAGTTGCAGGAATAAAAGCAATTTTGCCACCTGTTATATCATCTATAATTTCTTTCCTGCCATACTCTGTTGGAATAATGTATCTTTCTTTAACCCATGTATGACCTATTCCTCCTGGATTACAAGTAGCACGAAACTTTGGTGTGAATCCTTTAGCACTTCTTAGACATGATAACAATATTTGTATACTTCGTTCTTCGTACTTGGTTAACTCGTCTACTCCTATCCAGTCCATGCTACGCCCTTGATAACGCTCGGCATCAGCATAATTACTTATATACCTAAATTTTATTGTTGTACCATTACGTAGTGTAGCAATATGTTTACCATCGTTATAATCAGATAACTCCCTTGGTACTTTTTCTTTCCACTCTTTAATTAAATTAGCTTCCAAATCATCGAACGTTTCTCTGAATAAATACATATCTGCTTTAGGATTTTCTAACCCATACGCTAGTGCTTCCATAACTAACGCACACGATTTTCCACCACCTTTAGCTCCTCCATATACAACTTCTTCAGCACCGCACCCATGAAATATAGCCTGTTTTTCATTTGGCTCATAATTAACCACTATGTCCATCGTCTACTCCTTGAGGTGGTCGTGGAATATTGAAAAATACTTTTACCTCGCCTGTATTTTTCTGCTCTACTTTATCTGTGAATAATGCGTGTCTCTTGCCTAATAATTCAGCAGCTTTGTTTCTGTCCTTCAGCGATGCATCCAACCCGAACTGATCTTTGGCTTGTCCTCTTAATACCGCTGTAAGATACTCCAGCACTTCATCGGCACTAGCAATTCTTGCCTTATCAACAGGTTCCATTCTTGCTTTTATGTATTTGTCTAGTTTTGTCAAGTTTTCGCTACCAATTTTGTTTAAGTTGTCTCCTCTATAACCTGCCATTCTAGCAGCTTCGGATGCGTTGCCTGTTTCGATGTAATAATCAATAAATCTCTTTTGTTTTTCCGTCAGTTTATCCACTTGTACCACCTACATTCTTGTACATATCAGCAAGATATTTTAATACTCCTATTTTTGAATATCCCTCATAAACTGTTACATTTTTTATTTTCTTTTCTACCTTTTGAGGAGTAACTATACTGTATTTCGTTGCCATTTTATTATTTTTTTCAGAATAAAATTGTTTGGTATTGATACTCATTTTGATGTCTTTTTGCAGCAAAGCCAACTGCAATTTTCTTATCAATGCGCTTATATTACTCATATACGACTCCTTTACTTATACAAAAAGAGAGATAGACATAACCATCTCTCTTTTTGTGTGTATTTATCTATAAGGTATATAAGGAGGATCTTCCTTCTTACTTACGATAATAATATACTGTAAAATTACTGACATTTTACTGACATCTTTTCAAAAGCCTTTTTGCGTAACCTCCATATTGATCTGGAATCATAACTCATTAATTGGGCTATTTTCCAATCCCTTAAACCGTCCTTGTACATATATTGTAAAATCATTTGCTCATTATCTGTTAGCTTTGATTCTTGTATCCATAGTTCATATATTGTTATTTTTTTATTATATTCTTCTAGTTTTTCTCTTATGTATTTTGCGTTGTCTGCATACTGGCCCTTTATTTTCTCATATTCTTCATATATCTTACTTACTGGATCAGTAACATTGTTACTATGTGGCATGTCCGATATTTTCTGTGAAGTTAGCGTTAAAGATTCCAAAATTTCTTCTAGTTCTTCATTTTTATCTTGTAATTCCTTTGTTATTACAGGTAATTTCCGATACTTTATAGAAAAATAATCAATCAGCATCGCTTTTATTTCTTTATCAGTTAAAATATCCTTATCCTTCGTATGTACCTCTTTTATTTTCTTTTCTACCTCAGTTTTTTCCCAAAAAGATGGGTCAAGAAATGGTGCCCACATACTCATACTACTCACTCTCCTTTTTAGGCGTACTCACATATCCTCCAAAAGCATTACAACGAATTGAACAGCACTTCCGAAACAAAATCCAAAAACATATAACCATTCTGGCGGTATGTAACGGCTGAGAAATTGCCCCAACACAATCAGACCTAATTGAAACAGTGCACTCATTTTAACCACCCCAGTTCTTTACATTTTTGGTGTATTGCTTGTACTTCTCTTGTGTTCAAAATTGGGTTTCTTACTCTTTCATAGCGTTTTCCATATGGTGTTGTACCTCTTTCATATCCTCCAATTTGAACAAGTTTGTCTCTCGTCATAAACATAATAAACATTGAGTAATAAGTCCCATCAATTACTTTTTCATCAAGATATTGAATATATGGCTCATCTTGTGTAACCCACTCATCTTCTTTTGTTTTTTGAGTATTATGTTCATGCTTTTTGTAGCCAATTTTTTCAAGCATTTCATCTCCCGTCATATCAGGGCGTTCATTCCTATATGCGGTTGCCAAATCTACTTGCCCAATAAAATCGCATCCCTCTTTATTGTGTGGGTAATCAGAATATAGTGCAATTTGGTCATAATATTCGTCAACTATTTTAGGAAATAAAACATATCCAATCTCATCATCATCAACTACTGCAAATCTAATTACTACTTCTTTTTCTTTGTCACATTTATTTAATTTTTCTATCAATTCTTTTACTTTCATGTTGTTCATCTCCCTTTATAATTTCGTCCAACTGCCTATGTAAATCATCTATTTTGCTATTCATCCAGCCAAACCTTTCATTTATCAGGATCTCATAATCTTTGCCAAATGTTATAGTCTTAGGTTGTGTCTCTTCATCATTCAAGTTATAAGAATGTTGTTCTTTTTTTACATAAGTCAATGTGAAATTTTTTATTACCTTAAAATCAATTGAATTGATAAAATTTATAAATTCTTCTTTATTCATTTGGAATTACCTCTCTTTCTATTTTTTACCCTTTCAGGCATATCATAAGCATTATGGCATTTCTGACACAACGCCCTTAAATTGTTATAATCGCAATTTTCAGGAGTATGATCTAAATGTGCTATTGTTAATACTACTTTGCTTCCATTTTCTCGTATAGTGTAGTTCTCTATGCCGCAGAACTCACATCTATTATTAGCTCTTTCTAATATATCCTGTCTTATTTGTTTCCAATTAGAAGGGTATCTGCTTTTATCTTTTATAGGCATTATTCTTCCTCCTTCAATAATTCATTTATGTCATACTTCAACTTTAATGGAAAATCTCTTTGCATACTTCTCAACATGGATGATAATATTACTTCTTTATCAGCCTTTAGTTCCATTCTTCTAGCTGGTTTTATACAATAAAGTGTCTTAAAGCCACCAATTGGCACTGCATAATAACTATGAATTGGTAGCCCTCCCCATGGGTTTGCCTTGATTTTCTCCTTTTGCTCAAGTCTATCTATTGCAACATATACTCCTACTTTGGGATAATTTATTGCTATCTCTTCTTTAACTTTTTCGTACAATTCATATGGCATAACAAAATAGTTTTTATTTCCAAAAAAGCTTAGTTTGTTCTTACTATGGAAATCTTGCACTGACTGCTTTATCTCATAACAGCATACTTCTCTTTGGCAGTTATACATTATACAATCAACAATCTCATTACCAACCCAGCCGTATGTGCACTCAAAAACATAAAAATCATTTGAATTATTAAAATGATTTTCTAATAGCTTTTCTAGTATTTTAGTTGTGTTCGTTTTCATTTGTTCCTCCTTGTAATTAGAATCTTGTAATAGGTTATATCGTACCTCATCCAACTCATTATTGCTCCCCTCTTTCTCTGCAATATACTATATCTTGAAGCCTAAACAACCATGCACCGTCAATCTCGTATGTTGACCATGGTTCAATATCGCTAATGCGTAATTCTGTTATTAATTCTTTTATATGTTCAATTTTTTCTTTTTCACTCATTATTCCACCTTTTTTCCTTAGTTGTTGGGCTAAGGTACAACTCTTACCACAGTTCCTTCCACCCATTTTAAATATAATGTATCTACCTTTGCGAAATAGCATGTTATTCCTCCTTAATCCATTTGCCGTATCTTCTGGCTATTTCATGTTCTATAACGCAACCTCTTGCGTTTTCCCAACCCTTCATGAAATATACGCCATCCGCACTATCTAAAAATTCGATAGCCTTAGCTAAATATGCTATTGGCGACTTCCTACAGTCAAAATCTTTTATGACTGTATCTATTACCTCATATCCTTTAGCCTCAAGCTCCTGTACCAAATATTTTCTTTCATCCTCAATTTGTTTTTCTGTTTTGCCTCTCATGGGCTGACTTATCATTACTTTCAAACTCATGTTTATCCCCTCCTATAGATTTACAACCTCAAAATTTTCACCAAATACTTCGTTTACAAAATCACATGAATTTCTCGCATTTGCTCTTCTTCTGTATTTCAGCAATTCTAAATTAGCATTTGCCTCTTGCAATGG
>Ga0265299_10004704_pt1 | contig 12825 bp, 18 predicted proteins | sample AusTroGonzalo_MG_4_FD_193485 | JGI IMG/M metagenome (GOLD analysis project Ga0265299, IMG submission 193485) | Bovine rumen microbial communities from tropical cattle in Woodstock, Queensland, Australia - Gonzalo_02 | ecosystem: Host-associated > Mammals > Digestive system > Stomach > Rumen ...
TGTATTCATCTGCCAACTGTTCGGACTTTTCTTGGTTAGCAAACATAACGCCATCGATAATATCAAAGTTATCATTTAACAAGCCAACCGAAACTCTTTCATTGCTTTGTTGTTTCGTTAAATCAAAATGCGTTGTTTGTGTTGCCATTATTTTGCCTCCATAAAACTCTGTAAAATTAACTTTGTTGCCATTTTCATAACCTGTTCATCGCTCATCTTCATTACATCTTCTTTTGTGAGGTTTTCTTTCTTCAGCAACTCTTTGAACTTTTCGTTTTCTTTATTTTCAATAATTGCCATTGTGTGCCTCCTTTAGTTAATTTGCAAAATACATCATATTTGCTACAACCCAACCTACTGCAGTCGAATTACTAATTGCCACAGTTCCATTTTGTCTCACAGTTAATAATCTTCTGTCCTCTGTTCCAAAAGCATCTGGTGCTAACATTGTGGCAGGTGGTCTGCATCCACTTGGAAGTGTGCCAAGTTCCATATTACCTACTTCGGCTTGTATATTTGAATAAACCTCAACTAGTTTTCCTATTCGCCTATAATACACCTCATAATCTTGTGAAAGTTTAACCCATCCTGTATCTTCTGGCTCAATAGTTCCACCATATTCCTCATCCGTACTTGCACTTGTCGCCAACATTATTCTGCCCATATTTTCTTCTCCTTTCATTAAACAGCAAGGGTAACCGTAAGCCAAACCTGTGCTATGTTTTTTCTCTTGCCCTTGCTATCTTGGAAGGCTCTTGCTAACCTCCCAAGAATTACACATAGGTTTTTATGGGTGGGTTAGCAAGTTCCCTATCCCAAGGCAATTACACAGGGTATTCATTACCCCAACAATATTCTTCGTTTAACTGCTCCCAAGTAAAGGCACTTGCCTCGCCCCAGGTCAGTTCACTAAGTGGCTCCAAGAACCACATATCTTCGTGCATTCCCATAATTGCAACAGGTGTGCCATCCATCGAAATAAGTCCGATATTTTGTGGGATGCTCTCGACATAGTATTCTTTCAAAGATACACCACAACTCTCGGCAATGTTCATAATTGCAACAGGCGTGAGTGGCATTGAAATTATGCCAAGTTCTTCCTCTACATTGATTCTTCCTGCCCACTTTGAAACAGCCGCAAGTCCTTGTCCTGATAAGCAAGCTCTTATATTGTCTCTGCCTATTTCAGCGTTGCCACCTGTTACCTTTAACGAAACAGTCCAAGTATAAGCCTTATTGCCTAACACCGATAAAAAGTACATCAAAGACAAGATGTGCTTGCCATCTTCGCTCCAATTTTCGACAGGGTGGTAAGTCATCTCGGCATCGTCAAGGTGGTAAGTAACCTCCACGCTCATATCCTCTGACAGACAATCAAGCTGTATTTCATGGAATATGCTAATGTTCGTATCGTCAATAGTGGTAAAATCTATTGATATAATCGTCTGATCCACATCATCTTCAAGTAGTATCTCACTAGCGTTCACAAAGGTACGCATTTCGACTACATTTGCCCTAGTCCTACTCTTTAACCCTGACAGGTCTTTGTCTACCTTTGACCTTGCTGTTGCCAACGCAGGGTTATCTCCGTAGCCATACGCTGTGTACTCTTTGCCGAATACATAGTTATAAGCCATTATGCAACAGTCATCAGACGAAGCCACACCACCATCAAAATGAATAACATCGCCAAGGTCGAATGCCATATCGCCAATAAGTTTACAAGTGAACGGAGTATACTGAAGGGTTACCATTTCATCGACAATGGCATCCATCCTTCTTCCTCTTGTTTCTACATCTTGCAACAATGGGTTACTGCCCAAGTTCATAGTAAGTCCTGTATCAACTGCACTGCCTCGATATTCGGTTGTGTCATCTTCTATGATGGTTACTGACAGTCCTGTGTAGCTTGTTACAAAGTCTGACAGCTTAATGCCTGTAAATCTTTGGTTTGTAAGTAGTTCAACCCCTGTATCGTTGCCAAACTGTCTTATAACAAGTCTGCCTTGTCTGTCGCAAGTTGCAAAACCTGCAAGGACTTGGGCAGTCCAATATATAAAGTCTCGCCAAGTTTCGATGTCATTTTCAGGGTTTACATAGAAACGCTCGTCTCCGTTTGTCATCGCCTCTATCTGTGCCTGTGTGTTGCCAAACTCAACACCACAATACTGACAAGCCAAAGACAGAAGGTCAAAAGGATATCCGGCTGTTACATCCAAGTTGACCTCTCGGTCAAACTTTGCCATATTATCGTAGGCTGTAAGTGTAACACCTATTTCTGTCCAGGTCGCCTCGTCTACTGTGAACACTCCACATGGAACTGTCTCCCAATTCTCTCCAACCTTCAAAGCGACTGATGGAGTTATAACAAGGCCCTTGTAAGTTGTTCTTGGAATCTCTCTTGCAAAATCATTAAAGAAGGTAACCTTAAGAGTGGTTATCTCAACTGATCCGTAAGTGAGATTTGTGTTTGGCATGCACCGACCGGATATTGAAAAAGAACCTGCAAGAATATCTTCGGAATCGAAGGACTTGTTTCCTATCGTTCCGAAGACTTTTCTTTCCTGTATTTCATTTTTAAGTTGGTTTATATATTCATTTGATACTGAATACATCAGAACTCCTCCAGAGTAAATGAGACATTGTAAACTCCATCAACATTTTCAAGTTTGAACGAGCTTTTGAGTGGAGGATATTTAAGACCTCTCATTCTAACAGCTTTGGTAACATAGCCATGTGCTTCAGCATCGTAGTATTTCACATTAAACTTTGGAATCCTTGAATATGTCTTAAAGAGTATCAATTCATTTGAAAGACAAGTTGTGGATATTGATATCTTAATTTTGCCAGTTCTTACAAGCTGAATCTGATCCGTTCCTGCTTCAGTTTGATTTACATTCTCAACTGTTACTTCTTGGATATCGAAACCGTCTGGATATTTAAGAACATCATTATCAAACATTAAAGGATATTGTTCTTCTATGCTCATGCTCTACCTCCTGACAGATAAGCCTGTCTTGTAATGGCATTTGTAACCACTGTATCTATTAAATCGTTGCCAATATAAACAGGAGCAACTATTTGAAGTCCTTCAAAGCCTCCTGTTCTTATGGCATTTATAATTGCATCTGCTAATGCGTTGTAGTCGATTCCCTGACTGTCTAATGGTGTTACTCTTGCTCCTCTAGGAAGGTCAAGAAGTTCTGGGCCTTTCTCACCGACTAAAACTCTACCTGCTGCCTGGATGTCTCCACCTTCAGCAAGCATCGGAATTGTCGGAAGGCTTACACCTTCGATTCCTGTTGCCTTGGATAGCCAAGCAGGTGGCTTAATAGCATTTGCACCATTGATAAGTGTATTGATGGCATTTATCCAGAAGTTAACACCATCTTTGAAGGATGCTTTTAACGCATCCCAAACTGCTGCCACCGTTCCCTTAAAGTCTGTGAACACCTTTGTTATTCTGTTGCCTATTGCATCAGTAACGAAAGTAACAAAGCCTTCTATCCAGTTCCATGCTTCTACTCCGGCAGTTGATAAATAGTCAAAGATAGTAACGAGCAAAGCAAAGAGTGGTGTCAAACATACATTGATGATGTCAAGCAACGGTGGAATAAGTGCACTTAATATCTCTACTGCATAAGGCAATATAGCATTAACCATGGATGTCATCGGAACGATGATAGCTTCCAGAATGCTAATAAGTGGAACTAATATAGTTGTCAAAATCTCAGTCAATGGAACTAAGATCACATTAAGTAAGTCAAGTAATGGACTTAATATAGCCATTACAAGTTCTAAGAGTGGCGACAGTAATTGTATTACTACTGACAAAATCGGAGTAATAAATGACAGTAATGTAGAAACGATAGGCATAAGTTTTGACAACAGCTCTGTCGCCACCGGAAGAACTGTCTGAACAAGTTCAACAATTACAGGAAGCAACTGCTGAAACAGTTCAATTATCACCGGTATGACACTGCTTACAACATCTGACAACATAGGGATGATACTACTTACTGAATCTAAGATTACAGGCAAGAGGTCAGCTGCAAGGTCTGCCAACGGTGGTATTAACTCTTCAATGAACTCCGAAGCAACAGGTCCAAGTTGTTCTCCTATTGCCTGAAGTGTTGGCATAAAGTCTATAAGTTTTTCTATTACGGAATTGAGCACCGGAAACAGTGCTGAACCAAGATTAGTCTTAAGCATGCCAAAGGACTTCTTTAAGTCTTCTGAAAGGTCGCCATACTCGACACCTGCTTTGACTGCTTCATCAGACATTACGAGTCCAAGCTCGTGTGCTCTGTTCTGAAGATCAACGATAGCATCTGCACCCTGGTTAAGCATCGGAGACATCTCTGTTCCTGCTTTGCCGAATAACTCTGTCTGGAGTCTTGCTCTTTCAGCAGTGTCTCCCATTTCAGCAAGTGCGAAGATGGTGTCCTGCATTACCTGCTCCTGTGAACGAAGAGAGCCATCAGCATTAAGAACTTCAACTCCCAACTGTTCAAAGGTTGCTGTAGCTTCAGCATTACCACTCTGAACTTTGTCCATCTGTGTAACAAGTGTCTTCATACCTGTTTGGAGCTTGTCTATATCCATACCGTTCTGGCCCATGATATATGACCACTCCTGATATGACTCTGCTGTCATACCTATTTTTTGAGACATCTTGTCTATCTCGTCTGCTGTTTCGGCTGCATCATTTGCAGCACCCACAAAGGCTGTTCCCATACCTACAACAGCAGTTCCGATGGCAGCACCTACACCAAGGACTGTCTGACCTGCTGCCCCAAAGGTCTTCGCAAGGTTGTTCGCATTTGTATCTGTTTTCTGTAATGAATCATTTGCTTTGTCGGTATCAATGAAAACGCTACCAACTAACTTAAAGATTTCAAGTGCCATCTTTCTTCGCCCTCTCATGTGCTGCATCTATTTCGGCTATGATTTCATCTGCTGATCGTAAATCAATGCCCCTGCCGGATGCAAGATCGTAATATTCTTCAAAACTTTTATATTTTCCGGCAGTTATCATCAAAGGAAGGAGTGCCAACCACTCTTCTCTTTTTTCTGCCTTTTTTTTCTCTTCAATAGCCAACATGACTATTTCGCAGAAGTCCATCACTTCAAGCTCTAGGTTGAAAGTTCCGTATCTGCTCAGTAGTAAGTCTTTTATTTTGACTTCATCAAGTTGGCTGCCGATGTAAAAAAAGCCTTCCACTTCTCAACATCTGCAACCTGCATTACTTTCTCTATAGTTTCAACAAGATCGGCTTGTGCAAGTTCTTCTGTGGTCATCTCTAAAGGGCCAGATAAGAACTCATATACAGCCTGTTCATTCTCATTCTCGGCTGCTGCCTCAATGATGGTGAACATCACATCATAGCCTAAAGATTCTGTGTTGATTTCATTTACATTGTCAATGGATAAGGTTAATTCTTTAATCTTGTCTGTTATCTTTGCCTTTTTAACTAATCTTACAAAGGCGAATAAGTCTGAATTGTTAAATGCTCTCATATCTCCTCCTGAAAAAATAAGAGCACCAAGTTTCCTCAGTGCTCTTAATTCTAATTAAACTGATGTTTCAATGGATGTGTAAAGCTCGTCAACTCTTTCAAGAATTGTCAGAACATTCATTGTGAGTTCTGCTTCTGAGCCTTCCATTACTACTCTGCCTTTGACAGCTCCTCTGTCTCCATCAGCATTGATTCTTCTGTATTCTCTGTTGACATTGAAAGAACCACCACCTCTTGTAAGTGCTACAAGATGCTCACCAATGTAGAGCTTACCTGCACCAAGGATGATGCTATCTGCTCCACTTGGAAGTGAATCGCCTTCGTAATCGATTTCCCAAGTTTCATCTGTTGAGCTTGCTGCTTCGTTTGTGTTTGTGTAGCAGCTTGTGAATGTTACTGAAGGAACGATGTCATTCTTTTCAGCGTATGTCCACTCAATGTTGCCAAGGTTTACAGCGTTTGTGATTTTAATTGTAACAGCCTTTCCTGCTTTGGTTACACCAACCCAGCTCACATTATGGAAATCGGCATCAACAACTTTGCCTGTACCTGTTATCTTCATCGCTTATTAGCTCCTTTCGTAATTTTGAACCTGAAACTGTATCTGTCTATGTCGGATCATTTTGTCTTCATCTTCAACTGATTTTCTGTCTATCAGATAAAATGTTGGAAGAACATTTGTCTGTGGCAGGTTTTTGCCCTGGAGAAGATTTTCAACACTGTCTGCCAAGTTGTCGACAGTCTGTGTTGAGTTGTTTCTGTCCCAGACATCAACCTGTAGTACATAATCTTGCCTAGATAAATCGTTTAAGTCTATCCTCCTGAACTGAAATACCAGGTGTGGATATACTGCTGTATCGTCAGCAACTTCATGATATACTTTGATGCCCTGCTGAACAGTCTTCAGTTGTGTTTGAACAAGTTTCTTAAGGTCATTAGTCCTCATCTTCGTAATCACCCTCACTATCTATCATTGCCAATGCTGTAGCTTCGTCATTAAGTCCACTAAGGTACTTACTTTCTATCTCAATGATGGTTGGTATGTTACCCTCGACAGAATCGGTTAGAAGTCCAAGTCTCGGAGTCCTGGAAGAACCAAACTCCTGAAACATTGAATAGAATGCCACATCTTTTTTATTCTTAAGGCCGATCTGAACTCTTGGGAACTGTGTATACTTGCCGGAGATAACCTTGTAACTTATAGCTCGTCCTGCTCGTCCGGTATGTTTGCCAAAGTGTGAATAAAAAGCCTTCTTCCATTCGTTCTTTACAAACTTGCCGACATCTCTTAAAGCAGCTCGATTTAGCTCATACAGGTAATACTGACACGCATCCACATTTGATGTATACTCTATGCCATCTTTTTTGAACTTAACTACAGACTTCGGTGCTGACATTTATTCGATACCTTTCTTACATACAATTTCAAGCGTTGTATCTTGCCGATAAGTTCTTATGACAGTGTATATCTCTTCAGTTCCACCAAACGGTGTATACTTAATGAGCTGCTGCCCTTGATAATCGTAAAAATCTGCCAGGACAAACTTTATCTCAGGCTTAAAGCCAACTGCTTGTGCCTGATAGAACTCTGACTGACCTATACTCTTTATCTGGGCAAAGACCGAAGTCTCCTGATAAGTCTTAACGGCATCTCCATATTCGTCTGTAGTCTCGACTTCTTTCAGCAATTTAATTGCTTCATCATACATCCTCGACTACCTCCTTCGGATATGTCTTTCTTATATTGTCAAGCTGATACTTAAAGGATTCAGCGTATTTCTCACCGTCTTTGGTATCAGCGTAATACATCTTTGCGTAAGTCTTAATTGCTGTCTCAACGATTTCATAGCTCTCGGCATCTAAACCGTTAGCCACAGAAGTGGCAACACCGGCCCTAATCATTTCCTGACGGGCCGATGCTATCACCTTTTCTATTTCATCATCAAGCAAGTTATGACTTATTCTCAGATATAACTTAATATCTTTAGCCAAATCACTTAATGCCATGCTCCACCTCCATCAACTCTTTTTCTTGGTAGTTGTTTTCTTTGGAGCAGCCTTCTTTGGCTTTTCTTCTTTAGATTCCTCCGGCTCTTTCTTAATTTCGCCAAGAATCTTCACATAGCCTTTTTCAGCTAAGAACTGACCTCTGTCAACAGCACACTCAATGGTCTCGCCTTTGAGCACCTGCTTATCAGTGGTTTTGTCAATGAATGTATTTAAGACAAGAGCCTTCATAATCTACCTCCTTATAAGCTTTCAGGTTTCTTAACAAGTGTGAATGCTCTGCAAGCTACAGGCTCAGCAACACCAAACATCTTGCCGAGGATTTCAACCAGGTCTTCTTTCTTCTTTGTAAGGTCATCAACCTTGTAAGATACTGCGAAGCCATCTGGGAAGTTTGCAAGTGCACCATAACCAAGGTCACCAACGATCATGTATACATCACCTGCTGAAGCATCTGTGTATGCAGGAAGTTCATTGTTGTAACGAACATTAAGACCTTCGAATGGATCGATAGAATAGCCTGCTGTGTACTGAGCTGCCTTGAATGCTGACCATGTCTTCTTGTTCATGATAACTGTTGGGTTTGAAGCATCGTCTGAAAGCTCACCCATAGCTGATGCAACTGTACCAACTGCAGGAGCTGCTGTAACTGTTGCTGCCATAGGAGTTGTAGCTGTTGCGATAGCAGGAAGGTTTGCGATCTTTGAAACGAGTTCATCTGCTGCCTTCTTAAGAATCTTGTGGTTAAGCTCTCTGAAGATGTAATTCAAGAAAGCCTGTCCTCTAAGGCTCATTACTTCATCAGAAACTGAAATCCACTTCTTGATGTTCTTTGGAATAAGTGTAACGATACCAAGAGTAAGTGTCTCTTCTGCAACTGCTCCTGAACCTTCGTCATGGATAACTGCATCTGTACCACTAATCTCGAACTGAATCTGTAAGTTACCAGGAATCTCTGTTCTTGGAACTAACTGAAGGATTTCGTTTCTATCCCAAGCTGTCTTAATTTCATCTAATACGAAATCAGGAACTGCGATAGTGCCTGCTTCTCCTACATTAGTTGTTAAAAGTGCTCTGCACTCTTCGTCCTTACCTGTCTTAAGGTATTCTGCGAACGCATTGATGTACTCTTCTGAGTTTCTGAACTCTTTGATGTCTTTCATGTTTGTTTCTCCTTTTCTCTCTTCGATGATTTCGACAACATCTTTTGCCTTGCCGGAATTGAGTTCCTCTGCTGCCTGTTTTCTTTCTTCCAGGTCTTTGAGTTCACTCTGACGAACTTTAAGTTCTTTCATTTCTTCTGTTAAGCTGCGAATCTCTTCTTCGCTTTTAGATGTTTCAACAGTCTTGTCAATTTCTGCAAGTCTCTCTTCAACATCTTTTAATGTCATATCATTAAGCTCCATTTTCTTTGCTCCTTTCGTAATGATATTTACTTCTTAAAACTTTCAGAGCTTCCTCTTTTGCAAGTCTCTCCGCTTTCTCCTCTTCAATAAATCCATCGAAGCGAGCACGAGTTGCTACTGATATATCTGTTCCAGGGTTAGCTGGGAAAGATACTGCTGATACATCATAAAGTTTTCTAATCTTTAAGATGGTTCTGGTGTGTGTCTCTCTGTTGTAAGAATCTTCTTCTACAACGAAGGCAAAAGACATCTGGGTATACATACCTGCCTGAATCTCTTCGAACATCTCTCTGGCTGATGCAGTCTTAGAAAGGTCTGTTCTTGTCTTTAAGCCATGTTCATCCACGCTTAAGTCTACAGTTCCATTCTTTGTTCTTGCGAACACTGTTCCCTGATGATCCTTACAGAAAATAACATCTGACATGTCTGTTTCTTCGAATGCTCTAGGATCGATTTGTTCCATATACTGGATGCCATCTTCCTCCCAGAGTACATATGGTTCAAAGGTTGAAGCGTAGCCTTCTACGATGTAAGACTGTTCTTCTCCTTCTGCTGCTGCCCTTATTTCAAACATAGGGATGTTGCGATACTCCCTGTTGTCTCTAATTGCCATTGTCTTCATCCTCCTCGTTTCCTTCCGATCCGTTTGTTGTGTCTCCGGTCTTGGAAGTGTCTAATCTTAATACAAACTCGTCTCCACCTTCATAAGGTGCTAAGTTAAACAACTCTCTATATTCATTAGGTGTCATAAGGCCTCTATCAACCAATGCCACCATTGAAATCTTGGTCTTTGCTGAAGCGAACTGTAATCTGTTGGACTCGTACCAAACTTCGTTGCCGAAACTTCTTTCTCTTTCAGTGAAGATTTTATAAGTAAGCTCCAATGATAAAGCTACCAAGAACGGTTCAATTCTTGACTCGTAGAAGGCATCATACTCGGACTCTGTATACTTTGACTTCACAATGTTTTCATTGATGTTGAAATACCTGTATACTCGTTCTCTGTAAGCCTCTGCTTCTTCTGCCGATGCTGTGGTCGGCTTAATGTTTATCTCTCTGAAGTCCTGTGTTCCATCGAGTGAAGCAATACCACCAGAATTGTTAAGGTTCATATAATCACGAACAAACTCGTCCTTCTGTTTTTTACGGTCTTCCGGACTTAACATACCCTTGGTACTCTTAAGGATTCCTCTTAAGTTTGATGTGCTCTTAACTGCATTCTGGAGTCCTTGGTCTAATGTCTTCATAACTTCCAAGGTTGGAAGAAGTGGAGCATTATTCTCTCCGGCTATATCTGACATCAGGTAGTCTTTACGAATGACTGCAAGGTCTGCCCAAGGAACTGTCAGCTTCTGCACTCCAGTTCCTGCGAACTGGAACTGTATATATAAATCACCCTTGTACTGAACTGCTTCGAATGTCTGATAAGGGATAGGATATAATGCAACGGTCTTGCCTTTGTTATCTCTATCAATGAAAATGAAAGCAGTGTTATATATTTCCAAGAGATTCCTTGTCTTCGCCAAGAAGTCCTTACCATTCATGAACTTGTTAGGCCTTAAACTAAGCAAGTTGTAAATGTTCTTGTCTTCGCATCTTGGGTTAGCTTTTGATGTATGCTCAGATAATGCTCTGATACAGCTTCTAACATCATCCGACATATAAATGTTATTGCCGAAGCTACCAAAGTATGACTTGTATGTTCCGATCTCTTGGAACTGAGTGTAAGTTTTGTTCTGTTCATTCTTTACCGACTTGAACAGGTTCTGAAATATACCCATCTTTTCACCTCACATATGGCATATACTCGTCAAAATGTTTTACATATCCCACCCAGGCATTCAGAAGTGATACCATTCCATCAATTCTTCTGCCCTGTTGTATCTTTACAGGCTGAATCATTTCGATAGAGTCTGATTTTGTACTCTTCTTGGCTGTATTTGCCAAGCACCAACGAAGAACAGGGTTATTTTGATACACTACCCTGTGTTCTCTGAACGCTGCTTCCATTTCTCTCATAGGCTGATTCCAAGTGAAAGGACCTTGTGCAGTCTTTTCCATTTCGAATCCATAGCCTTCCATTTCCGGCACCCAATATCCTGACAAGGCTCGGTCATAACATACCCACAGTGGCCTAATGTCATAAGTGTTGACCATTTCAAGAAACCACTCTGTTACTTTGGAGTAGTCAACCTGAGCACCAGGACAAATATGCACCCATCCTTGTTCTGCCCATAACTTGTATGGAGCTTCCTTACTCTTGGTCTTATCCAGGTAATCGAGTTTTGCTTGTGGTATAAAGTATTTTTGTAATACATAAATCTTGTCATTGTCAGGCTTCCTGATAAGAAGCGTGGCACATGTCAAGTCGCCTACTGCTGAAAGGTCGCAACCACCTATTGCGTAGCTGTTGGCAACATCTTCCACTTTGAACTCTTCTTCATTTACGAGTTCATCAAAGGTCAGCCAGGATGCAAACTCGGTTGCAGGTAGGTTGAAATCCTTCGCAAGAACTGTTGGAAGGAAAGACGGATCGTTCTTTGCCTTCTCAACAAACTGTTCAAGTGTCTTTAAGGATTTAATCTTGCCTAGTCCTGGGTTAGCTTCTGCCCAGTGTTTTGGATCTTGCCAGTTGTTTCTATCGTTAAGTTCATAAATGAGTGGCAGGACGGTATAATCTTGGATAGTCCAGAGTGCTACCTGTGAAGCATAAGCGTAATGACTATCGAAAAAGCCTTCACGCACCATACCGTTTGTGGTTATAAGCCACGCTACAGGTTGTTCACGCATTGACTGACCTTGAATCATAACATCATACAAAGAACTATTCTTTGCAGCATGCCATTCATCTAAACTAAAAAAGGATGGGTTAAGTCCATCCATTGTTGATGTGTCTGAAGCCAGGCACTTAATCTGCCCCATATTCAGATCACAATATATATCTGACTGTCTCTTACGAGTTATCGCTTTCAGTGAAGGAGACTGCAAACGCATATTAACACACTCTTGGTATATAATATTTGCCTGGTCTTTCTTGTTCGCTGTGCAATAAACTTCAGGACCTTGTTCTTTGTCATTTACCAAGGCATCCCACTCGGCTGCTGCCGTTTCTGTGGACTTTCCACACTTACGGCCTCTAATATCCACAACCTCTCGGAATCTTCTTTTGCCTGTGGCCTTTTCTTTCCATCCAAAAAAGAGTTGAAACTTCGCTTTCTGGAATAACTCCAGATGTATGTTCTTTCCTGCGAACTTGCCTTTTGACTGTTTGCAGAATCTTTCAACAAACTCGATATGCCTTATACCTTCGGCTTCGTCAAAGTAGTAAGGAAAGTCATCCGGTGGATTTACCATCCAGGCAACTTCTCTCTCATAAACCACCTTGACCTTCTCGGAGACTACTTCTTCTCCTGAGTGAATCTTCTCTAAGTACAGCTTAGGGTAATTCATTTCCCACTCGATCCTAAGAAGTCCATAATGTCTTTGGCTGCACCAGAGACTTCTGCATTCTTCGGTATAAGGTCAGTAAGCTGCTTGATGTTCGCAGCGTACAACTTCTGGAGCTTGATGTACTGCTCACCTGCTGCCGATGGCTTCGTTCCATATTGTGTCTCGGAGTTTCTGTACTCGGATGTCCATCCGGTCTCCTTGATTTCGGCTCTCAGCTTCTCCAACTGCTCAGCCATGAACGCTGCATCCTCGACAAGTCCTTCGGTGATTTTCTCCAACTCCTCCGGAAGTTGACTTACAATGAGTTTCAACTTTTTTTGCTCTTTTTTCGCATCGAATTTCGCTTTTTTGGTCAATTTTTTCTCCCTTTTGTGCAATTTGCATATATTTGAAGAAAAATGTATATACACCCCCCTTGCACCCACCAGTCAGTTACAGAAAAG
>Ga0265299_10004707_pt1 | contig 12818 bp, 12 predicted proteins | sample AusTroGonzalo_MG_4_FD_193485 | JGI IMG/M metagenome (GOLD analysis project Ga0265299, IMG submission 193485) | Bovine rumen microbial communities from tropical cattle in Woodstock, Queensland, Australia - Gonzalo_02 | ecosystem: Host-associated > Mammals > Digestive system > Stomach > Rumen ...
GCGATCTGTAATGTGACTACTAGTATTAATGGGAGTACGATAAATACGATATTTCATTTTGAAACGGGTGAGATTGATATAACTAATAGTGGGAATATTTATGAATTAGTGTTGATTTTGGAAGGAACTGGTGTGGCAAGGTATGAGTATTTAACTGCGAAAGAAGAAACGGTTGAAGATGATTATGTTTGCCCCTCTAATGGTGCTATAGATTTTAATTTTCACATTAATAATATTGTGTCTGTTCAAGATGTTACCGACTCAATAGTGGTTGATACACCTAATGTTATACATACTGCTTATAATTTTGGTTATGGTGTAGAAAAGGCATTTGATGAAAATATTAATGCCACAACTCCATGCTTTTTGTCTAGCGATAGCAAAAAAGTCGGGTTTCTAGTAAGTGGAAGATTGTTGCTTTTTAAAGATGAGGGGTTCAGATTAAATAAATTAGACACCTCTAATTTTACATCTAGAGAAAATGTGATAAACATTGTGATAACAAACGATTACTTATTTACTATATATGAATTAAATGATGCGATAAAATTCGATTGCTATAAAATAAATGAAGATGATATAAGTGTCAAAACTGTGGATGATACTAGTTTACCGGTCGTATTCGGTTCAGGTAATATAAAAAAGATGGATATATGTAGCGATGGTAGTGGTTTTCGCGTAGGTGTAATATGTGGTGAAAATAACTATGGATATGTTATTAAGTACAATATTGATCAAGATGGTAATCTAACATATAACAGTTATGTAGATTCGTATCTTGCAAATTGTATAAATGTGTTTGCAATGAGTAAATATGAAGAAAACTCAATATCACAAATAGTATTTATGACAAATAATTACAATAATCAGAATCTATATAAGATAACTAACTTAAGTGGTGATATACTCAAGAGTTCTACGGCACAAACATTAGGTGCGGCTATGATATATGATGTTGTAAAGTACTTAAAAACGAATGTTGCAATAATTGCAATAAAAAGTGATGGTTCTAGTGCGGGATTGTTTCCGGATAATTTTACAAGATTTAATATTGTGAACGAAAATGTTGAACAAATTGCTTTTGACAATCAAATGCGAAACTCTTTTTGTATAACAAAAAGTGGCCAAATTAAAATAATGCATAGTAATAACATGAATAGTTTTGTTAGTATAGTCAATGGTTTTCCAAGTCAATATATTCCCATTCAAAATATACAGAACATTATTTTTTTGTACGATTGTGCGTTGGTATTTTGTAATACCTTGGGTGGTAAAGCCTATGTTGTACAATTGCCAAGGTTGGCATCAAGTATTCATGGACTAACAGCGGAACATATATACCATATAAAATCTAAAGTGGCAAACCATCCTGGTGCGCTTGGAAATGTAAATAAAGTAAAAGCAAAATTTTTAATTAACATAACGGAGGCCTAGATGATATTTTCAGCAAGATTAGTAAAACTTGGAAATTATAAGTGTTTTGCAGAGTGTGATGTAAATAATAAAATTACTTTGTATTGCGTGAAAGATGGAGTTTGTGTGCAAAAAAATATAATATATGATAATAAAAAATTTACCATGTCTAACACAATAGCAAATTTTGATGCGGATCAAATAATAAAATCTAAGGATCTTATTATAAAACGAAAAGGAAAAAATTTTAATATAATTTAGAGGTGTGTATGTCAAATTATTTAGAAAAATATAAAAAATTAAAAGATAAGTATATAGAAGAAGGTGGAACAGTAGATGAAGGTGTTGAAAGTGATCTAACAAAGAATCTATTGAAGCAGGTTGATGAGTTGGCGTATAAACCGCCAAAGGTTTTAGAAGATGAAAAGTTGCCTGAATTACATTTGACCAAAATTGCGGAAGATAATAGATCGGAAGAAGATGTCAAAAACGAAGTGGCAGATATTATAAATGAAAAATATGTTAATAAAACACAAGAAATTACTGCCAAAGCACAAGATGACATTGATTCCACCAATAAAAAAATAACGCAAAATGTAGTTGAAAAAAATGAAAAAGATGCAAATATTAACAAAATATATGATAAATATATCAACAATATGGAAAATCAAGCTCTTAAAAGAGGGCTGGCTAGAAGTTCAATTATTATTAATCAAATAGACGGAATTGAATCAGAAAGAGCGGAGAAATTAAATAAATCGGCAGAAGATTATTCTACAAAACTAAGCGAACTGGAAGATGATATAGTGGCAATAAGGGCCAATTTGAAGGAAAATTTGTCTATGTTAGAGCTTGAAAAGGCTAAAGAAGAGAAAACAACGCTTGACACTAAGTTGACAGAATTATCAAAATTAAAAAAACAAATTGCTGATTTTAATAATAATGTAGAAAAAGTTCAAGCAGAATATGAATTAAAAAGAAGAAAACAAGAATTAGACAATCAAAAAAATATTGAAGAGATTATAAATAGCGATGCTGAGCAAGACAAAAGAAAAGCAGCTGAAAGTGATCAATATACTTTAATATATTACACACTGAAGAAATTGGGTAAAGATCAGGCGCTAAAGGAACTGTTTAGTAATGAAAAATATGCAGATTATCTTGGTGATCGCATAAATGACATGTATTATGCTTTGAGGTATGGAAGATGATGAAACAAAAAATAAAAAGTTATAACTTTTGGATTAGTCTTACCAGTGTTTTAATCTTATTCATTAGGATAGTTGGAGAAAAGTTTGGTTTTGTAATTTCTGAAAATGATTTCATGGATATTATGGTGGTGCTATGCACCGTATTCGCTGTACTCGGTATATTTGATACTCCTAAAGGTGTTTCACTAACTTTAAATAAAGAGTCGAATGGGGTGACAAATGTTGATGAAAATGTTTTAAAATCAATTGATATATATCGAGAAATAAAAGATGACATAAATCAAATGTTAACACAATTACAAGATGTTATTAAAACGCAAAATGTACCGTTAAGAAATGAAATTGTTGATAATTTGTCTGAAAAAAGTGAAAATAATTGCGTGCCTGAATCCAGCTGTGGGATTACATCAAATGAAAATAGGGTTGATTGTAATATAGATAACGTGCTTTTGGTTAATGAAAATGATATGACAAAAAATGATAAAACGGATGAATTAAAGGAATCTGAAATTGTTAATGTTGATAATAGCATTAATGGGCCAATTGATGTTATCTAGCAAAAAATGTTTATGATTTGCGGTTTGAGGATTACTCAAGCCGTTTTTTTGTACAAACTATTAAAAATCGTTTTGAAAGTTTTGCCTTTTAGTATATTATATATGTGACAAACCACTTAATTAAAAGGAGATACAGATTTGGAAAACGAAGAAATTTATGATGAGGCATACCTAGAGTATGAAATGGCACTTGACAAAGCGAAGGAATATTTAAAATCAGAATTCTTACAAATTAGAGCAGGTAGGGCTAATCCGCATATTTTGGACAAGGTTCTTGTAAACTATTATGGGACTCCGACTCCAATCAATCAAATCGCTAATATTTCAGTACAAGATGCTAGAATGTTGGTAATATCATGCTGGGATCAGAACGCTGTAAAAGAAACCGTTAAGGCTATTATTGCTGCGGATTTGGGGATCAATCCGTCTGACGATGGACGTGTGATTAGAATGGTGTTTCAAGCGCCTACTGAGGAACGTCGTCGTGAATTAGTTAAAAATGTTCGTAAACTATGTGAGGATGCGAAAGTGACCGGGCGTAATGCTCGCCGAGATATTATGGAAGTTGTAAAAAAATTGAAAAAAGATTCTATGATATCTGAAGATGACCAAAAAGTGTATGAGCAAGAAATACAAAAAACATTGGACAAATTCACCGCTGAGGTGGACGCTTTAGGCAATGATAAAGAAAAAGAGGTTATGACAATTTAGCAGGAGAGATTATGAATTTTATTGAAAAAATTCCTACCCATATTGGTTTTATTATGGATGGTAATGGCAGGTGGGCAAAAAAACGTGGGCAAGTTAGAACTATGGGACACCGTAGAGGTGCAGAGATAATTAAAAGTGTGGTGGATAGATGCTTTGAGCGGGGCATAAAGGCAGTGTCTTTATATGCTTTTTCTACAGAGAATTTTAATCGACCTAAAGATGAGGTGGATTATATTTTTGCGCTTTGTGATGAATATTTGATAAAATATGCCGAAGACTTAAAAAAGCGTGAGTGCAGAGTAGAGGTGATGGGCGATCTGTCGAGATTGCCGCAGCCATTTCAGGATCATTTAAAACGAGTGATTAATGAATCAAAGAATTATGATAAAAATGTGCTCAATATTGGGCTTGCATATGGTGGCCGTAGTGAGATTGTTCATGCAGTTAATACTTTAATTTCTTCTGGAAAGAAAAGTGTCACCGAACAAGATATTACAGGTGCCCTTTATACATCGAAGTTGCCAGATTTGGACTTAATAGTTAGAGCGAGCGGTGAACAGAGATTGTCTAATTTTATGTTGTGGCAAGCTGCTTACGCAGAGTTTTATTTTCCAAAGACTTTATGGCCAGATTTTAATGCAAGAATGGTAGATAAGTGCATTAAGGAATATAACAAAAGAGATAGAAGATTTGGTAAGGTGTAGTGTGTTTTTATGAAGAAAAGAGTTTTAACAGGAATTGCAATGTTTGCGATACTGACTTTATTTGTATGTTTGAGGTTTGTGCATCATTTATTTTTTGATGCGCTAGTCATGATTGTATTGCTTGCTAGTACAAGTGAGATAATTTCAGCGTACAAGTTAAATAATAAAAAATCGTATTCTGCATTGCTTTATATGTTTGATGTATCGGTGTTTCTATGTTATCAATTTAGCGGATCCATTTTGCGCGCTTGGGCTTTGCAATTTATATGTATATTGATAATGTTCGTGATTTGTTTTTCTATTGAATTATTTAGTCACAAAGAAGAAAATTCGAAAGTCTTATATGGACAGGAGTCTTTTAGTGATCTAAAGGATAATTCTGGTTTAATTGAACCTACGTTATTAACGATTAGAATTTGTCTTTATCCTACGCTATTAATTGGCACGCTATTTGGTGTGAACAGATTGGGTTTGTGGCTGGGATTTGTTGCATTGTTGCTAGTGTTTGGTGTGGCGTGTTTCTCGGATATGTTTGCGTATTTTTTCGGTATGTTATTCGGTAGAAAGTCTGGTGCTACTAAATTATGTCCGCATATTTCACCTAAAAAAAGTGTGGTAGGGTTTGTGTTTGGTTGTGTGGGAGGCTTATTAACATCAACTATAGGAATATTATTATTTTATTTTTTCCCGGTTGTTGATACCCATATTACGACATTATCTCCCGTGGTGGCTGTGGCAATGTTTTTTGTAATAGGTGCCCTTGGGACACTGGTATCACAATTTGGAGATCTTTTTTCATCAGCCATAAAACGTAAAGTGGGCATAAAAGATTTTGGTGCAATTTTTCCAGGACATGGTGGATTCATGGATCGTATGGATAGTGTAATGTTTGTGTCATGTTTGGTTTACTTATGCTTTTCTATAATTGTTTAGTATTTTTATTTTAAGATAAAATTATATATAAAGGGGACATTATGTTTGCAACAATAGGTTATATTATTTTAGCGATTGTAGTATTAATGCTTTTAATCACAGTACATGAGTTGGCCATTATTTAATGGGTAAATTACTAAAATTTAAAATTAATGAATTTGCCATTGGTTTTGGTAAGGCAATATATAAACACACCAACAAGAATGGTGAAGTCTTTTCAATTAGAATCATACCTTTAGGTGGTTTTTGTGCGTTTGAAGGTGAGGATGAAGACTCAAGTAATGAAGGTGCTTTTAACAAGCAAAAACCATGGAAGAGATTGATAGTTCTAGCTGGTGGTGTGACGTTTAATTTTATTTTTGGGCTTATCATGAGTATTGTATATTTGTGTGCCACTGGCTATGCTGTGCCTCAGATAAAGACCATAGAGAGAACTAACCCAAATGATATTCAGGTCAACGATATAATTTATAAGGTGGATGGAGTTCATCTTGAGAGCTATAAGACAATCAGTGATTTGACAAAAAAATATGGTGAAGGAGAAAACTTTACAATCACACTTTTGCGTGATGGAGAAATGAAGGATATTACTGTGCATAAATATGCATCAGATGCATGGTACTTCTTAAATGGCATAAGTGCAGAAAATTTTCCCGAGATGTATTTAGCGGATGGTGAAGAGAAAGTCACGTTATCCGAGTTTGAAGAATATATCAGTAGCGTGTCGCAGTTTGATGAGTCGAGGTATTATAAAACAAAGGCTGGTTTGGATGATGAACATAGGGAAGCTTGGACTGAAAAAACTTTAATTGAGGCGGGAGTTATTGGTAAAGTGTCAAGCGGAGTTTCTATGGGATTTGTATACGTTGGGCATGCGGAACGCTATTCATTGTGGGATGGCATTGCAAAATGTTTTAGTTTTGCGATCTATTTATGTTGGTTAATTTTAAAGACATTAGGGGGATTATTTACAGGTGCTACAGCCCTTTCTGATGTGGGTGGGACAATCACTGCTGTGTCACAAATTGTGGAAATATCTCGGATGGGTATAGACAAATTCCTGCTACTAATACCATTTCTATCGTTTAACTTGGCGATATTTAATGCACTTCCTATTCCGGCGCTGGATGGGGCAAAGATGGTTTTTGTATCAATAGAGGGTATATTTAGAAAACCAATTAATAGGACTGTAGAAGCATATATACATATGATTGGGTTGTTTGTGTTATTGGCGTTAGTAATATTCTTAGATATTTATCATTTTATAGTTACGTAAGAGGTTTATAATGGTTGCTGAAATATTAAAAGACAAGTTGAGTAAATATGATTATTTAAAGGTGGTTAGCGAAAAAGAGCGAGGGCAAGCACTTCTTGATGTGGTAATTGCTTTCCCGCATGATAAAAACTTGTCTACTGCAGACAGAGAAATTATTCAAAACACCATTATTACTAGTTTTCCAAATAAAGATATTAAAGTGGATTTTAAGAAAAGTTACTTGGATGACACGATATTGCCAAACGTCGTAAAATCATATTTGGATGAAAATTTTTTTGCAGTTAGTGACATGATAAGAATAATTGATGCACAGTTTGATGAAAAAGCGACTGTTGTTGCATTTACGTTGTTTTGCGACAATTTAATAAAAGATTATGTTGCAGAGTCTAATTTAATTGATAAATTGTTGGAATTCCTCGAATCACAGTACCATTATTCATTTAATATTAATATTGCTTTTGGTGACTTTGAAAAAAATGATGTGGTTGATATTATTGATTATGAAATAGAGGACACATCAAACTATAAACCTCGCGTGATTCCGGTAACTAATATTGAGAAATTACTTGGTGATAATATTGTTATGCAACCAATGTACATTGAGGATATTCAATCTGCAGGAGAAGGTGTCTGCATTTGTGGTAAGGTAGCGCGTTTTACTGAAAATATGACTAAGGAACGGCGAGATGAAAATGGCAAAGTAAAACCACCCAGGCCGTATTTTAGATGGACAATGGAAGATTTTACCGGCAAAATTAATGTTGTGTCTTTTTGTAGTGACACAAATTTGTCAAAAATACGAAAGATTGCAGATGGTAGTCAATTGATTATGGTTGGGGATGTTAAATTGGACACTTTTTCGAATGGATTTTCCTTTAAGCCTAAGCATATTAGTTTTTGCGAGTTGCCAGACCATTTTGAAGAGGTTGTAAATTATAGACCGGTGCCTGAACACTACAAAGCTGTAAAAGTAGAGGTGGCACATGTTGTAAATCAAATGGATTTATTTAACTATCAGAGTCGTGTGTTACCTGATTATATTAAAACACATACCATCGTTGTCTATGATTTTGAAACGAGTGGACTATCATCAGCGAGTGATAGTGTGATAGAGATTGGTGCGTTGAAAATACAAAATGGAGAATATACTGAGAGTTTCCAAACTTTTGTACATTTAGACCATCCGTTACCTAAAGAGATTACAGAACTAACTAGTATAACGGATGATGATTTAAAAGATGCTCCGATTGAAGAAATTGTGTTTGCAGATTTTTACAAGTTTTGTGACGGAGCCGTGCTTTGCGGATACAATTCAGATAATTTTGATTTGCAATTTTTGAAACGCATATGGAAAAATTATCGATTTGAATTTAAACATGAGACACTGGATTGCTATAAGCTGGCGACAAAAGTAGTTCATGGATTGAAAAAATATACTCTCGTCAGCGTGGCTGATCATTTAAAAATACAATTGTCTAATGCGCATAGGGCACTTGCTGATGCTACTGCTACAGCGGAAGTTTTATTGACAATTGCAAAAGATGTTCTTTAAAATATTGAAAAACACTTGCCAAATTATTTTTTGTGTGATATAATGTGTTTGTACAAATGATGGAATACAAAAGATTAACTGCCCGCCGTTAAGGTGGGCATTAATTTTGCACATGGAGGATGTATGAGTGTTGCAGAACAAGTCAAGGAATTTTTCACGGATAAAATAGCGGAAAAGTTTCATATTGAGTTAGTAGAAGTCGAATATGCAAAAAAGCAAAATGGCATGAATCTTACATTATATATAGACAAGCCAGACGGCATTACGCTAAATGATTGTGAAAGTGTTCATAGATATGTCGACCCACTATTAGATGAGTTAAACCCTACTGGAGAGAGCCCATATGTACTAAATGTTAGTTCCTGCGGACTGGATTGGAAACTTGTAACTGATAAGGATTTTCAGCGTGTTATTGGTCAAGAGATAGAAGTGAGCCTATTTGCGAAGTTAAATGGTAAAAAAGAATATGTGGGGATGTTGAAATCGTTTGATGTAAACAATATTATCCTAGAAGAAGATGGCATAGAATTTACATTGCCAAGAAATAAGATAAGTAAAGCAACAAAATATTTGGATTTTTAAAGGAGAAAGGACATGACAAACAAAGATTTTTTTCTAGCATTAGATGAATTAGAGAAGGAAAAAGGTATTAAGAAAGAGTTTTTTATTGAGACACTAGAGACGGCGTTGGTGGCTGCCTACAAAAGAAATTTTGGTGAGGGGAAACTTGTTGAAGTTAAATTATCGCCAGAACGCAACACTATAAAAGTTGTTGCATATAAAGTAGTAGTTCCAGAAGTTGAAGAAGGCATGGAAGATGCACAAATATCTTTGGAAGATGCCAAAAAGATTAAGGCTAATTATAAGGTTGGCGATAAGGTTCAAGAAGAAATAACTCCAAAAGAGTTTGGTAGGATTGCGGCTGGGACTGCTAAACAGGTTATCACACAGAAATTGCGTGAGGCAGAACGTGGTATTGCTCTATCTGATATAGAAGGAAAACTAGATTCATTAGTTAATGCGCTTGTGCGTCGTGTAGATAATGGCACGGCATATTTAGAGTTGGCTAATAGTCAAATTGAAGGGGTTTTGATGGCAAATGACCAAATTCCTGGTGAAAATCTACAAGTGAATGATCGTGTGAAAGTATATTTAAAGAAACTAAAGGAAACTCCGAGGGGATATCAAGCGGTTGTAAGTAGAACCTCTCCACTATTTGTTAAAAAGTTGTTTGAAAATGAAGTGCCTGAAATCAATTCTGGTATCGTTGTTATAAAGAACATTGTTCGTGAGGCGGGATATAGAACTAAAATGGCAATATATAGCGCTGACAAATCAGTTGATCCACTAGGTGCTTGTGTGGGTAACCATGGTGTTAGAGTAAATAGTATTGTAAGTGAATTAAATGGAGAAAAGATTGATATTGTTATTTGGAGTGAAGATCCATTTGAGTATATTGTACGAGCCCTTTCTCCAGCGAAAGTTATTAGTATTGATGTTAATGACGCGGAAAAGAGTGCACTCGTAGTGGTACCAGATGACAAACTTAGTCTTGCAATTGGTAAGAGTGGTCAAAATGTGCGACTTGCCGCAAAGCTTACTGGATGGAAGATTGATGTAAAGAGCGCATCTCAGGCTGGCGTGAAGAAGGATGAAGTTACAGCGGAAACGGCAGATGTAAAATTAATTGATGAAACGAAAACTGATGATGCGATAAGTAGTGCTGATGTGTTTGGTAACATTGATGAGGAGATATAAATGAAGAATCAACGAACATGCGTTGTGTGTAGGGAAACGAAAGAGAAGTCAGCTATGTTTCGTATTGTAAAGAATAAAAATGGCGAAATCAAAATTTCTGAGAGCCCAAAGGATCAAGGTCGTGGCGCTTATATTTGTAAAAAATCAGATTGTATAGACAAGGCTGAGAAAAAGAAAGCACTAAATTATGCGTTTAAACAGGAAGTACCTAATGTTATCTACGAGAACTTAAAAAATAGTTTGTAGGTGTAAAATATGAAACGATATTTAGGGTTGGCCATACGAGCCGGTGAAATAATTTTTGGTTTAGATAATATCATTGGTTCCAAGAAGAGGCCATATGCGATAGTTATTGATGAATCATTGCATGAATCTTCAATGCAAAAGATTAGAAATTATTGTGCAAAACACAATGTGCCATTTGTGCAAGTTTTAAATCTAGAGGATATGGTAAGCAAAATAGGTGTAAAGATTATTGGGGTGACCAATAAAAATTTGGCAGAACAAATAGTAAATAGAAAGGAGAAATGAAATTGTCAAAAATTGAATTGATGCAAAAAAATATAAATGCTAATAGCATAAATGGAGTTCTTGCAAACTTACAAAGTCTTAAAAATCAAGTTGAAGGCTTATTGTTAGAATTGGATAAAAAACAAAAACAATTTGGTGAAGACAAATTGAGTAAGAAGCAGGTTGATGTGCATGTTGATATCCCAAAGGCGCCAACAGAAGTATCCAGTACTAAGAGTACAGAGAAACCTAATAATGTTGTGGTGACTAATAAGGTGGCTAATAATGGTAGCCAACCAGTCTTTAATGGTAAACCTCAGAGAACTGTTGATGTAAGCGGGCATGCAATTGAACAAAGAACACCTAGACAACAATTCACAAAGGACGGATCAAACATTAGGTCACGTACTTTTAATGAAAGCAATTTTCCTACTAATAGATATAATAATGCTGACAGACCAGCAAGATCACAGAATAGGCCAGGCACTCCAGGACAGAACTTTAGGCAACCATATAATACTAATGGACAAAGAGCATCATATAATCCTAATGGACCACGCCCACAAGGGCAAAGACCTGCACCGCGCACAGTATCCAGACCAGAAAGTGTGGATAAATTTGATGCTAGTATTGTGCAAAAAAATACTCGCGTGTTTAATAATAAGAAAAAGTCCAAAAATGATAATTATGATGAGAGACAGGGTATAAATAAAAAAGCACTCATTATGCGTGGTTATGAAACCGATGAGAGTTTGATTGATGAGGATGGTGGCAGAAGATACAAGACAAAGACATCAAAGAAAGAGCAAAAGGAAGTTGTGGTTGCACCAAAAATAGAGAAAGCGGTAATCACAACAGAGAATTTAACAGTAAAGATGTTGGCTGAAAAAATAGGTAAACCAGTACCAGAAATCATGGGCAAATTCTTGTTACTAGGCATGATGGTAAATATTAATAGTACTATTGATTTTGATAGCGCAGAATTAATCGCTAATGAGCTTGGTGTAAAACTTGAGAAGAATATAGAGAAGAGCTATGAGGAAAAATTGTCTGATATCTATAGTATTGATGCTGATGACGAAAAAGATTTGGTTAAGAGACCTCCTGTGGTAACTGTACTAGGTCATGTAGATCATGGTAAGACATCTCTTCTTGATTATATTAGGAACACAAATGTTACTGCTGGTGAGGCTGGCGGTATTACACAAAGAATTGGTGCATATACAATAGAAGTGAATAATGAAACTGTAACGTTTATAGATACGCCAGGACATGAAGCATTTTCAGCAATGAGAAAACGAGGTGCTTCACTTACAGATATAGCGATTTTAATTGTAGCAGCTGATGATGGTGTAAAACCTCAAACGGTGGAAGCAATAAAATACATTAAAGAAGCAAAGGTTCCATATATAGTTGCGGTTAATAAAATGGATAAACCTGAGGCAGATTTGGAACGTGTTAAGACAGATCTTGCAAACAATGATGTTCTAATTGAGGAATGGGGTGGTGATGCTATTTTGGTACCAATTTCAGCAAAAACTGGTATGGGAATAGACAAATTACTCGAGATGATTTTATTTGTGGCAGATTATCAAAATTTGAGAGCTAATCCAAAGGCTAAAGCTCGTGGCGCAGTAGTTGAAGCGGAATTGGATAAAGGCCGTGGCCCTGTTGCTACCATACTAGTTCAAAATGGTACACTCAAGGTTGGAGATAATGTCATATGTGGCAATTGTGGTGGTAAAATTCGTGCAATGCTCAATGAAAAAGGTAAAAATGTACGTACTGCAGGACCATCTATGGCGGTCAGTGTATTAGGTTTATCTGGAGTACCATCTGCTGGTGATGAAATGTTTACTGTGGATGAAAAGATGAGTAAGAAAGTCTTGTCAGAGCGTAAAGTAAAAGAGCAAACTAGCAAGATTAAAGCGGCGGATGTGTCAGTAGATTCGTTGCTTAATAGAATTAAGGAGAATGAACTAAAGGATTACAATATTATAATTAAAGCGGATGTTCAAGGCTCACTCGAAGCATTAAAACATGTTTTATCTCCATTGCGTAACGATGAAGTGAAAGTTAATTGTATTCATGGTGGTGTTGGTATTGTTAATGAAAATGACGTAATGCTGGCTAATGCAAGTAATGCACTTATAGTTGCTTTTGATGTAAAAACTGACTTTAAAGCACAAATTT
>Ga0265299_10004709_pt1 | contig 12810 bp, 17 predicted proteins | sample AusTroGonzalo_MG_4_FD_193485 | JGI IMG/M metagenome (GOLD analysis project Ga0265299, IMG submission 193485) | Bovine rumen microbial communities from tropical cattle in Woodstock, Queensland, Australia - Gonzalo_02 | ecosystem: Host-associated > Mammals > Digestive system > Stomach > Rumen ...
ATGCCGAAGGAAAAATCCACAACACTGCGGTTCTTTCGATCAAAGAAACTCCCGGACTCGGCAGCAACATGACAAATCCGAAGTTCAAAGACCAGGTAAACGGCAAAAATCCGGCTGCATTCAAGCTTTCCGTCAAAAAAGACGGCGGCGATGTCGATGCGATAACTGCTGCGACGATCTCTTCAAGAGCTTTTCTTGACGCGGTCGGCAAGGCAGTCGAAGCCTACAAAAAAGGCAGCAAATAGGAGGCGGAAATGAGAGTATGGAATGAATTTATAAAAGGTTTCATCAAGGAAAACCCCACTTTTGTCCTTCTTCTCGGTATGTGCCCGACTTTGGGAACAACGACCAGCGCAATCAACGGAATGAGCATGGGACTTGCGGCGACAGTCGTTCTCATTTGCTCCAACGCAGTGATTTCACTGCTGAAAAACGTCATTCCCGACAAAGTCAGGATCCCGGGATTCATCGTTGTAATCGCAAGTTTCGTTACGGTCGTCGACCTTTCGATGCAGGCATATCTCCCCGATCTGTATGAAACACTGGGACTTTTCATCCCGCTTATCGTCGTAAACTGCATCATTTTGGGTCGCGCCGAGGCTTTCGCTTCGAAAAACGGCGTTCTCCTTTCGATTGCAGACGGTCTGGGAATCGGTCTCGGTTTCACGATGTCGCTCACGATTTTGGGCTCAGTCAGAGAAATTCTGGGCAACGGCTCTGTTTTCGGATTCCAGTTTATCCCTGAAAACATTGACAAAGTCCTTCTTTTCATAATGCCGCCCGGAGCTTTCATCGCCCTCGGTTTTCTGATCGCACTTGTAAACCACATCAAAAACAGAAGAGCAGCGTAGGAGGGGAAAATGACCGGATATATTCTTGTTTTCATCAGCGCGATCCTCGTAAACAACATCGTTTTCGCGCAGTTTTTGGGAATCTGCCCCTTCCTCGGCGTTTCGAACAAAGTTTCGACTTCGGTCGGAATGGGTGCGGCGGTTCTTTTCGTCATGACTTTGGCTACGACAGTCACCTGGCTGCTTTACAACCTCGTCCTGATCCCGCTCAACATCGCTTTCATGCAGACTGTCGCATACATCCTTGTTATCGCTGCGTTAGTACAAATGGTTGAAATTATTCTGAAAAAAGTTTCGCAGCCGCTCTATCAGGCACTCGGCGTATTCCTTCCGCTCATCACGACGAACTGCGCCGTTCTCGGTGTCGCGATACTTGTAACCCAGAAAAACTACAACCTTCTCCAGAGCGTAGTTTACACCATCGCGACCGCTCTCGGCTTCTTCCTTGCACTCGTAATTTTTGCTGGAATCAGAGAACGCCTTGAGCTTTACGAAATCCCCGAAGCGATGAAAGGCGCACCGATCGCACTTGTCACTGCAGGTCTTCTTGCACTTGCGTTCATGGGTTTCACGGGACTTATCGCAGTGCCGTGGTAGATTGTCATAGCGCGGCTTGCTCGCCCACAAACTCTTGCATTTTTCTCAAATTTTCTTAAAATATTGCGGTTTGATTGTGAGGAATCATTGATGATTTTATATCACGGAAGCAATATCGAAGTCAAAAAGCCGGATCTCTCGTATTCCCGCACATCTTTAGATTTCGGTGCTGCTTTTTACACGACGACTGATATTGAACAGGCAAAAAAATGGGCAAAGCGCATCACAAAGATCCGTAATAACGGAACTCCGTTAGTTTCTGTGTTTGAAACCGGCAAAGAATGGCAGAATCTTTCGTTCCTGAATTTTGCCTCTGCTGACAAAAACTGGCTTTCACTTGTTGTCAAATACAGAACGGGGCAGAAAATTGAAGAAAAATTCGATGTTATTTCAGGCCCGGTTGCAAATGACAGAACAGTTAATGTGATAAACCAGTATATTGCCGGAACTTTTCCGGAGGATATAGCTTTGCAGCTTCTTCTGCCTATGAAGTTTAGCAATCAGTATGCATTAAAAACGGAAAAAGCTGTATCAGCGGTAACTTGGAAGGAGACTATCGCGTTATGAACAGACAAAGCCCTGAAAGTTTGTATTATTACGATCACGCTGTTACCGATCTCATAATGCAGAAATACGGATTCGACCGCATGGAGGCTCTCCGTAGATTCGTTCAATCCAAAACCCATGAATTATTGGAAGATTTGGACAACGGACTTACTTCGTTCGGCTGTCCCGGAATTTTTGATATCTGGGAGGCAGAGCAGGTGACAGGTGATCCACGCAACTCAATTTACATCAGAGGTGAATAGATGCTGAGTAAAATTGACGAAGAAACCTGGTTTTTTATCTATCTTCTGGAACATTATGCCGAATACAAAAATGAAAAAACCGGCGATGTTCTCCGTGAATGGGACGAAAAAGGGATAACTCAGGAAATTTACGACGGATATTTTCAGTATCATCAGGAACGTTTAGAAAACGCTTACGAAGATATCGACAGTCTTGTCACGATGGGAAAACACTTGGCGTGCGGACCTCAATAGAATTAAGCGTCTGAAATCATTGGTTTTTTAACTAAAGAATCTTTCTGAAAATTATTTTTTGCTGTCCACACATTCAAAAAAAGTGCGGACGATTTTAAGTGCGCTTTCGATATCTTTTTGAGGTCTTTCCTTTATAAGAGATGTCCATTCTTTGAGCATGAGGTTGTCTTCTTCTGATATTTTGCCGCTTAAAAGATAGTCAACAGAGACATGAAATTCGTTTGCCAAAGTAGAGATTATATCCATTCCAGGTTTTCGTTTGTCGGCTTCTATCAATGCGATGTAGCTTTCGCTGATATTTACCCGACATGCGAGGTCAAGCTGCGTTATTCCGGCTTTACGCCTTAATGCTTTTACCCGTTTGCCAAGTGTTTTGCCATCCATACTCAAACCACCTCCTTTTTTTAATATATCACATACAGAAAATAATTTTTGACCACCAGTAATTATTTTCTTGACTGTTAGTAAATTTAAGATTAAAATGCTGACCATAGGTTTGGGACACAAAAAAATAGGTGTCCGAAAATTGGTTTTTTGTTCATTTGCAAATTGAGGTTATAGTGAAAAACATTTTTGAAGATCATGGCGATTACATTGAACTGAATGAAGCTATCGGCAAAATCAAAATGATTACGAAAATCGACGGCAAAATGTCTTGGGAGGCTGCCGAAGTGTGTGCTAAAAATTCTAAGATAGGCGGATTTTCTGACTGGCGGCTTCCGACAAAAGAAGAACTTAAATATCTGTATCAAATTCGAGAAGTTTGCATCGGTTTGGATCTTTCCAAAACTTTTTGGTCTTCTTCAGATGAAAACTGCCGCCCTGACTGCAGGTGGGTAGTAGGTTTCGTTGAAGGTGATGAAGATCCAAGCTGCGTTGACTTAGAACATTTTGTGTTTTTTGTAAGATAGCCTGAAAAGGTGAATTTTTAACAACTTATTTTAAGGAGATTTGACATGAAAAAATTTTTCTTGGTTTTTGTTTTGGTTTTCAGTTTTGTAACACTTTCGGCAGCTGTAAAACCTGTTCCCAGAGTTGTTACATATCAACAGGCTGTAAATTATTGCCGCAGTATCAATATGCGGTTGGCATATACCTACGAGATGGTATCGCTTATGAAAGCAGCTGGAATGACTAATTGTGCTCCACAGACTTTTATAGGCGAAAACAATCAAACCGTTTCTTTCGGAAGTAATTGTGTTGTGAGTGCTTTTGGAACAGGAAAAGAAGGTTCTACTTATCAGGCTGTCTGCATCGGAAGATAGAAGATCTCAAAAGGTATTATTTGATGATGATAATTTTTTACGGAGATTTGACATGAAAAAATTTTTTTTGCTTTCTTTCTTTATTCTCTGCTTTGCAATTCTTACCGCGGCATCCCCGATTCCAGGAACTCGCATGTCATTTCAAGATGCAAAGGATTATTGCCGTTCTATCAATCGGTATCTGGCTACTGCTGACGAACTGAAAGCAAATGCAAGAACGCTTGCTTCCAGAAATCTGAAATGTCCTTATGCTACTTTTATAACTCTTGAAGGTCTTGCGGTTTCTGTGAGCGAGGATTGTAGAGTATATGTCTCCCAAGCTGACAGGAGTCAAAATGGTAGTTACGATGTCATTTGTCATAGCGGCAGATAAAAACAATCTAAGATAGTCGAAGTTAACTTTTTCTTGACACTTCCTCAAATTGCAAAATCACAAAATTTACCGCTTTAAACAGCAAATAACGCAGTCTTACAGTTTTAAATTTTTTCGAAAAAAATTCCAGATATGTATTGCGTTTGTATGCACAACGTGCTATGATTCTGCGTTTTGGTTTGGCAACGAAATAAAGGAGTGTGCGATGTCTGGTAAATCGGCGAATTTATACGCAAGAATCGAACCCGATGTGAAGGAGCAGGCTGAAAGAATACTTTCGGCACTTGGTGTTCCGGCATCCAACGCGATAAATATGTTCTACAAACAGATCATCATTCAAAGAGGTCTGCCGTTTGCCGTAAAACTGCCGGCAGATAGGCCGCCGATGATTGATGCACTCTCCGCTGAAGAACTGGATGCCGAAATCAACAAAGGATATTCCGACATGCTTGAAGGCAGAACTGAACCTGCGAAAAAAGTATTTGACGAAATCAGAAGTGATAACGGTTTATGAAATACGAGATAGAAATCACCGCGAAAGCGAAATCCGACATCAGAGGAATCTACGACTACATAGCAACGGAACTGCTTTCGCCGGAAACTGCCGCGAATCAACTCGACCGATTGGAAAAAAGCATCTTGGGGCTGGATTTTATGCCGTTGAGATTCAAAAAATACGGATCGGAACTGTGGCAGTCGAGAGGGCTGCGCATGATGCCGGTCGATAATTTCGCAGTTCTTTATATTCCTGATAAAAATACGAAAATCGTAACGATTATCCGTGTTATGTACGGCGGTCGGGATATTGAAAAACAATTGGATTCGACACCGCAATAATCTTACGATTTTTCTGGAAGTTTCCCGATATATTCCTAAAATACTGCGTTTTGATGAAGATCTTTTGATTTTAGGAGAATATTTTGAAACTCATAACTTCTTTTCTGCGCAGGATCGAAAAGCCGGGGCGTTATTTTGCCCCGTTTATCGAGCCTGTAAAGGTGAAAACCGATCCGAACAAGCCGAAAGTTCTGATACTTTTTCCTGATCTTTTCGAGATGGCGCAAAGCCACACGGGGGTGAAGATCCTCTATTCGCTCTTTAACCGCCGCGGATTTTTGGTAGATTTCGGTTTTTCGCCGCAGAAGGATGTATTTGAAGAGGCAAAGAAAAGCGGCGGGCTCACTTCGATGATGCACGGGGTGAATTACCGCGATTTCGACATCATTGCGGTTTCGTTCCAGTATCAGCTGCAATACCCCGATTTTCTTAAAATCATGGATATCGCAGGAATTCCTATCCATTCAAAAGAGAGAATAAATTCAAACAATTATCCGATAATCTGGTCTGGCGGGCCTGTCATGTGCAATCCTGAGCCGATGGCTGATTTCATTGATATGGTCTCAATCGGAGAGTTTGAGCCTTATGCCGAAGAATTTATGGATATGCTTGAAAATATTAAGGAAAAGCAAAAAAGAATCGAGGCTTTTTCCAAAATTCCGGCAATCTATATTCCGTCGAAACACGATGAAAACTCTGTCAAAATCAATCCCGACGGCTCGCTTTCGGGTTTTGAAGCGAGAAGAGCGGTCCTAAAGGATCTCAACTACGATCCCAACTCGCTTTTTGACGCTCCGATCTTTGCGATGAGGACGATCCACGACCGTTTTACGATCGAGATAATGCGAGGCTGCACTCGCGGCTGCAGATTCTGCATGGCGGGGATGTTCTACCGCCCTCACAGAGAGAAAAGTGCTGAAAATATTTGCGAAATCCTTGACAGAGTCGTCCGCACCTCAGGATATGACGAGGCCGGTTTCCTTTCGCTTTCGGCTGCCGACCACAGCGAGATCGAGGATATTTTAGTCCGCTCATACAGCCGCTACAGCCGCAGGATCTCGGTTTCACTGCCGAGCCTCAGAACGGAGACGATCACCCCGAAAATCACCCACGCGATAAGAAAAGGACGCAAAGTCGGTTTCACTCTCGCGGTCGAATCGGGAAGCGACAGGCTTCGCAAAATGATAAACAAGGGCAACAGCGTCGAAGATCTGCTGAACGCCCTCAACACGATATTTTCAAACGGCTGGCAGGCGGTCAAACTTTACTTCATGCTCGGTCTTCCGCATGAAGAGGAAGAGGATCTTTTTGAGACGGTAGAACTTGTTAAAAAAATGTGCAACTACGTGAAAAGATTCGGTAAAAAAGCAATGATAAGTGCAAGTTTCTCGACTTTTGTGCCGCAGCCTTTCACCCCTTTCCAGTGGGAAAAAATGTCGAGTCCTGCCGAAATCAAAGCTAAGCAGAAAATCATAATCGAAAACCTCCGCGGCATAAGAAATCTGAAACTCGCATGGCACGATCAGGAAATCAGCACAGTCGAAGGATACCTGAGCCGGGCAGGGCGCGAATACGGCAAAGTCATTGAATTTGTTGCGAAAAATATGAAAGGCCTGCAGACGGAAGACGAAAGTTTCGATCCTGCTCTCTGGGACGAAGGTATGGTTTATGCAGGGATCGACCCCGAAAGCACTTACCTTGAAAAACCGCTGGATAAACCGCTTCCCTACGAGCATATCGACCTCAGGATCGACCGCAGATTTCTTTTGAAAGAGCGCGAAAAAGCGTTCAATTTCGAGGAAACGCCCGACTGTGCGAAAACGGGGATATGCAACAAGTGCGGCGCGTGCGACTTCAAGGAAATCAGGCCGCTTAAGTTCACCGGAAAAGCGCTTGACGAGAACAAAACCTTTGAAATTCCTGAAAAAAGCAATAAAAACAACTCTTTTCCATACATTTTCTCGCTTTCGAAACACGGAAATTCGATAAGTGTAGGGCACCTTGACCTTGTTTCATTTCTATTCAAAGCCCTCACTTTGAGCGACCTCAAGATCCTCTATTCCGACGGTTTTCACCCCATGCCGCGTTTCAATTTAGCGTTTCCGGCACCGGTCGGAGTCGAAGTTGATGAGGAATTCGGCACAGTCTGGCTCACCGAAGAAGTCAACGAAAAGGAAACTCTTGAAAAACTCAACTCAATCCTTGAAAATTCCGGAATAAAATTCCTTACTTTTGCCTTCTGCGACCGTGAAAAGATCAAAAAAGCGGAAAAAATCCTACGCACTCTTCCTTCAAGCACATACCGCGTGAAATTTTTTGAAAAAACTGACTACGATTCGGCAAAAGAAATCCTAGAAGTCGTTGATTTCAATGACGAAACTCTTGAAATGACGATCCGCCATTACACTGAACTCGGAAGCGTAATGAAGAAATTCGACGCCTTCACCGGCGAATACCACATAATCAAAAACGGTTACCGCAAGGAACTTGCGGAATACGACACGGAAGGACTTCTCAAAGAAACCGGGATTTTGGAATAAAATTATTCTTCGTCCCCTGCTTTAAAATTGTATATCGGCTTGATAATACTGTTGATTTCGACCGTAGGACCGATGTTTCCGATGATGTCGTCTATCGATTTGTATGCCATCGGGCATTCGTCAAGCGTTGTCTGGTCGACCGAAGTCGTGTAAATTCCCTTCATCTGCTTTTTGAATTCGGAAACGGTGAAAGTGCGTTTTGCCTCGTTTCTGCTCATAAGTCTGCCGGCTCCGTGCGGCGCGGAGAAGTTCCACTCGGCATTCCCTTTTCCGGTGCAGATGAGGCTTCCGTCGCGCATGTTGACGGGAATCAGCAGTTTTTCGCCCTTTTGTGCCGAAACAGCCCCTTTCCGAAGGATCATATTCTCGGTGTCGATGTAGTTGTGGATCGTCGAAAACCGCTCGACGACATGGAATTTCATCCCTTTGACGATGACATCCATCATGGCTCTGCGGTTGATTTCGGCAAATTTCTGCGCGATTTTCATGTCGAGGATATACTGCTCGAAAAGATCTCCTTCAACGTACGCAAGGGGCTTCGGGATGGCAGTATCCTTCGGTGTCAGCCTTTTTATAAAGTTTTCGATCTCTTTTTCGCGTCCTTCAGTCTTCATTTTGTTAATAATTTCCATGATTTCGTCGTGAGAGTAAAAAGTGAGCGCGCGGTATCCTGCATCCTGATAGTAATTCGCGATCTCAAGGCCTAAGTGTCTGCTTCCGGAGTGGATCACGATGTAGATATTGCCGTCATCGTCTTTGTCGGCTTCGATGAAGTGGTTGCCGCCGCCGAGCGTTCCGATGCTTTTTACGGCACGGTCGAGATTGATGCTTTTCGCGCAGAAAAGTTCGTTCAGATCGATTTCGTCTGCGTATCTGTGCGGCGTTTCGCGGATGTCGAAGCCTGAAGGAATTTCGGCATGGATCAGTTTGTCGAGCTTTATCGGCTCAATGTGCGACTCCTTTATGCGGATTGTCTCCATTCCGCAGCCGATATCGACCCCGACTAAATTCGGGCATATTTTGTCTTTTATTGTCATCGTCGTTCCGATCGTGCAGCCCGCACCTGCGTGGACATCAGGCATGATGCGGATCTTGCTCCCTTCGATGTAAGGCTGGTTGAGGAGACTTTTCACCTGTGCAAGTGCGTTTTCGTCAACGACATCGGTGAAGATCTCAGCTTTTCCGTACTTTCCGCGGACAAAAGTCCTGTGTTTCAGAACCTCCAGCATTTTTTCGCATTCCGCATACAGTTCTTCAATAGTTGTTCCGTCATTCAGAAGCCCGAAGTCTTCAGCAAGTTTTGCAAATTCTTCCATACTAATTTCTCTTTCGGTCATTTTTACTCCTTTTTTAGTTTTATCGAATTGTCTGTGTCAAAATATTTAAAAAATTACACAAGAATTATACAAAATTCCGATAAAAAAGTCAAGAAAATCTGACCCGGTTTTGAAAAAAAATTTCCCGAGGGTGAGCTTGCCAAAAATCGAGTTGTTGCAAATTTTGCAACAACTACTCAACATGGCGTAATTAAAGGAAAAAACCGGTTTTGTCGGAGCGCGGGCGGCTCGCCTGCGACTCGTCATGTTGAGCAAAGCGAAACATCTCTGACCTTTTAGATTTAGTTGGAAAAATAAGAAAAACGGCAGGTTTTGCTGGGAAAATTTGTTACCTGACGCAGCGCTTAAAACCATATCGTTTTTTAAGGCGATTGTTCACACTCCCATTGGTGAAAATCACACACCAGGCTTTGTCGGAATAAGTAGTGGTAGATGACCAATATGGCAAAATATTATAATCACAAGCATCAAGGATGCGTGACGCACGATTGAAACCGATATTGAACATTCTTTGGAATGTGGCTGCGTCGCATTCGCCATTTTTCATGATATAATACTCAAAACCTCTGTCGTAAAAAGGATCATCATCAGAATCCATAGGGGAAGACAAGGAATCGTTTATTCCGCACAGTTTCAAGATTTTGTAAACAGTCTTAAGTTCTTTTATTGATGGAAGTCTCCAGCCGGTAAGTCCGTCTGTATCAGATAATGTAGCCTCTCTAATTGTATTATCCCATCTCATGAAATTTGAATATTTATGCGATTTTTCAATCATAGTAAAACCTAAAATTTTTTTGAGTTCTTCATCAGATAAATCAGGTGATTTCACTATATAATAACTATCGCTTCCGTATTCGTTGCTCTTCGCACTGTTTTTCTCTTCAAGAATAATTTCTATTTCAGTTGCCGTTTTTCCGCATGTTTCGCAAAATTTAGTGTCAATCAGTTTTTTGCATTTTTCGCAAAAGAGAAGAGTAGGAGTAGTTTTTTTTGTTTCACAGTCTACACAAAAATCGCCTTCAAATTTGCTATGAAAGAAGTTGAAAAAGGGTTTTTTGGTTCCGCAATCTCCACAAAATTTATCAGTTAATGCCTTTTTTCCGCATTTCGGACAATCCCAAGTTTTGTTAGCCATTTTTCTCTCCTTTTGATTGGGCGGAGCCTGAGCCCCGCCCTTTGATTAACGATTACCTGCTGAATTTGAAGCTTCCGTTTTCGTCGTAGACATCGATCCTCGAACTGCCGGGATCTTTGATGGAAACGGTGGTCGAAGTATAACCGACCAGTTCGCCGTACTTGCTGAATTTGAAGCTTCCGTTTTCATCATAAACGTCAACTTGTTGAGAAGTGGTTTGTTTTGCTACACCGATCATTTTTTCCTCCATAAAAAAATAATAAAATAACTAAAAACTCGTCAGACCGGTGAAATCTGACGAGTAACCTGCTAAAATTATTGATACTTTTCTTGAATAGCGTTTTTCCATAGTTTTCCCCCGTCTTAGGTTCTATTCCAAAATAATAGCGGCACAAATATCGGGTCGATTATTTTAATTACGCAATTAGCGCCTGCCGAATTATTTATGTCGCAACTTTTAAAAATTACGCAAGTATTTTACGAAATTCCGATAAAAAAGTCAAGAAAAAACGCCCCGGTTTTGAAAAAAAATTGATTTTTTTATTTCAGCCCCGAAAAAGTGTGACGAAACATAGTTTTCAGGTCCGAAAAAGTGTAAAGAAACCTCAATTTTAGGTCCGAAAAAATGTAAAAAAACCTTGATTTTAGGTCCGAAAAAGTGTCGCAAGGCTCTTTGACCTTGAACGGAAATAGAAATTATTTTGGTGAGTTATTGGTGTCTGGTCGATATTTTTTCTGAACTTTCGTAGTAAATAGTTCTTGAAACGGGTCCTTTTTTCATTTTTTACTCCTTAAAACAGCAGTTCATGGTAGTAAATACAACCGCGCCAGCGCCATTTGCCACGGGCGCACCATTTTTGGGGTTCAAGGGTCGTTCTTTTCAGTAATATATCTATTTTTGCCCTATCTTTTCCGGCAAAGCGTTTTTCAAGATCATCGTATGCATCGTTTAGAACTTTATTCAATGATTCCAGTGAGATAGTTATTCCTGCGTCGCAGCCGCGTTTCGGGGTGAATGAAATTTCGCCTTCAGTTTTGCCATCCAGTTCATACTGATAGATCTTTTCAACTTTGAATTCCAAAAATGCTACCAGAGTTTTGTGTTTATCCCTTTTTCCTCTGTAGTTCTGGACTCTGTATTTCCGCGTTTCCGTTTCATCGGTCGTAGTTTCGTAATACCTTAATTTGTTTATCAGTTTTCCCTTTTTATTGCGTTCTATAAAACCCATGACGAAAGTTCTCTGGCCGAAAAGTGTCGCAAAAAAACGCATAATATCTTCATCGGGATTCATAACGAAAAAGTACTGAGTTTTCTCCTCACCGCGCAGAACATCGATCGGCATAGTCGGCAAATTCGAGGAACAGCTTATTTGTATTTTCATATCCTGTGTCCGCTTTTCGTTTTCCTCGTCGGAGTAGTGATAACCCATCGGATTTATTGCGGTTATTATGCCGAAAGTTTTGATGTTCCTATCGTAATTTCTTTCAGTGCTCTCTTTGGGATCCTTGAAGATCTCTTTGAGCATTTCTTCAAGTCCGGGAGAATCGCCGCTTGTGGCAATGACATTTTCGATTACCTGATCGACCATCTCTTTGTCAGGCAGTTTTTTTGTTTCTTCTGTCATTTTTTACTCCTTTCCGATTAGTGTGAAAACAACGATTTCGGCTGCGGGATTCAGGGCGTGGATCGTCTTGAAAATGAATGAGAGTGTGGTTCCGCTTGTCATGACATCGTCGATTAGCAGGATCTTGGGTTTAAGCAGGTTCCTGAATTCCTCGGCTTCATCATCGTTTTTGAAAATGTAGAAATTCTTTAAATATTTACGATACTTGGATTTTGAATTGAAGTCTCTGGCTATTGAAAAATAGTCTTTTTCATGGATTTCCGACATCAGTTTTTCCATTTTGGAAAGCATTTCAGCTTTCTCTTTTTCGCTGTATCTGCGCTTGATCCTGCCGCCTTCCTCGAAAACATCGTCTAAGACTTCGATCCTGAATTTTTTGTAGTCGAATTCTATCTCTGCCGGGAGCTTTTTTACGACTTCGAAAACCGAATAGTAGGGGTGGTTATACATATCCAAGTATGTTAGCATTTTAGTGTTAACTCCCGATTTTGACTGAGGAAACACTACTGTATCGAATTCATAGAGATCGATCGACCCGTGCAGCGTGTCGACTGCGTTTTTTACGAATGCATCGACTGTTTTTTCATCCTCCTTTTTCGGGAATTTGATGCGCTCTATGAATTTCGCTCTCAGAGCCGGATCAAGGTTTTTGTCAAAACCGTATTTAAAGAGGTAACATCTTGAAAAGATTCTGCTTTTCTTTAATCCGTCATTTGAAAGAGTGACGGTTTTTCCTCCCTCTTCCAATTCAATTCTGAATGTGAAAGTTGTGGTCATAGTTTTTCCCCGTCTTTGGTTCAATTTTACAATAATAGCGGCACAAATATCGGGTTGATTATTTTAATTACGCAATTAGCACTTGCCGAATTATTTATGTCGCAACTTTTAAAAATTACGCAAGTATTTTACGAAATTTCGATAAAAAAGTCAAGAAAAAAAGCCCCGGTTTTGAAAAAAAAGTGAAATTTCTGTTTTAGCCCCGAAAAAGTGTGACGAAAAGCTGGTTTTTTTACTCTGTTGCATCCGATTCAACTTTTACCGAGTAAAAATATGTGATAATCGAGAAAAAAGTATATATTGTTGATTTTTAAGCGGCATTTTCGAAGTTTACGACGGAAAGTTCCTGAATATGCTGTTTTGCATAGGAAATAATTTCTTCAAGCCGTTTTACGACATCACCGGTGAAATGAATTTCGTCACATACGGT
>Ga0265299_10004711_pt1 | contig 12807 bp, 17 predicted proteins | sample AusTroGonzalo_MG_4_FD_193485 | JGI IMG/M metagenome (GOLD analysis project Ga0265299, IMG submission 193485) | Bovine rumen microbial communities from tropical cattle in Woodstock, Queensland, Australia - Gonzalo_02 | ecosystem: Host-associated > Mammals > Digestive system > Stomach > Rumen ...
GCATCGGCTACCTCATTAAGCAGTAAACTGCTGGTACTTGTAAATGATGGTGGTCATAGCCTCGTCGAAATCGGCGAAGATATTCTTGACACCTTCGGGGAACTTGTCGTTCTTCTTCACGGCGTCGTTCATATGCTTGTCGATGTACTTGAGGAGTTCAAGGACGGCCTTGTCGTCCAGATCGGTCGACTTGGAGGCAGCCGGAAATTCCTTGTCGCACGGCTTGTTGGTCAGTGCCATATAGGTCTCTGCGAGCTTATCGCCAGCATCGCGACAAAGGTCATAAGCCTCGTTTAATAAGGTATGCTTAACCATCTTGTCCACGTTCCAGTGAATCTGGTTCAATGCGTTACCTTCCACAAGGAGCCAAACGGCCATTTCCTTCAAAGTTTCGTAATTGTTACCTATACCGTCATCGGCTTCGAGTCGAGGAGCATAGACTGCCAATACGGCACCACTGTTATTAGGGCAGATACGCTGTACGGCTTCCACAAAAATCTTGTAATACGCCATTTTTAAGCACCAGATTGGTTTATATGCAGTTTATACGTTGCAAGAACAGAATCGATATGCTATATTTCCGAAAAACTACCATACGAGGTAATTATGGAACATGTAGAAAGCAATGCTGAAATGTCCGCCGAACAGAAGGCAAAGAAGAGCCAAGTCCAAGCCTTTATCAAGGAAATCGAAAAGCACGAAAACGACCCAGAATACCGTCATTTGATGGAAAATCTCCGTCGAGCAAAAGAAGAGTTCAAGGAATTTATGAAGATGCCGAAAGAAGACCGTTCCAAGATCATGTTCGGCATTCAAGTACAGCTTATCCGCCGCGAAATCGATATGTATCCGGAATCTCCGTACAACTGGCAACGCCGTGTCAAAGAGGAACGCCGTCAAGCACCGGCTGAAGCCATCAAAAAACTCGACTAATCGGTTGCTACCTTGACCATGTAACAGACATTCGATTTAGGATGGGGTTCGTTTACAAAGACGAATCCCATTTTTTCATAGAACCCGAACGCATCACGCTTTGCTACAAGCTTGATAGCACGGTGTTCCGACATAACCATCTTCATAATCTTGCGTCCAATGCCCATTTTCTGGTAATGTTTGGCAACTTCTAGGCACCAGACCTTGGTGAATGCCGGATAATATCCTTCTTGAATAACCGCAATACCAACGACCTTGCCGTTTTCTTTAGCCACATAAGCCGGAAACCCGAAAAAGTCGTTCTTTTTCATCATTGCGGTAAGCAAAGTGAGGTCTTCGTGTCCAGTAATCTCAGAAACCAACCTCGGCATATCGATTTTTTCTAGTGCTTCCATCCGAAATGACTCGGAAATGCGTCGACAACTCCATGCAACGGTGTGCTGATGCTGTACGGTTTCCATGATTTGAAGTTGAACTCACGCGACGGGTCTACACCCGGTGCCACTGCGAACAGTATGTAAGGTTGAGAATCCACAGACATGAACATTCCTGATACACCAATCGCAATTGCGTCATCAACAACGCCTAGCGACACTACTTCAAGCTCGACAGTCGTACCCAAGTTTTCTGCAAGGTAATCAACGATTTCCGTATTCTTGTATACATCGCCACGGTAAATCAAAACCATACTTGAATATACGGTCCACCCGTTTGGGACACCATCAAGTAGCATGTCAATAACCAACTTTTTTGATTTGTCGTCCAAGAAAATCGCAAAATATTGCGGAATTTCGCCATTTCCTATGTCCATCAAGTGAGTACGGTAATATTCTCGACGGAATGCCTTGGCATGATCTTTTGTCCACTGCAACATGCGCGGCTCACCGAGGTCTCGTCCGGCTTTTTCAGACTCGATATACTTGTCGCGAAGCATTTCTTCCTTTTGCTCCGCCATCATAGCCTTCATATCCATTACTCAACCCCCTTGCATCCAAATATAGTTTATCGAAGAAAAAACGTCCACCGATGACTCGGCGGACGATAATATCTCAAATTAAATGCAATTAGGCATTTTCAGCCGATTCTGCAGCCTTTTTCTTACGATACGCCTTCTTGGCAATCATGAAGGAATCGCCAGCTTCCTCTCCAACAGAAATGCCATTGACCATGTCAGGCACAGTGTCGTTCTTCACAAAAGCTTGGTAAGCTTCTTCATGAACCGTTTCCGGAAGCGGTTCCTCTGTCTTTTCTACGGAGGGTTGCGAGAACATTGTACCTAGATCAATATTTTCAAGATTCTTCAAGAAATCTTGATACTCGGCGCGGTACTTTGCAATCATTTCTTCGTTAACGCCGTTGAGGTCACCGGCACGGTTCTGTTCGGCAATCTTAGTTGCCATGTGTTGCCGGACCATTGCGTCCGTCTCTGGCGAGCTTTGCATCGTCTTGATGCTGGTAACTTTAAAGTTAATCATTATTATTTCCGTTGTTATGGGTTTTATCCCGGTTACACCAAGTTTATATTCGCTTCCCCATTTTTATACTGACAAGAACCGGCGTATCAGCACCTCCGGTCAATTCTTTCTCGTATGTGATATCCTCAAGATAGGCTTCGAGCCGACTTTTGTACTTTACATTTCGATTATCTCCCACCGGAAGCGTCGGCATAGGCTGTTTGGCAGCTTCGATAGTTTCGCGACGTTTCTTTTCAAGTAAAAAATCGATATCAAGCATTATGACACCTCATTTGTATGTAATGCAATCATTGTCTCGGAAAAGTTAGTCTTTACACCAAACGCACCATTCGTTCCATTGTTATATAGAACAAAATAAAATGAGTATATCGACGTGTTATCACAATTTATATACTCGCTCTCGAAACGCTTATACATTGATGTCGTATGGTAGGTAAAGTAGAGCTTACCATCGCTCATTCCCCAGTCGAACCAGACCGACCCTTTCGGAATCACAGTACCGTCAGAAAGCTCCACGTCGGTTGGATTATAAAGATACTGGAAAACAGTGTCGCACTGTTGCTTAAACTGCAATGTAGCCTTGAAAGTGTATGATTCTTCTATTTTTCCATCCTTATTATCACCAAACCAGTTGAGAATATTCGACCAGTCAGTTGCGGAATCATACCCACCAGGAGCATAGCTGCCATTTCCCGGTGGCATATCAGGAACAAATTCACGATTAGCGTCATTCACCGCTACAAAGTCACGACCCATACCACTATAGTCGACCTCATGTCCCGTATCTTCGTCAAATTTGAAATGAAGCAGATCGAACTCTGGCACTTCCACTGGACGAGCTACATCCCCAACGATAACATCTTCCCAGCTGGAATCATTCGCGTTATACATCGTCAAGTCTAGTTCCTTCATGGTCATGTCTTTCCAATATTCTTCACCATGTTCGTCTACTCGACGAACCAATGTACGAGTGAACGTCTTCAATAGAGACCAACCATCACGGATAGACGGTTCAACCGTTTCCCACAAGTGCTTCTTTTGCTGCGCAATTTCGTCCGGATATACAAAGACTTGCAACGAATCTTGATACTCGTTGTTAACAATGAAATTCATCTGGGCATACTTGATAATAGCCGGTAGTTCATACGGACGATGATATACAGCATAAGCTTCGACATTGTATGTTGTCTTGTATAATTGATACTCATTGCTCGTATCACCTTTTTCGTCGTCAATATTGTCAGTCCATGAAATCTTGAACGGTATAGGTCTTTCAATTTTAGGAGCGAAATCCCATTCCTTGATTCGCACCGTACGGTAAGTATTGAAATACGGTTCGATCTGTTCCTTCAAGAAAAAGAAGTCTGCCATATTATCAGAAAGAACCGTAAGCTCAAAATTTATTACCATCGGAGTAGGCTGGATATCCCGAACGAACTTCTCGATGTCTTCAGACAATATCTCACGTGCGTATGTAGGCTGAACCATGTGAGTCTCATCATGCCGGTTCGAAATATATCGGAAACCAGCACAAGGCACCTTCAGAGGCTCTTGGCCAGTCGCCGTAGAAGAAACATAGTTGGCGAAGTCGTCGCTATTGTGAGTATACAGAGGAACCGCTACCGTACGGTTCTCCACAGTGCGGTTCTGGTCATTATAGCGTTTCACTCTCAAATTGTTGAAAACGTCCATAATGGCAATCATTACTTTCTCAATTTCGCGAACGTAGTATACCGGAGTCATCTATACACCTCATTCGCAGTTTATCAAAACGAACCATATAAACTGACTGTAAAGAGAGGTTATATTATGACACCAGCAACCGACGAACAGAAGCTTTTCATTTTCCGTCTCGGAAAACTAGCAACCGACGAAAACCGCGCCGTCATTGAAGGCGTTACCAAGGCGTTCGGCCTTATCAACAACATCGATACGACCTTGACGGAAGCAGAAGTTATCAAGTTCGACGCTATCAACTTTCTCGAAGCCCAGCGCGGTGATAGCGATCCCAAGGCGTTCCTCGAATCAGTGTCCGAAACAGTTTTAGCCAAAACCAAGCCAGCAGACTTCGGACAAGTCCGGAAAGCTCTAAACGAATACAGAAACTTCTTGTACCGATAAACAGAAAAGGCCGCCATACGGCGGCCTTTCTGCATTATACAGAACCTCCTATTCGATTGTAATCTTCTTCACTTCGTCTTCTGGCTTTTTGACCTTCGGAACCTTCACGGTAAGCACACCGTCGGAATACGTAAACTTGGCTTTATCGATGTCAAGCTTTGTAGCAAAGTAAGTTGCATACTTATATTCCTTTCCGTTAATCTTACGAGTAGCCTCGACCTTGATATATTTTCCCTTGCGCTCGACGTCCAAAGATTCTTTAGGACATCCCGGAAGGTCAATTAGAACGGTCTCACCTTCAGCATCCGCATAACGGAACAAACTGGGCTGATAGCTGTCGTCAGCAATCTTAGGCTTGTTATCCTCAGAAAGAGCACCAGCAATTTCACGCGAAAGTTCCTCAAAGGCACTACCGAAGGAAGGAAGAATCATTGTATTAAACATTTTTTACCTCTTTGTTTAAAGTATAATTTGTTGTCGCCACACATAAGCAAAAAGCGTGCCAAAACGGAGAAAGGCTGCGGTATTACCCGCAGCCTTAACATATAGGAGGAAATTAATGAACAAAGAAATTCTTATCTAAGCTTAATCTGGTCTTTATAGTCTTCTTGAGTAATCGGTTCGTTTCCCCAAGCACTGGCCGTACTGCAGATCGTGTAGCGGTTCTTCAACAGGTTGATAATCTCGTCCTTGTCAAGGACTTCACGCTTTTCGGCCTCCTCACGGTCTTCTTCGGCGCCTTTTCCGTTTGGTTTCTTCTGTATAGGGTATTCCATTCGGCGATAATTGAGGTCACCAAGCCCAGGAGTGTTGTTAATCGGGTCGTCTTCGACGAATTTTTCTTGTTCGGCGGCCAGACGGTCTTCCGTATGCCAGTAGTTCTGTTCGTAAGCACGCTTTACAAACTTCTCGGCCTTGCCGCTCTTGATGTCCCCAACGTCAGGCATCAAGCTCTGGGCTTGCACGAAGATGTCGTGACGCCAGTCAGGATGGGTATCGAAATTGTCGCCAACCATTCCAAGTACATTGCCACTATTAATTTTCTGAGCCATATCAAAGCCTCGGTGTAATCATAACCAAGTTTATATGTTTTTGAAACACTCGATGCTTCAATATTTGACTTTCATAGTATCAATATGAGTCGCTACGAACTAGATTTTTCTAGTTTCGTAGCGGATTATAAGGCTATTTTTTCTCTTTTGACTTTTCGGATGCATGCTTCTTGTTCAGCTTTAGCTGGGCGGCACGCAACGCCGGGTCGCTTGCTACCATAGACGCGTCCACGCCTTCCTCGTTAACCTCGATATCCGGGTCAATCTTATTCAACGTGTTCACTGCCTTGTCCATGTCCGACGGGTTCAAGTCAAGCCCAATGTTACCACTAATTTCGGCCTTTTCGCGCTCGATCTCCTTCTGGACGACACCAGCGTACTCGTCAATATTGAGGCACTCGTGATAAATATTCTCGTTAAGCGACGTGAACTTGATGTACTTCGACTTGATAGACATCGCCTTCTGTACTTGCATAAATGCACGAGACACTATCTGGCCAAGGTAATAATATGGGTCATTGTTCTTGGAATTCTTGGCCATTTTAACTGGGTCGAACGACTTGCAATATTTAAGCGCACAAAACTGTGCTCTCGCAAACATCTCCTCTTTCCAGTCATCCGTATACTTTCGCCAAGACTTCATGCCTTGTGTCTTCAATATTACAATCCGGATTACAGTGGCTAATTCATCGCTGACTGGATATCCATTACCATACAATTGCACATTCCGTTTGTGCTCAAGCAACAATTTTGTCAAGTATTCAGCGTCAATCTTGTCATACTTCATCGAGGCTTCGGTCTGTTTTCCGTTCTTGTCAAACACTGCCGGAGCTGCCGGACGAGTCTTGGGTCCGTTAATATTGTGATTCTTCATCGAAATCCCTTCGATAGCTTTAACCTTAAATTAGGTCTTTATATTTGTTATATTCAGCGCAAAACTCTTTTTTTGACATGACATTCTTGTAATAGTTGAAACCCCACACATGTCTCATTCCAGACATGTATCCTGGTGTCAACGGAGTACCCACCGCTTGTTCAGTCTTACTTGCATCGTCCATGTCATCGCATTTTAAGCGAAGTTCCCCATCGGTTCGACAAGCCAGTATACTCGTCGTGCACTTGATACGCCATAATGAATACAGCTTTTCGTCGTTGTCAAGTATAGAAGAATATCTAGTTCGCTCTTCACCAGTCGTCGGGTCTACTATAACTCCGTCCGGAAGATCCCACGTATCGTCGGTCATTGCGAACGAATTGATAAAGATGCGAGGTTCGCTAACTGGTTCAAACCGTGAGCAACCGTCAGGTATATCTTCTCCATTGCAGTCTGGCAAAATCGTTTCGGTATCGCCGGTCGCCAACACACCGCCATTCACTGTAAACCAGTAATGCTCGTTCACATCGACAAGATGCTCCGCTGCCGCACCATTGACCCGCAAGTGGTATACATAGTATTCCATTCCGCTCATGTTAGTTCCCGAACCGATATACGCATAAAGATGCCATCCATCAATCTCATGACGCCAAAACTTTATTGTAAATCCATTCGTGTCGTTGCTATTCGTATAATCATCAGACTTACGAATATTATAGAACTTCGGAATATCACACCATGCTGAACCGTCAGGTGCTTGTATACACTCGACCGCACAACAAGGAATATCTTGCTGGTTCTCCTTGTACAAAACACCATTTTTCTTTTCAAAACCAGCGTCCGTTCGTACGCAGTCTTCCTTTACTGGGTCACCCGGCGTACCAGACCTGATAGCAATCAACTCATCGGCCTCACCGACTGTAATTGAATAATCGCTGATTTTTACTTGATGATCGTCGTTGTTCGGTACAAGCGACGCTCCAGAACAAAGAACCTTAACCTCGCGGCGCAAATGGTTCAAATAGCACGACGCATTGAGATAATAGTAGTCGATGTGGAATGTCTCACCGCATTTACAGAAGTCTATATCGTTTTGCACTATAACAGAACGAGATAAGTCCAGCGTAGTACCATCATTAGCGTCGGGCTGACCCATGAATACCCAATCACCGCAAGTCACATACCATACACCGTTCTGTCCATCCTTCTGGTTATATAGCAATACCATATCACCAGGTTTCAGACGGTTCGAACATACGGTAAGACTTCCATATTTCTTCGGTACATCATCCGAGCAAACGTAATTAACGGTATCATACAACCGGACACCAAGGTCTATAATATACGTATCATCAACAACAGCCGGTGTCGGCTTATTATAACAGTCATCCGGGCATACATGAGTATCTGTCATCAAATTCCTTGGATCGGCGTAACCTTGCCAGTCACCTTTAGAAACTACCCACAATCCATCTTCGTCCGGATTGCCTTGATGAGTAAGCCATACAACATCACCTTCCCACAACTGTATGCCGTCAATATACCGTTCACCTTGCTTATGAACAAAGTTATGGTTTATCTTCATACGAACTTGCACATACTTGTACGTAGTGCAATCGCCGGAAACACGTACATAAAGTGTCTTTCCTAATACGCCACCAGACGGATTTGCCACTCCATTACCAAATTCATCCTCGTTGTCGTATACAAGCGACATATCGCTCGGCGCGAAACATACTCCAACACCGGTATATTTAGCCGGTGTTTTTTGAAGTTCGTTATAATTATCAGAATCGTATTTATAACGTATAAGATACGACACTCCATAGCCAACTTGAGACGGATTGAATCCGATTTGCACACCGTATACACCACACATGTCCATGCCGTGACCGTCCACCGCCAACATACCTGGACTCAACAGAAAACTCGCCTCAGTACCGTCAGTATTGACCTTCACATCCTTCGAAGCAACCGTGTAAACTATATCACCTTGGGTTATGTATACGTCCATTCCCTTAGTAAAATTCTCACCATGCAACACTATCAATGAACTAGTATTTACACGCGTGGCCAAATTTTCCACATACTTTATATATGGTTGTCCATTCCAGTTTGCGTTCACACCGTTTACTAAATCGGATACTTTCAAATTAATTACACCAGTCTCCGTACGAGAACCGAACGCATCCCATCCTACCACACTGAACGACAATGGGATAGTCCTCACCTCACCATAGTAAGTCGGTCGAATCGCCGGTATATCTAGTTCCACGTTCATTATATGCCCATCCCCATAGATACCGAGCATCTCGACATCTAATCCGGGATGAAATTCGAACACGTACTCATGAGCGTTCCCATCATTGCTGAAATTGACCCACTGTTTTGATGTATTCTCTTGTTCGTAAAAATCACCTTCGCCGGTCTCAAGGTCAGCATAATAGTTCACTAGACCTATCCCACGAATATCCATCTGGATAACAACCGATGGTTCTGCACTATATACCATGAACGAATGTATGACACAACTGCGCCTAGCGAAACCAGTTACCGATATTCTAGATAAACTAAAACCATCCACCGGCATGATTTCTATAGTAGTTATATCCTCAGAAAACGGTATTGCATAATTGCTCAAAGTAAGTGGAAGTGCCATTGTCTTAAACCAATCGTTGAACGGTGTCTCGGTAACTTACAAGATATGGTAGCATACTTGTAGTCAACTTAGAATCTTTAAATCTAGCAGCTAAGTTTTGACGTTCTTTCGGCAACCATACTTCTGGACGTTGCATTGCGTTGATTACAGTCGTCAATATATCAACAAACTCTTGAACCGTTTCAGCCTTGTGCACTGAATCTTCATGCTTCTTCGCAACATCGTCTTGGATAGTCTCAACCATCGCTTCCATTTTTTCCAAATTGGACTCGGCATCAGCTTTTGTCGGACCCGCCTTGATTTTCTGGTTCAGTGCTTGATATTCGCGAACGTTCTTGTTATACGCCTCCATGAACTCACGAGAACCGTCATTCGGCTGTGCAACTTGCATCTGCGGATAGTAACCGTTCTGTACTTGCTGTACTGGTTGCTGGTAATACGGCTGTTGCGGAGCCATATTTGGATATGGTTGCTGATAAACCGGTTGCTGTTGTACTGGCTGCTGGATAGGCTGCTGACCTCTCGGTGCAAATGTAAAGTCTGTTGGTTGCATAAATCCTCTTTTCCGTAGTTTATAACGGAATACGATTCCATAGCCTAAATTAGTTCAAAAAGGGGTGTCCGCATCCGGACACCCCTTTCATAACAATATGCCGTTTTTAAGCGAATTTTCCGGTCCCGAAGCCAGCGAAATCCTTCAACTGAGCCATCGCCTCAGCCACGTCGCTATCGTCGTTGCAACAGCCGTCCAAAGCTTCGAGATTGACATTGCCAGTAGGCAAAGTGCTTCTCTGGGGCTGGAGACCACGACCAAGACTTTCGAAACGGCTCTCCATCTTGGCTGGCTTCGATGGTTTCGTTTCCATGTCCAGATCATGGTTGATTTCCTTCAAAGCGTTGGCCACATTGTTCATATTCAAATCGCCGTCACAATCTTGATCAATGTCGAGCATGAACACGTCGTTGCTGTCGCCAGAAATGAATTTCGCAATAGATTCCTTCGTGATGTCACGTACATCCACCGTCGGTTTCATGAACTGGTTAAGAACCTTCTGTACCTCGTCAGGCTTCATGCCGTTAACTTGGCTCAGTATAAAATTCTTCTTTTCAAGTTCATTCTCACGTTGCTTACTCTTGTTAAGCGCTTGATAAGCTTCCTTCAACTTTTGCTCATCAGCCTTCCGCTCGCGCTTCGCATCGGCAAGCTCTTCACTGAACGAGATACCAGCACTTTCCAAACAAGACGACACAGCTTTCAATACCTTGTACATCTTGTCGTTAATTGCGTTGGTCTTGTACTTTTCTACGTTCTCGGCAACGGCTTCGCTAATCATCTTATCGGCACGTTGCATAACGCACTCAAGCATCTTTTCTACTTGCTTGCGTTGCTTCGAACTGTCAGATTCGATTGCAGAAGCAAGTTCAGAACGGTACGCCGATTCAATCTTCGCAACCATCTCCGGGGAAAGTTGCGCCATCTCGGCCTCTGTCAAAATCTTAGAGAGTTCCATCTGCTTAAACTCCTTGACGCAATGCTGAAATTACTGCATTCTTGTTGTAAACGCCGTAGCATACCTCTATGTTGCCATAATCACGAGCGATAGCACGTCCATAACGACCCATCACGCTCTCTATAGACTCGACTATCGGTCGAGGTGTGACGTTGGTGACTGACTCGGTAAGTGGCTTTGCCGTAGCGGAAACACTCTCCGTACGGCTATTGAATATGGCGTCTTGGCCGAAAGACGGGTTACCAACGACGTCAATAGTAATCATAGTGTAGTCGTCACCAATCTCCTCATGATCGCCAGCCGGTACAGTAGAACCGGCACCACGGAGCGAAAATCCAGGATGGTAACCGCCACGAATCAAGCCAGCAAGGGTCTTTCCAGCGGGGGTTTCCTCTAGAACGACCATTCGCACCATGAGCTTGTTTCCTTCCATATGGAGGTCTTCTATGAGAGCGCAGACCTTCTCCAAATTCATTTCGAAAATCGGATAATCCTTCGCGTCACCATTGACATCGAGACGCGGGTGGTTGAGTTCTGCGGCAAGACGACCGCGAGACACCATTTCAGTCATCAAGCGGTTCATTTCACGCTCGATAATTCGACGAGGATAGGAGCGGTTATTGATACCCGGAATGTCGCAAACAATACCAATACCCTCTATGACAAGACGCTTTACGCCGACACCAAACTCGTCCGTACGGTCGAGCATCCGCGCCTTCACGCCTTCAAGAAAAATATCACCCACCAAATGCTTCATATCTGCACCCCTCACCATTTACTTCTTAGACGGACCGATAGACTCCATAATGGCAACCGACGCTGTGTCGATACTCTTATTCATTGCCGATTCAAAGTACGACGAAACGATCCGCTTCACGGACACAGAATCGTTGTTTAAAATGCTCGACAATAAAACTTTTCCATCTTTCTCTATCATCGTGAAAACCCGCTTGGTTACTATGCAGTTTATATAGTGTTGAAAACTTCTTAAAACACAAAAGGCTGGCAAATGCCAGCCTTTTTAGATATGTATAACCGTTTAATCTTCTTGCTTCTGGATTTTCCACCACGTTATCGGATATTCGAATACGGTTTCGCCGTTACACAGCATACATCGTCGAGAAAAGTAATAGCTCTCGAACATTTTGACCAATCCAGAGAGTTCGGGCTTGTCGACGAATATCGTCGCATACACCGCCGAGATTCTTGGATCTTGCCTAGCTCGTTCCACGGCCATTTCGAGGAATTTCCGACCCAACCCCTCGCCGCGCAACTCGGACTTCAGCGTGCCGATTTTCAAACGAAAGCTAGGTGCAAAAGGCTTCTCCATCCGGCTATAATCCTCGTCCATGTCCTCAACCTTCGTATAGAGCATTGCCTTCAAATTCCCTTCGGTGTCATAGACAACGTCGCAACTCGTGTGTTCCTCAGCCTTGTTCTGGAACCAAGTGCTGAAATTGCGGTACATCGACTTCAAGCTGTCAAAAAACGGGTCGTCCAGATTCAACTGGTCAAACGTAGTAGAAATTATATCTGCCATAATGCCTTATTTTAGCAAAAAATGATTTGATTTCCAAATAAAAACGGTGGCGAATCGCTTCGCCACCGTCACCTAACCAAGGAGCAAAGTTAGGTCAACAATTACCAGTTGTTGTTCTCGAAGGAGAGACCACCGGCCACGTTGACAAGGTTTTCCTTAGCACCCGGAACAGTCTCGTAAGAGAGACCCGGCTGCAGAGAAGCACCGCCAACAGAACCGTTGGACTGCCACGGGTTGTTCTCAAGGTCAATGCCAGTGATGACGCTAGACACGTTCTTGAAGTGGATCAAGCGGTAGAACTGACCAGCACCCAAGAGGTTAGCCACGATGGCATAACGAGACTTGACGATGAGACGCGGAGAACCATCTTCCTGACCAGCGGTCTTGCAGAAGATGTACGGGATGTAAGGCATCATGATGATACCAGACTCACCCTGACGCGGACCCTTATAACCAATCAAGGCATAAGAGGCGTTGGCGTAGATGTCCTGATAGAGCTTGATGTTGCCATTCAAGAGGCTACCAGCATCAGCCACACCACCAGCCGGCTGCACAGCGGCATCAGTCTGGAGGTAGGTCGGAGTGTAGATACCGTTGTTCAAGGTAGCGACAGCAGCAGCGATGTCCGGAGACACGATTGCA
>Ga0265299_10004714_pt1 | contig 12805 bp, 21 predicted proteins | sample AusTroGonzalo_MG_4_FD_193485 | JGI IMG/M metagenome (GOLD analysis project Ga0265299, IMG submission 193485) | Bovine rumen microbial communities from tropical cattle in Woodstock, Queensland, Australia - Gonzalo_02 | ecosystem: Host-associated > Mammals > Digestive system > Stomach > Rumen ...
AGCGCTTTTTGCTTCTTGCTCTTTTATTAAAAATCGAACCTTTCCACTAGTTAATCTTGAATAAACATTTCCATGAATTTGAGAATTTAAAGGTCCATTAGCTTTAATCCCATAGAGAATACAAACTGCATCTTTAGGCTAAATCTTTTTATATTCATCATCATTTATAAAACCATATGGCGGCAACTAAACTCCATTTTCATCAACCTAAGAACGAATCATTTCATCTGCTAAGCCAATACCTAATCCATTAGTATCAATTATAACTTCTTTTGGATTAAACTATCTTATAATCTTCTTTAAGTCGCGCGCCTAAATCATAAAAGGTTTTGTTTCAGAAGTTCTACCTAAAACAAAAAGATTTACTAAAGTCGCCATATATTTACCCTAAACAGGATTAACCCGAAAGACACAAACTACAGTTTGGTCATTAAGACGACCCACGTCTACTGATAATATGTAGAAATGTTTTGAACCCACTCTATTAGAAAAATGCGTCTCTGGATTTTTTATTTTTCGATACTTCTATAATTTATCAAAATTAAACCAAGAATCGGTAGAACTTCCGCTCCAAATTGAAAGATATTCTCGTGCAAAAGACTCTTCATTATAAGATGGAGAACTCTTTAATTTATTAATAAAATTACGATCTATTAAACCATGTAAAACTGGGACACGATAATCACATCCCATTACAAAAGCATTTTTAGGATCAATAACTGAGTTTTCAAAAACATCTATAAGTTTATCATACGCATAACTTATTTTGTTCCCCGCACTAGTACAAAAAACAGTCTATTGATTTGGTTCATTTTCATTTACCGTATTATCCGGTAAGCGTCGAGAAACATTTAAAAGCGGTAACACAATTTCATTCAGCGCGACTTCGTCATGATCACGTACCTCATCTATAAGGCCACCATTGCGACGCCCACCACGCTGACTGTCTAGTGCGCCCACAACGTCAAATTGTGACCCATTTCTAAATTTTAGTGTCACATAATCTTTACCAAAATTACCAGGTGTTTCTGTTATATCTCCACCAATTACCTCTCGCCGCAATAAAGGCCAGTTATTATAAATCTCAAAAATCTTTTCTTTAGCAATCTATGCTGACTGATTCTTGGCCGGCGCGCATATAAAGCGTTTTGTACCAGGAATAAATACACACTAAAGATACATCGCCAAAATAGTTAAAAAACTTTTAGAAAAGGCACGACATGCAACTACATAGACTTCTCTAAAACGCATGATCGCGCGCAAAACAATTCTCTAATAAAAGAAAAGGGTAAAATTAGAGGAATCCGGTTTTATAAGATCTAAAAAAATATCAGGATAAGCAGTAAAAAATTCACAATACCGTCTAAATAAATCTTCATGTGCTTCTAAATAAGGAGTAGTTAAAACTGCACCCTTATCAATTTCAATACCTTCGCGCTCTCCGCGCTTCAAAATTGAACTATCAAGCTTAACCCTCTCTTTAAAAATCTTTTTAGACATTTAAGTCATCTCCAATCTCAGCCTCAAATTCTTCTTCTTCCTAGTCTTTAAAGAGAGATTCATAACCTGCATTGTCATAATTATCCAAATCATAATCTTGACGGTCGGTTCCATAATAACTTTGCTCCTCAATCTCTTTAGCCATTTTGAGATTTTCAATTCTATGAGTTATCTCATCACCAATATTGCTTTCATTGGTATAAAGTCGCTGATTATAATTTTGAATATTCTTAATAGTTTCATCAACCACATCTTGAGTCACGCCATCATAATATTTATTACGCCATCCTCTTTTTTCAAGCCACCTAAATAATTCACCGACAGAATCAAAATCACTCGCGCTTTTAACATTTTTGGGAGTAAACTCTGCAGTTTTAACTAACTTATCATAACTGGCAAGAAGTTTATCAACAGGACTCCCCTCTCGGATACAACAATCAATTTCATAAGAAATCTTACAAAGCTTAAGTGCCTAGTCTCCTTGAAGAGCACCATTTACATTTTGTGTTTGTAAGATGCCATTATAAAGATTCTCTAAATAAGTCAATGCTTCATAATCATAATTTGGTCCCCACTTCTCTTGGAGGTGCGCGATCTTCTCTTCTCGCAAACCAGGGAGTTCTTCTTCAATAAGCTTCTCCTCTTGGAGCCGCTTAAATTCCTAATAATAGTCGCCCCATCCTAAGTCTTCAAATTCTTCTCCTAAAAAGACAAGAGCATAAATAGGAAATACATCATCACCATTCATCGCGCGCAATTCTTCCCATTTGGTGGGTACAAAAGGAATGTCCGCGTATTGGCAAATCTTATTAATCGTAACCCAATTAAAATCATTCGCGCGCAAGTATTCCTTTAGGCAAGTATTACAAATTGGTAAATATCCATCTGGATAAAACCAACTTTTTGTCTTAGAGAAATTTTCAGGACCAAAAATTTGATGGCATCGGCCGCATACTTTAGTGGAGAAATCTTGTGGGGGTCTTATATTATTTCCCTTAATCATTCAGACCCCTTCTTATCAATCGGCCGCAAAATACGATCAAGGTTCCGGCGCTGTCGGCGCGAGAGTTGTCCATATTTAGCAACAATCGCCGCGAAGACTTCCTCAAAGGGAAGGGGTTCCTTATCGTCTTTCATAATTTCTATCCCCAGGATGCGCGCCACACCCAAGAATTCTACCGGTTCTAATTTTAATAATTGCCGCTAAAATTTTTCAAAGCTCTTAATTTCCATTAAGTCTAATAATCCCTCCTTTCTTCCTTTCCCTTTCTTCTTTATCGCATCTCTTACAATGATTACTAAGACCATCACTCGCGCGGCTTCGCCTTACAAAATTAGTAGGATCGCGCAATAGAGTCCGGCCGCATTTCGCGCACGTTTTAAAATCTTCTTCAAAAAAAAGACTCCCTACAATTTTTTCATGATAAATTGCAGCGGAGTTAATTTCTGGTATTATTTTCTTTCTAAATATTGTACTTATATAGTTTGTTGTATAGCTTTTGTTAAATTCTTTGTTAATTTGCGCCGCGATGTCTTGATTTTTTACCTTTTGAATTTTTAGCTCCAGGATTTTTTGTTGAACAGAAGTAAGATTAGCCTACCGTACGTAATACCATAAGATGGGTAAAATAGAAGATGAAAAATCGGTAGGGTCCTCTTGAAGTGTTTCCAGCGCGAGAAAGAGTTGATAAACCGTTTCCAAGTCTGAAAAATCGAAAAAATTAACGGTATGATTCCTTTCCTCCTTTTTCCTCCAATAGGCCGCGGAGATTTCCTTCAAGTCCTATTCCGAAAAGTTCTTGGGGATTAAATCTTGGAAGTCCTTGAAAAGGAATTGCTCAGTAGGGCCAAAAGGGAAGATGGCGATTTCTTCCGGCTCTTCTTCCGTGAAAGGGATTGGCGCGGGAGTAGTCGCCGCGTAAGTGAGGATTCGCGGCTGGACCGCATCCTTAATCGTGTATTGCTATCGCCGCAATTCCACCAAGAGGTGCCGCATTTTTAAGTAGTGGAATTGGGAAAGGGATTTAGCCTTTTCCTCCAACGCGGCCGCATGGTCGGGCGCGAATCGGGATAAGAGTTCTTCACGGGGTGGGTTTTTGCGCTTTCCATGAAGTAATTCGTAATAGTTGATGATGAGTTCTGTCGAGTCGATTTGACTCCATAGGTCGGCAAAAAGAGGACGATTTTCGGGGAGAATTTTTTCACGAGAAAAAACTTCACGGGTTTTTTTGGATGTAACGGACCCCAATTGATATAAAGAGTTTTCCTGAAAAGTTGGGGATTCCAGAAGGGCGTCCAACGATTCGATTTCTTTACCGCTCCATGAAGAGTTGCGGCGGGGCATTTGGATTTCCTTTCGTTGGTCGGGATTTAAGCCGTCTTCATCTTGACCCCACAACAGGTAATTCGCCATGGTTTCTAATTCTTCGGGAGTAGGTGGTTTTTTCTAAAAGGAGGGTTCATCTTCCATATAATGTTGTAAAAAGGTTGAGCGTTCCTTCGCCGAAGTAAGCGCCCAATTTAAATCTAATCTATTCTTCATTCAAGTCCTCTTTTTTTCTTTATTTATACTTATATTATAACACAAACTGGAGAGAAAGTCAAATTTTTACCTAAAACGAAAAAATCGTTTCATGGAACTAATTTTCCAGGCCCCGGCGCGCTTTAGCACACTAAAGTGCTAAATCCTTAAAACCCACCCCGGTAATAGGTTTTGGAAATTTTGCACAAAAAACAGGGAGGGTATTTGTGCAATATGACTATAAAAATCCCGTAACTTTTCCCAAAAACAGGAAATTTATTTTGTGCAAGTTGCTTAAAAAATTGCGTAACTTTGTGCATTTTGACGATTGACATTCCTGCTTTTTCTGCTATAATGGTACACAGATAAGGCAAGCGAACATTGAAAACTGAATACAGCGTTGCATATTCAATCCGTCTAAAATGAATAATTTTGAAAGGGGTATTATTATGAACAAGTATCAGTTTAACCGTAACATGGAGATTTTGCGTCACAAGCTGAACGCTGACCATGACAACGGTGCCGAGGGCCGTATCTTTGAGCTTGAATGTGCTTCGGCTCACAGCCGCAAGACCTGCGTCAGTAAGCAGGGGCAGGCCGATATTTTCATTCACTATGAACGAGGCAATTACGCCGCTGAGTGCAAAACTAATGGTGGAAGGATTTCCTCTCTCCGCAAGAAAAATGCTCCAAAGTTTGTTGTTTACCGGATGCGCTTTGTTCAGAAGCACAAGGCGGGCAAAACTTGTGAGGCTTGGGATGAAGTACGGGAAATCGACCCGGTACTTATTCCTACAGAAATTTTCCTTGCAGCCCTAGACCGCTTTGGGGCAACAAAGTCCACAAACGGCAGGAATCCCGAAGAAGCTATTCAAGTTTCCAGCAAAAAGTTTTTTGAGTGGCTGCTTGACTGGCCTATCCCCTTCACTCCCGGCGAACATTACACGGCGGACGACTTCGAAGGGCTGGAATAATCCAGCCCTTCGGGGAAAAGTCTTATAAAAATTTTTGAAAGGAATTTTTGAAATGAAGTATTACTATGATTATCTGAACGAGGTTGCTAACGATGAGGCCATTCTTGCGGAGATTGAGAAGGAGAATGCCGCTCATGAAGCCTGGATTGCTTATGATGATATTATGTGGGAGCTGACTGAAGCGTTGAAGGTTTGTGCTGACTCTGTCCACCGAGCGGAGATTGAGAAGGAACTTCGCAAGCTCTCTATGGTGATGTGAGAAAGGCCGAAAGGCCTTTCTTTTTTTTGGAGGGCCAGCGCTTTAGCACACTAAAGCGTAACAGTTTAGCGCGCTAAAGCGTAACAGTTTAGCGCGCTAAAGCGTAACGGTTTAGTGCATTAAAGCGTTGAATTATTTAGACGTATCACGTCTAAATCAGGGGATTGACATTTTCCCGGTCTGGGCGTATAATGTAGACAGTTAAGGGGAACGGAGCCGACGAAAGGGCGGCCGCCCTATGGAGGTTATTATGTCTATCTATGGTATCATTGTCGACGTTTCTAAGGGTTTTGATGTCCTGCGGGGGAACAAGCTGCTGCGCCACTTCGGTAGCTACGCTGAGGCGCACGCTTATGCGGCTACGAAGCGGGGCGCCTGGGTGCGCTACTGGGAAAAGAAGGGCTGAGAAAGCCCTTCTTTTTCTATAAGGATTATTTAGACGTATCACGTCTAAATCATAGTATTGACATAAGATAATTTTAAGAGTATAATAAAAGTACCAAAAGGAAAGGAGATATAAAAATGAAAATTAAACAGACCGTTAAGGTCGAACTGACCTATGATGAAAATGAGGCATATAATACTTTCTGTGATTGGCTTTTTGAAATTATGAATTCTCCTGAAGCTACAGAAGATATTAAGAGAGCCGCTAACAAAGTATGGAATGAGCTGTTGGATCTGGATAAGTTTCTTATTGGAGAGGGTTGAAAAACCCTCTCTAATTTTTTTTAGAAAATAAAAAGAAGCTACAAATTTCCTAAAATTGGAAGCTGCCGCTTTCCTTTTATGGATTTTTTATTTAGACGTATTGCGTCTAAAAACAAGTATTGACATTTTCAGAAAATAGGATTATAATAAGAGTACAAAGAAAAGAAAGGAAGTAAAATTATGAATTATGTAAGTTTTAAAACTGATGAAATCAGAAAGGAATTTTTAGAAAATCTTCCTCCTATTTTGGCCGGACTCATTGTTGAGGGAGTACCTTTCCAATATCGTCCCCTTTATGATGGATGGCAGCTCATATTTAACTGGTGCAACGCTGACGTAGCTTGTCATAAGGGAACTTGTGGAAATCTTGCAGGTTTTATCGAAAGCTACTGTTTTCCTTGGGATGGAAATGATGTATCCATACTAAGTCCCGAAAATTTTACAGAAAAAGTTATTGAATATTGGCGTGAAAAGGCGAAGTAATTCGCCTTTTCCTTATTTAGACGTATTACGTCTAAAAACAAGTGTTGACATTTCAAAATATTCTGCTATAATAATAAATGTAAGGGGGGACAGGAACCCCGAACAAAATAAAAAAGGGTAGTGACCGACACTATGGTGGGTAGCATGCCGCCCACAGAAAGGAAAAAATTATGGAAAAGACTATGACCACTCGTGACCACCTGAACGCTATTGCCTCTGGTACTATTACCGCCCCCACTATGGAATGGGCAAAGGGACAGCTTGAGCGGCTGGACGCCAGAAACGCCAAGAGGGCGAATACGCCTTCCAAGACGGCGCTTGCTAATGCTCCTCTTAAGGAAGCCATTTTCAAGTATCTGGTTGAGAATGACGGTAAGTTTACCGAAGCTGAGTTGGGCAAGGTGATTGACACCACTCATAACAAGGCAGGTGCGCTCGTCCGTCAGCTTGTCAAGGAAGGTAAGGTTTCTGTTGAGGAAATCAAGGTTCCGAAGGTAGGCAAGCGCAAGGCGTACTTTATCGCCAAGTAACCGATAAAAAGAGAGGGACGAAAGTCCCTCTTTTTTTTGGAAAATAGATTTAGACGTCATACGTCTAAATTAAGGTATTGACAAAAATCATTTTTTAGAATATAATATAGATAAAGTTAAGGGGAAGATTTTTCAGAAAAATAACTCACCTCTATTTTTCCTATAAATCTATCTTTCCCTTAACTTCATTTTATTCGAAAAGGATATAAATGAAATGAATATATATACGTAGAAGCTGAAGTTGAGCTGTATAAAAATACAACAGGCAAATTAGACGTATTACGTCTAAAAAAAGAATTTGACAAATTCTAAAATTTGTGTTATAATAATTATAGAAAATAAGAAAGGAGAATTTTATGGCAAGTAATCGAAAACTTGATGGTGAACTCCGGGAATTTTATTTGCAGAAAATTATGGAATTTCTTAGAAATTCTGGAGAGGAAGTATTGCAGACTAATTCTAATGAATGCGTTTTTCCTTGTACTGATGCAGATAAAAATGATAAGTGGGTTCAAATTGTTGTAAAAGTCCCTACTGGTGGGAGAGATGGAGAACCTTTTGACGGTTATTCTGTTTCGGAAGATTATTCTCTTAAGTTGAAACTTAAAGAGGAAAACAAGAAAATTGCAGAGGAAAAGAAACAGAAGAAGATTGCAAAGGATAAAGCGAAAAGAGAAAAACAGAATTAAAAGATAAAGGGAGATTTTTATCTCCCTTTATTTTTCGGAAAAATAATATTTAGACGTCATACGTCTAAATAAAGGTGTTGACATTTTCAGAAAATAAGAGTATAATAAAATCACAAAAGGAAAGGAGATTTTAAAAATGAATTTTATTATTATCTTTATTATTCTTTCAATTATCAATGTAATTTTTTCCACAATTCGCACGATTACCACGGTAAAAAGTGGAAAAATCGTCGCAAGTCTGATTTCCGGCGGTTACTTTGCTTTTTATAATGTAATGCTAATTTACACCGTTATGGATTTCCCCATGTGGCAAAAGTGCATCATTACTTTTTGTTGTAATGTAATTGGTGTTTTTACGGTTAAGTTAGTCGAAAACAAAATGAAAAAAGAAAAAATGTGGAAGGTAGAAGTTACAATCCCCACAGAATTTTACGAAAGAATTGACAATCTTCTGGAAAATGTACCGCATAGTTACATAAAAATTAGTGATAAACATACTTTATTCAATTTTTATTGTGCAACGCAAAAAGATACAAAAACGGTCAAGGAAATTTGTAAAAATTATAATGCAAAATTCTTTGCAAGTGAATGTCAAAATATTTTCTAAAAAATAAAGAGTGAATAAAAGGGTGAATATTCACCCTTTTATTCATTTTCATAAATTAGACGTTATACGTCTAAATAAAAGTGTTGACAAAATCATTTTATTCTGTTATTATATATACAGAAAGAAAGAGGGCGATAAAGTGAACAAGAAGAACAAAATTTACGGCGGTATTTATAAAGGTAAGTATTGGAGAGATTTTTACAGCGCCGCCGAAGCAAAGAATTTTTCTCATAAAGAAAATCGTAGAAGAAATAAGATTGAAACGAAGATTTTGAAAGGAGATTATTAAAAATGTTTATTGTTTGTCTTATTCTCTCCGCACTCGGTTTGATTTGGTTTTTTGTGGAAAATTGTAGTGCCGAAGAACCGAAAATTTTTAAATGTGTTGCTTCTTTAATTTTTCTTCTCGCTTTTATTTATACTATCGTTTTTTAAGGGGAAAATTTTCCCCTTAAATTCCTAAATTAGACGTAAGACGTCTAAAAAAGAGTATTGACATTTTCGGAGAATAGGATTATAATAAAGATACAAAAAAGAAAGGGGTTATAAAAATGGATAAGAGAAAGAGTTATTATTTGACTATCGACACGGAAACGGCAAACAGTTTAGAATGTCCTTTTATGTATGATTTGGGCGGTGCTATTCACGATAAGCGGGGAAATGTAGAGGAAACTTTTTCCTTTATTATCTATGACATTTTTTGTGCTGATAGAGAACTTTTTAACACTGCTTATTATGCGGAAAAGCGCCCTATGTACGAAAGAGATATTGAAAACGGTAATCGTAAAATTGTTTCCATTTACACGGCGCGAAAGTATGTTCGGGATATTTGCCGAAAGTACAATGTGAAAGCAATTATCGCCCACAATGCGACATTTGATTATAGGTCAACAACAAACACAATCCGATATATCACAAAGTCAAGTGATAGGTTTTTCTTGCCGTATGGTATTCCTCTATGGGACACTTTGAAAATGGCACAAGACACAATTTGTAAACAAAAGAATTATATCAAGTTTTGTCAAGACAATGGATATTGTCAAAAAAATGGCAAGGTAAGAGCAACAGCCGAAATTCTTTACAAGTATATTTCCGGAAATTTGGAATTTGTGGAAAATCATACGGGTTTAGAAGATGTACTAATCGAAAAGGAAATTTTTTCAAGGTGTATGGCACAACATAAGAAAATGCGAAAAGAGGCATGGGGATAATTTCCCCCATCTCTCTTATTTAGACGTCATACGTCTAAATAATAGGGTTGACAATTCCCGAAAATAAGAGTATAATAAAGTCACAAAAGGAAAGGAGATAAAAAAAATGAAACTTGCTAATGCCAATGAAATCCGTAAGCGTTACACCGAAACCCTTTTGACCCTTTTCCATGACAAGGGCGAAGATTGCGGCATGATTACTTCTAACAGCTTTAATTTCCCGGTTGTCGCTGATGACGGCGAAGAAGGATGGATTGAGATCGTTGTGAAGGTGCCAAAGGGTACGAAGGACGAAGAGTATGATGGCTATGGTCGGCGGCAGGATTACGAGCTGAGCCTGAAGGAGAAGGCTGAAAAGAAAGCGAAGGCTGCCGAGGCAAAAGCGAAAAAGATTAAAAAGGATAAGGAGAGGAGGGAGAAGGCGGAGTAATCCGCCTTTTTTTTAATTAGACGTCATACGTCTAAAAATGGGGTTGACATTAAAAGAGAAAAAGAGTATAATAAAAACATAAAGAAAGGAGATAAAAAATTGACAGAGAAAAAAGACCATATTTATTTCATTCGTATTGGCAGTATTTCAGAGCGTCTTTATAAGATAGGGACAACAAATAATATCGTCCGCCGCATAAAAGAACATGAAAGATATTATAAAAAGTCTATTACTCTTTTGTGGCTTTCTCCCGCATATTCAAAGTATACCACTTTAAGAGTTGAGGACAGAACAATTTCAACATGGAAAAATTTGGAGGGGTTTAAATATGTAAGAAACGACCGTTTTATTATTGACCCGAAAATCAATAAGGTAACTATTAAGGTTAGAAAGGAATGGACGGTAGAATTTTAATCTACCGTCCAGAATTTTTTTAGACGTATTACGTCTAAATTTCATTTTCGTCAAATTTTTATGCATCCAAAAATTTCCAATTATTCCAGATTTTACCACCACTTCCAAATTTACCACCACCAAAATTTGATTTTCCCCAAGTCAAATTTTGATAGCAGCTGCAAATATAAGCTGCGCTTCCAAATTTTACCATATATGGCAGCTGCAAAAGCTGCGAAAATTTGCAAAATAAAAAATCAAATTTTAATAGCAGCTGGGTTTCCGCTGGAAAAATTTCCCAAAGCTGTAAAAATGTGAGAGCTGTGAAAATTTGAAAAATTCATAAAATTCAGCTATAATATATATAGAAAGTGAGAGAGAAAGTAACTCTCCTCTTTCCAAAATTAAAAAACTGGGTGGCGGCCTTCGCCAGAAAGGAAATGAATATGACTCGTCGTGATTTCTTTACTGCTATCGCTAATACTGAGTCCCTTGATGAAAATCTTCGCAACTTCGCGGCAGCTGCCATTGAGAAGATGAATGCTACGAATGCAGCTCGCAAGGACAAGCCTACGAAGGCTCAGATCGCTAATGCCCCCCTTATTGAGCAGATTGTCGGCATGCTGACCGACGAACCTAAGACTGCGACTGACCTGGCTGAGCCTATGGGCATCAAGGTTCAGAAGGCTTCGGCTCTTCTGCGCGCTGCAGTTGCGCAGGGTAAGGCATCTGTTCAGGATGTTAAGATTAAGTCTAAGGGTACTCAGAAAGGCTATACTCTCGCCAAGTAAGCCATAAAACCTTATAAGAGGGAAAAGAGAGGGTGAAAACCCTCTCTTTTCTCATATTATTATTAAAATTTGACATAAAATTTTTCAAATTCTATATAATATTATATATTATATATATTATATATATACTTCGAAGTAGGCTTCGACGTTTGCTTCGAAGTTTTCTTACTTTTTGGAGAGAAAATTTGCGATTCTTGAAATTTTGGGCCAGGTCCCCATTTTTAATCTTTTTTAATCTTTTTTAATCTTTTTCAATCTTTTTCAATCTTTTTCAATCTTTTTAAGATTAAGGTACCAATTCATATCTCTCTATTCCAACTTCTATTTTTTCATGTCCTTCTATACTTTCCCTTATTTCCTTTCATCTTTCTATCCCATCTTACATCTTCTTATCCCCTTCCATATCCTTCTTCATCACAGCTACATTTCTTCCCCTTTCTTATGTTCGCCGAAGAATCTCTCCATGTTTTGTACATCCATTCCGTCCATGTTATTGCACATATGTCCGCCATCCCCTCGACACGCACGACCCATCCCTACCTGGACCTACAATACTTCGACGTTTGCTTCGACGTTTTGCTTTGAGGCAAGCATCTGACGTACTTCTCTTGCGCACATTCAAGGGTTGTCTTGCTTAGTCGCCCCCTCTTCCTCTCCCCTCCGGGGAGACCCGCTCGCGTTGGCCAAGGCCAACCCTCGCCATTGATATCTGGGCCTTTTCTTATATAGGGCTCACCCCTTTATTCATCCGCTCACTTTGTTCGCCTTCTTCAACGTTTGTGGGTGACTTTGGATGAGATATCACTTCGAAGCCCCCTTCCGTTGGTTCCCCCACGCTCTACATATAAGTCACATCTCCATATGGACACTATAATTTTTTAAGCCCTCTCTTAAAATTTATGGAAAATATCTCGGAAGGAATTTTTTGGAAAATATTATGGGTATGGATTTTCTGGAAAATATTATAAGGATGAAAAGTCCTGAAATTTTTTATAAGATGAATAATCCTGAAATTACAAGATTTTTTGGAAAATATTTTGGATGATAGCGGCCGACCCTTAATTTTTCCCAAAATAAAAAATCAGGCGATTAAGCCTGACTTTTATCCCATGAAATAAGTATATAAACTTTATTAAAATGGACTATATATCCGAACTTTTCCCAATAAAGGCGTGCATATTTTTCAATCTTTTCTTGGTCAAGATTAGTGTTCAATGTAGTAATTGTAAGATAAGAATGTCCTTCATTCGCGCGCTGGATAATCTGTGATTCCAATTCATTGAAGCTCTTGATAAACTTTCTAATTTCATTTTTCTCACTTCTATCGCGCGCCTTCTCGGTAAAGCTCCATGCAGTTTTAGCGGCAATCATTTTGTTCTCCTTTTATTCTTTCCAAGAAATCTTAGCCAAATTTGTAAACATCTTTATCTCCTTTCTTATTCAAAAACATCCAAAGTTTTTAGGAAAAAATCACCATCGAAATACTCATTGAAATCCTTCATAGTCCATTTATCCCGTAAATCATCAATCCAATCTTCTCCAAGGATTTCTTTCAACGACCTTCCAATACCACGGTCATCCCAAACTTCTGTGTTTTCATTAAGCCAATTAAAACCAATAAGAAGATCAATCGCACGAGGATAATCAATTGCGGCGCCTATCGGTTCATCCCCTCCTTGGCATTCAATAAGAATTATCTGCATTTTTAT
>Ga0265299_10004715_pt1 | contig 12804 bp, 13 predicted proteins | sample AusTroGonzalo_MG_4_FD_193485 | JGI IMG/M metagenome (GOLD analysis project Ga0265299, IMG submission 193485) | Bovine rumen microbial communities from tropical cattle in Woodstock, Queensland, Australia - Gonzalo_02 | ecosystem: Host-associated > Mammals > Digestive system > Stomach > Rumen ...
AAACCCGTATGAGCGACTGGAAGTGAGAAAAATGACGGAACCGAACATTTTCACCCAATATATCGAGAAGAAAAATACATTGGTGAAAAACAAAAAGATCTTGCAAAACACATATGTTCCAGATAATCTTCCTCACAGAGATGAACTGATTACGAAAATAGCTGAGATCATATCTCCTGCACTAACGAAGAACAAACCTTCGAACATCCTTATAATCGGAAAAACGGGAACAGGAAAGACAGCTGTGATCAATTATATCGGAAAAGAATTGAAGAAAGCAGATCCGGAAGAGAACAACTGTTCCTTCATCTACATCAACTGCGAGATCGTCGATACACCTTATGGTATCCTCTACAACATCGCGAATCAGATAATATCCGATCCTTCAAGGAAGATTCCTTTCACAGGATGGAGTGTCGATAAGATTCTTTCAGAGCTCACTTCTTATATCGATGAGAATAACAAGATCTTCATCGTAACTCTTGACGAGATCGACAGGACTTTCGCAAAGAACGGAGATGACATCTTCTATTATCTCACTTCGATAAACAGCGGATTGAAGAATTCGATGATATCTATTATCGGAATCACGAACAATACGAAATTCACCGAACTTCTGAGCACAAGGATCAAGAGCAGATTGGGAGAGATCAAGATCATCTTCCCTCCTTATTCCGTAGAGCAGCTTCAGGATATCCTTTACGACAGGGCGAAAGAGGCCTTCGATGACGGAATCCTTTCAGAAGGAGTGATCCCTTACTGTTCAGCTCTGACAGCTCAGGAAGGAGGGGATGCTAGAAGGGCTCTTGATCTTCTTCGGATGTCCGCTGAGATCGCAGAGAGGAACGGGGATTCGATCATCTCCGAAGCTCATGTGAAATCAGCTAAGGACAATGTCGAGATGGATGCTGTCGCTGAGGTCGTTAAGACACTCAATCTTCAATCCAAAGTCGTTCTCATGAGCATCATTAAGAACACTGAAGAAGGAAAGAATGTGATGATCACCGGAGATGTCTATACGACTTACAAATATCTCTGCGATATCACTAGCACTCCTCCCATCACTCAGAGAAGGGTTGCCGATTTGATCTCAGAATTGGATATGCTAGGAATCGTTCATGCAAGGGTGAAATCATTCGGAAGGGCAGGACGCACCAAAGAAATCGAATTGAGCGTTTCCCAGGAATTCCTGATGAACCTTTTGAAGACTGATGATATCTTCAAAAATATCGACAATTACAAGTCACCTAAACAGATGACTTTGATCTGAGAAAAACACCCTTATCCCATTTTTGGGTTCCAGTGGAAACGGAGGGGTGGGGGTCTCCTCAATAGGAGTTTTTCCATTTCTTCAGTTCATTCTCTCTCAGAAGCAGATTTCTCTTATGATGAATGATATCGCAGCAACAGATCGATGCGAATATCAGAACAAACAGCATGACCAGACTGTTTATCGAATTGGGGACGTTCTCGAGGTACATCCTCTTGTTCTCGGTCATATAGACCTTGATGATCCCCAGCCAGGGGAGTTCTGCTAAAGCAACTGCCCTGATTTCGTCAGTACCGACTGGATGGGAGATTATTTTCGCATCCTGATCGAAGTATTCGTTGGTCTTGGGGTTGTCTCCCATTGTGAGGTATCCGCTTTGTTTCCCGAGGGTGTTGAGGTTTATGTTGACATCCTTTCCAGACTCGGTTATGTTATAGAAATACAGAATACCGGATAATTTGCGATAATCCGTGCCACCGGAACAGCTCCATTTATCTTCGTCGAAGTTTTGAAGAGATGAAGCGCTCCAGGTACCGTTCCCATTATAGTCCAGCCAGATTATCGCACGATGTATGACTGGATTCACATCGTCTCCACGGTCGTAGATGATGACGGATCCGTAATCCCCGAAGGACTTGTATCCGGAAACGGTTCCTTCCACATAGCTCTGGATGTCAGCCTTTGCAGGATCCTGAATGATCATGACGTCACCGGTGTCGATGACGCCTATCTGCGACTCGTTGTTGTCATGCTGCATGCTGGAGGACATGACGACGCTTAGAGGGGAATCTAGGCCTGATACGAAGTGTATCCCGACATAACCTATGATGGCTAGCAGGATTATCATTCCGGCTGCGCCGATAAGGATCTTGTTCCCTCTGTTCACGCACATGCATTCTCCTTTACCTATAAAGTTATAAGTTAAGGATACAGTGAGGTTCTCAACACATCTATGGAAGGATAGAAAATGGAAAGACCCAGCAATGACGAATACTTCATGGAGATGGCTCAATTGGTATCCTCTCGTTCCACCTGTTTGAGGAGGAAGGTGGGAGCTGTCATCGTAAAGGAAAAGAGGGTGCTTTCCACCGGTTACAACGGTTCTCCGAAGGGAACGAAGCACTGCGAGGAATTGGGCTGCATACGTGTGAAGATGAATGTTCCCTCCGGTACGAGACATGAGCTCTGCAGGGGAGTCCATGCGGAACAGAACGCAGTGACCCAGGCCGCTTATTTCGGTGTCAGTGTGGATGGAGCTACGATCTATACCACGACATATCCTTGCTCCATGTGCGCCAAGATCCTCATCAACGCGGGGATCAAGGAGATCATCTACAGCGAAGGCTATGCGGATGACCTCTCGAAGGACCTTCTGCAAGAGGCGGGGATCAAGCTCAGGGAGTACGTTCCGGAGAAGAAAATCCAAGGGTAAAACCAACCCTATTTAACATCCAATTATCACCCCTCCAACTAACTCTGCCCTATTATAAGAAAAAAGGGTGTGCCTTTAAGTAATATATAGGGAATACAAGGCTCAAGTCGGGGAGTGTAAATTTGAGCCGGACTGATATACTTACGGAGATAAAACAAGCGGAAGCGGAAGCTGACGCCAAGGTCGCCAAGGCCGAGGACGCACAGAAAGCAGCTCTCGCAGATGCTCGCAGAGATTCTGTGAAGAAGATTCAGGACGCTGAAGCTCAGATGCGCAGCTCTTACGAGTCCGCGATCGCCGCGGAGAAGGAAAAACTTGCAGCAGAGCATGATGCAAAGATTGCTGGCGGCAAGACCGAAGCCGAGAGAATCGACTCCGGTTCCCAGGCGAAGAAGGGCGAAGCAAAAGATTTCCTTAAAAAAGAAGTTGAGAGGATTTTGAATGTTTCTTCCTGAGTCGATGAGTAGGATTGTGATTGTGGGTGCTAACTCATGCATCGACGAGACCATCGAGGCCTTGTACGATCTGGAGAGCGTCCACCTGATCGATCATACCATCGACGCGGATGAGGGTTTCACCCTCGGAACGCCCCGTCCATACTCACCCAAGGTAGCCGAAAGGATGCTGAAGGTGCGTTCGATGGAGAAGGATCTCGGTATCAACAAGCATACCAAGACCCAACCGATTTCAGAGAGTGAAATCAGGAGCCAGATATCATCTGACAGCGTCGAATCTATCGAGGTAGAGGTTAGAGCCTTGATCGATAGAAGGAATGATCTCAATCAGAGAATCACCGAATTAAACGCAAAGAAGAAGAGTCTCGAGCTCCTTGCAAGACTACCTATCGACTTGGACATGTACTCTGGTTACAAGAGCATCTCGTCCGTAGTCGGAACAGTGGAGAAGGATCCCACCCAGGCCCTTGGAGACCTTGGCGAGTCGTTCGTCTCCATGGACAAGAAGAACGGAAGCATCGTCGCAGTCTTCGTCACGAACGAGGACAAGCCGAAGGCCCAGAACATCCTGTCCGAATTTGGATTCACAGAGATCGCCGTGCCCGAGGGCAAGGGATCCGTGAACACAGAGCTCACGAAGGTCGACGCCGATCTGGCGAGCGCCCTCAAGGAGCAAGAGGTAGTCCAGAAGGAAACAGAGGTTCTTTTTGAGAAACACAAACACTTCCTCAGAGCAACCGATGAAGCGCTTACTGTAGACTGCGAGAAGGGAACCCTCCCTATCAGGATCGCATCTACGAAGTACTCTTTCGTTATCGATGCATGGGTACCCACGAACGAGAAGGACAACGTAAAGTCCACACTCGAGTCCAAGATCCCTGCAATTTTCGTCGAGATCGAAGAGGACCGCAGCAGGAAGCAGGCTGACACGGAAGCACAAGAGGAGAGATTCCAGACTGTGCCCACAAAGATGAGGCACGGAAACATCACCAAGCTATTCGAATATCCGACAAAAATGATGTCGATACCCAAGTATAACGAGGTCGACCCTACGGTCCTGATCTCAATCTTCCTTCCGTTGTTCTTCGGATTCATGGTGGGAGATTGCGGTTATGCTATACCCTTCATCATCCTCGGTGCATACGGTCTTAAGTACGCAAAGAACCCGGACTGGCGCGCAATCGCCACAGTTCTGTTCTTCGGCGGAATATGGGCCTTCATCTTCGGTTTCTTCTTCTTCGGAGAGGCCCTAGGAATGCACTTCGTCGGACCCCAGGGCGAATCGGTCACATACACATGGGCCTATCTCTTGCACCTCGATCATCTCGAGGAGTTCTTCGAGTCCTTCCTTATACACGGACACGGAGTTGGAAAGATCGATTCCGCATTCGTCGGTATGCTTCTCAGGCTGTCCGTCTATGTCGGAGTCGTCCACCTGGCGATCGGATATTCCGTTGGTTTGTACAACAAAGTCGTCCAGCACGGATTCAAGCACGGATTCCTTGAGAAGGGAGGACCCCTCCTTATCTTCATCGGAGTCGTCGTCGTTGGTTACGCGCTCGGATTCTCACTAATCATGAAGCAGTACGAGATGGATGAGATCATTCCCTTCCTGGGAGTCGCCATCGCCTTCATCGCCGCCGGAGCGGTATTGGTCATGAAGAGCGAAGGTGCGATGTCGATCCTCATCGAGACCGTCGATGCTTTCGGAAACATACTTTCATACACTCGTCTTGTCGCGATCGGTATGTCCAAGGCCGGAATGGCGTTGGCTTTCAACTACATCGCGATCGGAATGATCATGGGAATCAGTCCTGATCCCGCGGTCACCAGTGATGTATCGATAATAATGGTCATAATCGGACTGTTGTTGTTCAGCGTACTTCACTTAATGATTTGGACCCTGGCCATCCTTTCCGGAGGACTGCACGCATTAAGGTTGCAGCTGGTCGAGTTCATGATCAAGTTCTATGAGGGAGAGGGAACAGAGTTCAATCCCCTCAAATTCAAACACATCAAAACTATTTCCGATAAAAATGTAAAAGAGGCATAAAAATGGTTGACACAGGATTAGGATTAATCGCAGTCGGAGCAGGAATCGCAGTCGGACTCGCCGGTATCGGAACCGGTATGGCCCAGAAGGACATCGGAGCAGCAGCAGTCGGAGCAATCACAGAGGACTCCAAGATGCTGGGAAAGGCACTGATGTTCATGGTGCTGCCTGAGACTATCGTTATCTTCGGACTGGTCATTGCAATTCTCGCATGTTTCGTATTGCCTGGTATGTGATTTCCCCAAAAGAATGAGGTAATCTCATGGCATTGAACAACGTGACCGCGGAGATCCTGGCCATCTCGGACGAGAAGGCGAAGCAGATCCAGGCTGAAACAGCCCAGGAAGTCGCTCGCATCGAGAAAGAGACGGACGAGAAGATCGCCGGGTTGAGAGAAAGCGAAAACAAGAGGCTCGCGGACGCCATCGCACGCATGGACCGTCAGGAAGTCTCCAGCGCTGAGCTGGAGTCCAAGAAGATCGTCCTCGCGAAGAAGAAGGAGATCCTCTCGCAGGTCTTCGACGAGACACTCTCTGAGCTCGAGAACGCGCCAGCAGATCAGAAACTGGCACAGTACAAGAGCATGGTAGAGTACGCGAAGACAATCATACCTGAGCCCAAGGCCATCATGTCGGAGAACGACTCGTTCACCGCAAATGACCTGGGAGTCAAGTCGGTCGAGAAGGACAGCAGGATCGTCGCAGGGCTCATCCTCCAGAGCGAGGACGGGCAGCTCGAGATCGACATGCAGTACTCTGCTCTTCTCCGCACGGTATGGGACCGCGGCATCAAGGATGTGTCCGACATTCTCTTCGGGTGAAGGCAATGTTCGGGCTCAGTAAGAGTAAAGGCAACTACGCATACACCGTAACCAGAGCGAAAGCGATGAAGTCGCTTTTGATCAAGGAGGACGACTACAACAAGATGTTGCAGCTCAGCGTGAGCGAACTCGCTCGTTTCGCGTCCGAGGCAGGCTACTCCAAGGAAGTAACCGAGCTGGCGGACAAGATGGGAGGAGTCGACCTCGTCGAGCGCGCCACCTATGCATACATGGCGAACACCTTCAAGGCCCTTCTCAAGGGATCCCAGGGAGAGCTCCACACACTGCTGGCAGCATACCTGCAGAAGTGGGACAACTGGAACCTGAAGGTCATCCTCCGCGGCAAGTCGTATGGTCTGCCGGCAGAAGAGATCAGAGCAGATCTCGTCCCCGCCGGTAACTTGAGCTTCGAAGATCTGGAGAAACTCATATCACTTGAAACGACAGAAGAGATTCTGGCAGCCTTCTCCAAGGCAGAGTCCATCGAAATCCCTGCAGACCTCCTCGCCGACTATAAGGCGACAGGAACCCTGGGAAGGATCGAGGACTACATCGACAAATTCCAGTACGTTAGGCTGGTCAAGGTCATCCCGACCAACACGATCCCCACAAGGATGTTCTCTGAGTACATCAGGAAGGAGATCGACATCAGGAACCTGGAGACCATCCTGAAGCTGAAGATCGAAGGAGTCGATGACGAGAAGATAATGGAATACATTATCCCTGGAGGAAAGCAGATCGACGCAAAGCTTGCGAAGCAGCTCGTCGATGCACAGACCGTGAAGGACACCTTCCCGGACCTGGCCCAGCTCGACTTCTACGATTACATCAAGGAACTGGTTGACTCAGGCGACATGACCGTTCGCGATCTCGTCCTGAGCACGAAAGTGTACGAAGCTGTCGAGGCTAAGAAGTTCTCGAAGGAGTACCCACTGTCCATCCTCCCCGTCATCGACTACATGATCTGCATGGAGAACGAGGCGAGGAACATCAGGACGATCGCTAGGGGAATCGAGAGCGGACTCGACAGAGATACAATTAGAGGACTGCTGGTGATCTGATGGAAATCGCAGTATTGGGAAGTGAAGAGTTCACACTCGGATTCAGGCTCGCCGGACTGAGGCGTGTATTCGTAGCTAATAACGAAAACTATCAAGAAAAGATGCTGGAAGCAATTTCCCAGCCAACAATCGGTATCCTCGCAGTGGATGCGAAGGACCTCGACAATCTCCCCTTCAACCTTAGACACAAGGTCATGGAGTCCATCCAGCCTGTCGTAGTGGCAGTCGGTGGATCCGATGACGACCTGAGAGAGAAGGTCAAGAGGGCGATTGGCGTAGATTTATACAAGAATGAGGATGATTGAATGAGCACTGAAGGTGTAATTTACAGGGTCGCCGGACCTGTCGTGACCGCCACAGGTATCTCGCCCAAGATGTACGATGTCGTACACGTTGGAAACGAGAAGCTGATGGGAGAGGTCATCAAAATCGTCGGCGAGTACTCGATCATCCAGGTTTATGAGGACACAGACAACGTCAAGCCGGGAGAGCCTGTCACAAACACAGGAAAGCCCCTGTCCGTTGAGCTCGGTCCCGGACTTCTCGAATCCGTTTACGACGGAATTCAGAGGCCTCTCCCCGTTCTGAGGGACAAGATGGGAGACTTCATCTACCGTGGAGTCTCAGCGCCTGGATTGGATCATGACAAGAAGTGGGACTTCGTCCCCACAGTGAAAGAAGGAGACGAGGTCTCCCAGGGAATGGTCATCGGTACCGTCCAGGAAGGACCCATGGAGCACAAGATCATGGTCCCCATCGGACTCAACGGAAAGGTCGAGCAGATCAAGTCCGGACAGTACACAATCGATGAGACCATCGCGATCATCGCAGGCAAAGAGGTCTGCATGATGCAGTACTGGCCTGTCCGTAACCCCAGGCCTGTTGTCGAGAAGTATCAGCCCGATATCCCCCTCGTCACCGGACTCCGTGTTCTGGACACAGTCTTCCCCCTCGCAAAGGGAGGAGCAGCAGCCATCCCCGGAGCTTTCGGAACCGGAAAGACCGTCACACAGCAGTCTCTCGCTAAGTACTCCGATGCCGAGATCGTCGTCTACATCGGATGCGGAGAGCGCGGTAACGAGATGACCGAGGTTCTTACAGAGTTCCCCGAACTCGAGGACCCCAGGACCGGAATGAAGCTCATGAAGAGGACCGTTCTCATCGCGAACACCTCCAACATGCCTGTGGCAGCTCGTGAGGCATCGGTTTACACCGGAATGACCATCGCAGAGTACTTCAGGGACATGGGATACAACGTCGCTCTGATGGCAGACTCCACCTCCAGGTGGGCAGAGGCAATGCGTGAGATCTCCTCCAGGCTGGAAGAGATGCCCGGAGAAGAGGGATACCCCGCATACCTCGCAGGACGTCTGTCCGAGTTCTACGAGCGTGCCGCAAGGGCAAAGGTCCTCAGCGGCGGAGATGGATCCGTTTCCGTTATCGGTGCGGTTTCACCCCCCGGAGGAGACCTGTCCGAGCCTGTTACGCAGAACACACTCCGTATCGTCCGTGTCTTCTGGGCACTCGATACCAAGCTGCGTGAGAGGAGGCACTTCCCCACAATCAACTGGCTCACATCGTACACCATGTACGACAAGCAGCTGCTGGACTGGTTCAAGGCCAACGTCGCCGAGGACTTCCCCGCACTGAAGGCATGGGCCATGAAGACCCTCCAGAAGGAGGCAGAACTGCAGGACGTCGTCCAGATGGTCGGATCCGACTCACTCCCGGACGAGCAGAAGGTCACCCTCGAGGTCGCCAAGATGATCCGTGAGATCTTCCTGCAGCAGAACGCATACGATCCCGTCGACTGTTACTGCCCCCTCAAGAGGCAGTACAAGATGCTCAGCCTGATCAAGAAGTACTCCGACCTCTCGGAGAAGGCACTTCAGGCAGGCGCACCCGTCGACAAGATCGCATACCTCCCCGTGAGGACCAGGTTCAACCAGGCAAAGTACGAGCCCAAGGTCGACGAGGAACTCGAGGCTGTTGACTCCGACATGGAGGCACAGTTCAGGGAGCTCGGAGCGTGATTCCAATGGCAGAAGCAACAATCAGTAAGGAGTACAAGACCGTCTCCCAGATCGCCGGACCTCTCATCTACGTGAAGAAGACAGAGCCCGTCGGATACAAGGAAATGGTCAACATCAGGCTCTCGGACGGAACCACCAGGAGGGGACAGGTCCTCGATTCCTCGGATGAGGTCGTCGTCGTCCAGGTGTTCGAGGGAACATCGGGAATCGACAGGGACGCATCCGTCAGGTTCCTCGGCGAGACAATGAAGATGCCCGTGTCCAAGGACATGCTCGGAAGGATCCTCTCCGGATCCGGACAGCCCCTGGACGGAGGAGCACCCATCGTTCCCGAGAAGGAGCTGGAGATCAACGGAGCGGCTATCAACCCCTGGGCAAGGGACTCGCCTTCCGATTTCATCCAGACCGGAATCTCCACCATCGATGGAATGAACACCCTGGTCAGGGGACAGAAGCTGCCTATCTTCTCCGCCTCAGGACTTCCCCACAACGAGATCGCTCTTCAGATCGCTCGTCAGGCAAAGGTCCGCGGAGAGAACGAGGAGTTCGCTGTCGTGTTCATCGCGATGGGAATCACCAACGAAGAGAAGCAGATGTTCATGAAGGAGTTCGAGAGGACAGGTGCACTGAAGAACGCTGTCGTGTTCCTCAACCTGGCCGACGACCCCGCTGTGGAGCGTACCCTGACACCCCGTCTCGGACTCACCACCGCAGAGTACATGGCATTCGACCTCGGTATGCAGGTGCTGGTCATCATGACCGACATCACCAACTACTGTGAGGCACTGCGTCAGATCGGAGCAGCTCGTGAAGAGGTGCCCGGAAGGCGTGGATACCCCGGTTACATGTACACCGACCTCGCACAGCTGTACGAGCGTGCGGGAAGGATCAAGGGAAAGAAGGGATCCATCACTCAGATCCCCATCCTGTCCATGCCCGGAGGAGACATCACCCACCCGATCCCCGACCTGTCTGGATACATCACAGAGGGACAGATCGTTCTGTCCATGGACCTGCACAGGAACGGTATCTACCCGCCTGTCAACGTTTCATCATCCCTCAGCCGTCTGATGGGAGGAGGAACCGGAGAGGGCAGGACCCGTGAGGACCACAAGGGAGTGTCCGACCAGCTCTATGCGGCATACGCAGAGGGTAAGGACCTCCGTGGACTGGTGGCAATCGTAGGAAAGGACTCCCTGTCCGCAAAGGACAGGAAACTGCTGGAGTTCGCGGACCTCTTCGAGGACCGCTTCGTAAGGCAGGGTCAGGAGGAGGACCGTTCCATCGAGCAGACACTGGACCTCGGCTGGGAACTGTTCACCGCTCTCGATCTCGACCAGATCACAAGGATCAGCCGTAAGTACATCGAGAAGTACCTGCCCAAGAAGGCTTGATATCCGTGGGAGCACACGATGTCACCCCCAACCGTTCGGTACTGCTCCAGCTGAAGAGCAGGATCAAACTGACCCAAGGCGGTCACAAGGTCCTCAAGATGAAGAGAGACGGTCTCATCATCGAGTTCTTCGACATCCTGGAGAAGGCAAGGCAGATGCGCGCAGGCGTTTCCTCGGACTACGAGAACGCCATGCACGCCATCACCATAGCCCGTGCGGTAGAGGGAGAGGTCGCCGTGAAGTCCGCGGCATACGCCCTGAAAGGTAACCCGCAGGTGAATGTCACAAGCAAGAGCATCATGGGAATGGTCGTCCCCAAGGTAGAGGCCGAGCATCTCCATGTCTCCATGGTCGACAAGGGATACGGAGTCATCTCCACATCCGCCTACATCGAGAACGCGTCGCTCGCCTTCGAGAAGCTGCTCGAGACGATCGTCCGCGCCGCCGAGGTAGAGACGACCATGAAGAAGCTCCTTGACGAGATCGAGAAGACCAAGAGGAGAGTCAACGCTCTCGAGTTCAAGATCATTCCCGAGCTCAAGGAGTCCGAAAGGTTCATCAAATTCAGTCTCGAAGAGATGGAAAGAGAGAACACCACAAGGCTCAAGCACCTGAAGAAGGCATGATGGAGAACGTGAAGGCATGAAATCGCTGGAGGAGCGCTTCGAGGAGATAAGGGAGGACCCGAAGAAATTCAGAAGGTTCTTCAACTTCACCTGGATAGTCGCCTACGGCATGCTCGTCGCCGGATTCGTCATCATCATTTGGGTCCTGCTAGAGGGTCAGTAAACATCTTAACAATCATCTTCAGCCGGCCTTCGGGCCGGCAATACCTTCTATCGGTCCATTAAGGCTGAGGACGTGCCGTCCTGCCCTGGTAATGATATATTCTATGATGACAACATCAGCACTTATTATTGAAACCCTGATTTATGTTAGGACTGTAAGCAGAGAACCTAGTGCTGCTTCTGGTGGCATCGCGGGATAGCTATGTCCCGTTGGTAAGTGATATATCGGACGGGGTCAGGCACGCGAATGCGTTGGATATGAACATCTTCTACATCGACCTTCAGTGATCCGATCCCTTTGACGTAAGGAACGTCAGTTCTAAGAAGGGCGCCGACTACGTGGAGGCGTAGTATACTAAAGGAAAGGAGAAAAGGAAAGGTTGGACTCAGGGAAGAATACCCCCTGAAGCCCGTTAGATTCATTCGTCAGAGCCCTGCGTGATCGTCAGATAGCCCTTCTCCTCTCCGTAGTAGGCGGAGTTGATTATCTGAACGTCATAACTGGTTCCCAGGTACTTGTCGTGGGTGTATCCACCAGCGGACTTGTCTCCCCATTCGCCGTCGACCTGGATCATGATCCTTCCGATCTTGGATTTGATGTTGACCTCTTTGTCCTCATAGAACTTGAAGGTGTCACCGCTCTTGATCGTCTTGCCGTCGATGGAGACGTCGAACTTCGACTCGTCGAACGTGATATCAAGCGTCACAGGGTAATCCATGTCGGACTCTCCCCATTCGTGGTCCACGTGGACGAACAGATATGCTCCTGCTGTCGCAAGTGCGACCGCCGTGATTATGATGATAAATGCTCTCATGGGATCCCTCCCTTGAGTCAATTCAGAAGTTGTGCGCTATAAATTACTTTATGCGTCTGGAGGGGGAAAATCAGTTGAAGTCCCTCATCTCAACCTTTCCGTTGGCCAGATCCACGACGGGCATGATGGCGGGGTTGGGGTTGAAGTTGTGCATCCTCTGGTATTCGGTCTGACTCTGCCAGGTGGATGCGTTGATCAGGCGGACGCCGTTGTACTGAAGCTGTCCGGCTCCGTGGACGTGTCCCGATACGAAGATGTCGGGGACGTACTCCATGGCCATGTAGTCCTTCTTCTCGGGCGCCAGGGCGTTCCTCTGGCCGTAGATCGGTGCGAGATGCCTCCTGATGCACATCTCCTTCATGACCCTGAGAGGATCCTCGTATGTGAGGTACTGGACGGCGGCGACCCAATCGTCGATGCTCTTGCCGTGATAGGTCAGGACGGTCCTTCCCTCTACGTTCAGGTAGACGGGGTTGCCGACCATCAGGATGTTGGAGTCGAATCCCTTTGTGAAAACTGAGTTCAGGGCGGGCTGGGGCTCCGCAGGGCGCGCAGCATCGTGGTTACCGGGGTGTATGACCATCTTGATGTGGTCCGGGATCTCCTTCAGGTACTCCGCCAGCTTCTCGTACTGCTGGTAGATGTCCGGGATGTCCAATTCCTTGTCCTGGTCGGGGAACACT
>Ga0265299_10004718_pt1 | contig 12800 bp, 1 predicted proteins | sample AusTroGonzalo_MG_4_FD_193485 | JGI IMG/M metagenome (GOLD analysis project Ga0265299, IMG submission 193485) | Bovine rumen microbial communities from tropical cattle in Woodstock, Queensland, Australia - Gonzalo_02 | ecosystem: Host-associated > Mammals > Digestive system > Stomach > Rumen ...
TCAGTTCGAAGGTAGCAGGCTGCCAGGATCTGGAGATTATCCTCAAGTCTGACCTTTCCCCGAAGGTGGCTGGTTCTTGGACGTCCGCTATCGGTAGTGACGACCAGTGCTTCGGTGGTAATCTGCATGGCGACGGCTATACCATCAGCGGCCTCAACGCCTCGCTGTTCAATCAACTCTGTGGTAATGTGTATAACCTTGGTGTGACAGGATCATTCACGGGCAGCGGTATTGCCGACACCAGTGAAGGACGTATCGAGAACTGCTGGGTAAAGAACGACGGTTCGCCTAATACCAAACCAGTGGCTGATGGCGGTACCATCGGTACCATCGTGAATAGTTATTATAATACGGCATACACACAAACCAGTCCGGGTGCTACCAAGAAGAGTGACAATGCCTTCTACAATGGCGAAGTGGCATACGAAGTGAACGGATTCTTCTTGAAGAAAACAGGCAAGGCTGTTCTGGAACAACTGACGACGAACTATGTCGAGAACCGCTATTATGATGGTGACTATCGCTATGCCGACGGTACGATTCCCGATGAGGAGGATACTGACCGCTATCATGTGACCAAGGACGAAGAGGATAAGGTGATTGCCGAATGGTGGACACCGAAGGATAATAACGACTACCTCTTCTTTGGACAGACGCTGAACTATGGTTATGTGGAGGGTACAGACCATCAGGACAAGCCGTCGCGCATTAACGATGATTTGTCCAACCGTGTCTATCGTGCACCAGCCTACTTCCAGAGTGCAGAATCAGGTAAGAAGGCCTACTATAACCGCGAAGCCGTATTTGCAGCCAAGTCGGCTGACGGCTCGCACGATGTCTATCCTGGCATGACAGCTATCGACTTTACGGGCTATAATGCTGCCGCCATCATCGATCATGCGCCTCTGGAGGACTTTATGAATGCTGATCTGACGAGTAACTTGCTGGTCTATGTGGCTGATGCCGATAAGGCCCTGTTTACCAGATATCTTGACAACAAGGAACCGACGTTCGCGTTCAGGACTTCCAGTGCCAGCAGTATCGTTGGTGCCAAGTCGGTGGCGATCGTGGATGCCGAGGACATTGCCAAGGTTAAGGGCCATGCCGTCTATAAGAATGCATCAGGTACGGGCTATCAGGCCGCGAAAGACCATTTCATCGTAGATGGTCAGGACTATTTCGTACCTATTGCCTATACAGCAGGCCGTAGAGTGTGGTATCAGCGCAAGCCCGATAACTATGTGGAGAAGAGTACTGGTTGGGAGACGGTGTCTCTGCCCTTTACCGCCGACATTGTCACCACTCAGACGAAAGGTGAGATTTCTCACTTCTACAAGACGACTGACGATAGTCAATTAACGGGCCATGAATACTGGTTGCGCGAATATAAGGGTACTGGTGCGCCTGACGCAGACGATAATAATATCTTCGTCGCTACCTTCAGTTATCCTGATGCCATTACGGGCGAAGGTGCAAGCACTAAGATTGTCACCAATACTTTCTTTTGGGACTATTATTATAGTAAGGAGTACCAATCTAGTGATCCTGATTCGGATGTTAATACCGACAATTATCAGCAGTATTACAAGAACGATGACCGCAGATATATTGGCTATCCATATCTCAGTGCCAATACTCCTTATCTCATCGGATTCCCTGGCAAACGCTATTATGAGTTTGACATGAGCGGTCAGTTTATGGCTGAGAACACTGAGCGTCATCCTGCCATACTTGATGCCCAGACCGTCACGTTTGTCTCTGCGGAAAATTCGTTGATTCCTATAACCGATGATTCTCCTGTAGTGGGCACAGACTATAACTTCGTACCTTGTTTCATTAAGAAAGACGCAGGAACAAAGGTATATATGCTCAATAAGCATGTAACGGATGAAGATGATCCTGCGGGTAGTATCTTCGAGCAAGTGAACAGTACAGATCAGACTGTACCCTTCAGGGCTTACTTCACAGCGAACCCCGCTGCCAGCCCCTCGCGTGGTGTTATGTTTGCCGATGGTGATAGTAGTAAGAATACCACTTCCTTGGATACCATTCAGAGGCATGAGTCTGAAACGGATGGCGGACTTATCATCCGTCCGGGTGAGCGAAGCATCATCGTAACGTCGAATCTCAATAAAGCCGTGCCTGTGCGGATTGTCAATATCAGCGGCATTACCCTGAGTACATTCACTATTGCTCCAGGTGAGACCGTCGTGACCCCTGTTCACCTCGCCGGCTTCTACATCGTGAACCACAAGAAGATTGCAGTCAGATGAGGATAAAAAGCGGAAATTGAATTATAAAAAACAGCGAAATCGACAAAAGTTTGCCTCTTTTCGCTGAATTTTAAAGAGGAAAATGATGTAAAATGAAATATAATACGTATCTTTGTCCCCTGATAATTTAAACAGGAAACCAGCAATGAAGTACGCCAGTATTATAGGAAGAGAAAAGGAAATAGCCGTTCTTGAGCGGCTGTATAAATCCAGGAAGTCAGAGTTAGTAGCCATCTATGGACGCCGACGCGTGGGGAAGTCGTATCTTGTCAGCGAGGTCTATGGTTCAAAGATTGTATTTACGGCCGTGGGTACCTATCTTAAGGACGGCGACAAGAACTATGAGACCTATCGTCGTTTGCAACTGGATCATTTCTATGATGCCTTAGTACTGTCAGGGCTTGATGCGGGAGAGAAAAGACCTGATAACTGGCGCGAGGCTTTTATGCTGCTTCGAAAACTGCTGGAGGGCATTCGTTTACGTCGCAAGGTAATATTGATTGATGAGCTGCCTTGGCTTGCCGGACCCCAGTCTTCGGAGATGATAGCTGAACTGGGTTATTTCTGGAATTCATGGGCCGACAGTCAGCGTGATATTGTGTTGGTGGTATGCGGCTCGGCAACCAGTTGGATGCTCGACAATGTGATTCGTGACTATGGTGGGCTGCATGGCCGTCTGACGGGAGTCATCAAACTGTTGCCTTTTACACTGGCTGAGTGTGAGAAGTATTACCGCAAGAACGGTTTCCACCTGTCGCGTTATGAGATGTGCATTGGCTATATGGCATTAGGCGGTATTCCTTTCTATCTTGATAAACTGCGCAACGACTTGACGATGACGGAAAATATCGATACAATTTTCTTTGCCGACGAGAAAATACATCAGGAGTTTAAGGATGTGTATGCCGGTCTATATGCCAGTAAGGAGAGGTATGTAGATGTTGTCAAGGCTTTCGGTTCTCAATTCTATGGAATGACTCAGTCGGAAATCTCAAACGCAACGGGGATAAAGAGTGGCGGCACACTAAGCCTGCTGATTGATAATCTTGAAGAATCGGGTATCGTCAGGAAATACCCACGCTATGGCAAACAGCGGGTGGAGACGGTTTACCAGCTGAAGGATTTCTTTTCGCTCTTTTACCTTCGCTTCGTCAATGGGAAACAGGCAAGACAAGGCTTGTGGAATACCATCCACCGAACGCCTGTTTTCTATACTTGGGCTGGAGATACTTTTGAGTTGCTCTGTATTGAGCATCTGCCACAATTGCAGACAGCGCTTCGTATAGCCTCCATAGACAGAAATTACTGTTGGCGGGGCGAGGGCCCCGAAGGAAAGGGCGCACAAATCGACTTGATGTTGGAGAGCAAAGCCGGCCGGACGGATTATGTATGCGAAATGAAATTCTCAGGTGGGAAATATATCATTACACAAGATGACGAAGAGAATCTGCTGAACAAAATGGATGCCTTTGCAGTCAGCAAGATGCACCATAAGACACACAGCATCCAACTGGTTATGGTGACAACCATGGGAATAGCCAAGGGCGAACATTCCAGCATAGTCAATCAGTCGGTAACTTTAGAAGACTTATTTAAATAGAATAACGATATGACACAAGATATGAAGCATTTATATAAGAAACTGTCCTTTCTTCTGCTCCTGATGATCTTCTCCACAGGGGTCAATAAAACATGGGGGCAGGATTTTTCTGGCATTTATTACATTGCTAATGATAATACTGCAAGCGGCAGCGACGACACAAAATCATACAGTAGTGCAACTGACATTCAAAAATATTATCTCGTTCCTGCCAAAGATCCAGAGCAGCGACCTGATAATAATAATGCTCCGTATCACGATTATAGAGATACTTGGTATTCGCCTAACCATAATAATTCCGCTGGCGACCCAGAAAAGCCGTTTCTGACAACTTTTCATACTAACAAGGACAACAACTCCGTCTGGATAGTTAAGAAAATAAGTGATGAATTATATTATGTCATCCATGCCGCCACAGGCAGATATGTGATTTACGAGGTGCCTCTGCCGAATGATCCAAATACGAAAACTAATAAAGATGAGGGGCAAAACGGTAAAAGAAAAACCATGCATCTGCAGACTCCAGATAATGAAGAAGGAGAAGGAACATATCGTCTGAGCACCAATGTAAACTTTCAGTTTACTATAACCCGTACTGGTACTAGCGAAACTGACTATATCTACCGTCTCCAACCTAAGAGGCGCTCGGGATGGTACTGGAACCCTGCCAATGGTAATAAAAACCAATACTATGGACAAAGTTCTGGAAATAAACCTGAAGTTTTTCAAGCCGGTCTTGTGGGTGTTTATAACAGTGAATCAGATGGCGGTTCAAAATGGCACTTTGAGAATGCAACCCTTGCTGCCTCTTCTATCACTATCAGCGATGTCAACCCAGAGAATAATATGGTAACGATAACTGTGCCAGACTGGTTACCTGCAGGTTATAATATAAGGTATAATATTGGTGACGGCACACAAGCTGACCCCACAGCATCAACGGAAACATACATAGTGAATAGTAGCGGCACACCTAATGAGATTCATATTAGTGAATCAGGAATTCTTAAGGTCGTTATTGAGCGTTATGGCGTGGTTTTGTCAGAATCTGCTTCAAGATCTTTTGTAACACCCGACGATCCAGATATAACACTCTCAAATGATTGTTCCAATGAGATTTCAATTGGTCCAGTTGGTCCAGACTATTATTATACTATAGATGGTAGCGATCCTTCTAAGACTAATGGCATACACTATACAGGACCTTTCCTGCAGAACACCTCTGTGACGATTAGGGCAATAGCTTATAATGGAAATCTTAGCTCTGGTATAGTTGACTATACTCATACAGCTCGTACTGCCCCTCCAGTGATAACAGTTAATGGAAATGAGATATCTATTTCTGGAAATGGAAACATATATTATACAACAAATGGAGAAGATCCCACGGTAAGTGATGAACAACGATATACGTCGCCCTTTACTTTGACGCAAGCCACTGGCACTGTCACCATTAAGGCGATAGCCGTGGAGGATGGGAAAAATCCATCATGCCCGAGTGAGGCTAGTGCAAGATTTGCCATACTGATTAGTAGTGTCAGTGATCTCAACTCTATCCAGGCAACAGATAATTGTCTTGTCACGGCCAGTTTTGATGCTACTGGATATACAGGAAATATCACTAATTTCTCGGGAACTTTTAATGGTGGTTTATTCACTATTACGGGTATGAGAAAACCTTTGTTTAATAGCGTTAATGGTGGCATCGTCAAGAATGTCATACTGAAAGACGTACAAATAACAAGTGGAACCAATGTTGGTGCTATTTGTAACGAAGCAAGTGGTGATTCGCGCATCTATAACTGCGGTGTACTGGGTACGATTACAGTGACAGAACATAAAACTACAAATGAGCAAACCCATGAAACTACCACAACTTACACTGTAGAAGGTACAAGCTCAATCAGCGGCACTAATGATGTAGGCAGTATTGTGGGTAAACTCAATGATACTTCACGAGTTATCAACTGCTACAGTTATGCAGTTATTACAGGTGGAAGCAGAATAGGAGGTATTGTGGGCTATAATAGTGTTTCAAGCCAGGATCTTAAACCTGCCATCGATCAGAAAACCATGGTAATGAACTGCATGTTTTATGGTGATATAACTGATATAACTGATGGTTCTTCAAAAGCTCCCATTTATAACGGCAATATTATTACGAATATAGATAATGCAAAAGGCGTTGGCAATTACAACTATTTCCGTGCCGAGGCAAGGTATGTACAGGATAGGCGAATTAATGTCTATAACTGTGCGCTTGCTGCTGAGGAACGCTTCTTGAACCGTTTCGAGTTCTTCCGCCATCTGCTTAATAGCAACCGTGCCTTGGCGGCATGGTGGGCTACGGGCAGTAGGGATAATAAAGACGAGATGATGAAGTGGGAGTTGGAAACGGCTGATCGTAGTATTACTGAGCGCACTCCTTATCCCTATCCAATTCTGAAACCTGTCAAAGATAATTATAAAAATTATATCAAATACCCATCGGTGGTCAATATTGATGCGTCGCATGTAGGTAATATCGATGCAAATAATGAGCACTATAACGAAGGACTGAAACTGGGCTCTTTGAGAGTGTATATTAAAGGCGTCGGTACTAATCCGGCTCCGAACGCACAAATACTTAAGGAGGATGGAACTCCAACAACAGAAGCAAAACAGAGATACTTCGACCTCGTTATTACCGATAAGGATCCTGCCCGGTATAACTTTAACTACTATAAGGTACAATTGCCTTTCTATAATGACTGTGGCACGAATAACTACAAAGGCAATCGAGTGGTAACAGGCTGGAAGATTGTAGAAGTAAGTGATGGCGGCTCTGGTTCTTTCAATACAGACTCTGATGATGCAACGGCTAACAATGGTGTTATCACTAAAACTCCATATAATTTCGCAGACCGTAATTGCAGTAATAAAGATCTTTATAGTGTTAGTGGTCGGATATTTAATCAAGGTGCTTATTATGATGTGCCAGAAGGAGTTACATCCATTACCATTGAACCTTATTGGGGGCAGGCTGTCTATGTGTCGGACCCGTTTTTAGACAAAGTATATAACCAAGGTATGGATACTGGCTACGACGTGAGATCTATTGGTGGTGAAGATCTTCCTCTTTATACGGATGGTCAAAGCGGATTTAATGGTGATCCAAATCAGAATGTCTATACTAGTATTAGTAGTGCTGTGGATCAAGTCGGTACCTCTGGAGGAGTTTACGACAATGCGATCGTGCTGGTTGGTAATACCCATTACAATGAGATATCATTGCAAGATAAGACCAAGTCATATACGCTGATGTCTGTCGATTTGGACCACGATAACGAACCCGATTACTCCTATATCCTGCGCTTTAATAGTCGTAAGAAGGTGCATCCTGTTAGGATAGACTTCTTGAATGTTATAGGTTTGGGTATGGCACAGAAATCTACTGGTGGTACAGGTACATACAATTTTGGTATCATGCAACCTCTAGGGTGGTTTGAAGTAACTAATACGGGGCTTTTCCGGGTGACCCAGTTGGAATATGACAGTAATAGTGAAAGAAAAATGAGCCCAGTCATATTGCATGGTGGTGTCATCGAGCAATGGGTGACCTGCCAGTCGGGAGGAGCAGCTAATAAAGTTGAATATTATCATGTTGGTGGAAACGTATGGTTTAAGGAGTTTCATTTAGGGGCTCATCAGGATAAACAAGATGTTATCACACCTCATCCGCCAATCTCGGTAACCGGCGGTGATTATGATAATTTCTACTTGACAGGTTATTATAATACCCCAGAAACGAACTATGATGACAATGCTGAGTGTTACATCAATGGTGGTCGCTTCGGTAAGGTTGCGGGAACAGGTATGCAGGGTATTGGCAGTGCGACCAATCACACCAATGGCAACATCGTATGGCAGATAGACAATGCCGACATTGATGAGTTCTATGCTGGTGGCATCAATGCTGCGCATAAAGCAGAAGGCAATATCACAACGGTTATTTCAAACAGTCGTGTTGACCTGTTCTGTGGTGGTCCCAAGTTTGGTGACATGAACACAGATAAAAAGGTGTTCACCAATGCCACTAACTGCACATTCCGTACCTTCTTCGGTGCCGGCTATGGCGGTAATTCTTATAACCGTAGGTATCCTTACAATAAAAATAATGTATTTGATAAAAAAGATGTTAAATGGAATGATGAGTGGTTGGATGATACAAATCCTACGACAATTACTGAAAATAACGTGACGTATGTGTTTGAGGGTTATCAGAATGTATATAAAAGTGAATACGGCGGTGTTGGGGCGCGTATAGACTATCAGTTCCTTCCCATGTCAAACAACACGCGAAACGTAGCTCGTCTGTTTGTAGATTATGTCAGTTTCTCATTGGCCACCACATATGATGTTACCTCAAACCTCACGAACTGCACTATTACTACTAGCAATTTGGGGAGGCTCGATCTTGATTATTGTCTTGGCAACTTCTATGGCGGCGGTAGTCTCGGTAATGTCAAAGGCCCTGTCAAGTCAACGCTCATTGACTGTACCGTGGAAGGCAATGTGTTTGGTGGTGGCTACTCGGCCACGTTGCCGACAGTGAGTGTGATGAACAACAAATTCCAGATAGAACCAGATTATGACAAGAACCTTGGTGCCTTTCTGGAGGCCAAACTTCCTTCGACTGTAAAATATACTTGGGATCCGACTCCTGTTAGGGAATTCACCGAAGAAAAACCAGCAATTGATACAGAACAGAAATTGCTGCGTATTCAAAGTGAAGATGAAAAACTGGACCTTGGTGTGGTGACGGGCAATGTCACGCTCACGATCAGTGGTGCCAAAACCGTGATTGGCAGAAGTGTGTATGGTGGTGGTGAAGAGTCGGGCGTGTACGGCAATACTACAGTGTCCATCACTGACGGTGTGATTGGAACCAAAGGACTAGAAGAAGGCGTGTTTAGAGACATCAATGGAAATGTCTATGGCGCTGGCAAGGGTAAGAAAGACGACTATAGCCTTGGACATGTAAAAGGAAATGCCACTGTGATCATCAATGGTAGTCCTACTATATACCATAATGTATATGGTGGTGGCGCATACGGCTCCGTGGGTACTATTTCTTCTTATTCTGCTTCAGGCATACCAACCTTCAGCGATGATCCTAAAGGAAAATGTTCGGTTACAATCAACGGCGGTACGATAGGTTTTGATGGTAGGGATAATGGAATGGTCTTCGGCTCGTCAAGAGGTGACGAGGGTAATCCAGATGAAGAGGGCAGTATTCTTAACAAACTGGCATGGACCTATCAGACAGAGGTGGTCATTGGCAACACTAATTCAGAGACACCGCTTCAAATCTTCGGATCCGTCTATGGCGGTGGCGAGAATGGACACAACTATCATAATAGTTCGGTTACTATTAACAGAGGCACAATCGGTGTGGAAGGAGATATTGTCGATGAAGGAGATCCTGATGACCCCAGTGATGACGTGGTGAAGGATGATGCAGGCGCGTCATACTTGCACCGTGGTAATGTCTATGGCGGTGGCTGTGGTACCGATGTGTATTATACCTCTGATACAGATGGAAAGGAAACTGTTAATGCGGACGGTGATGGTATTTATACCTGGTATAATCCATTGGCTGGTGTCGTCGGTGGTAATGCTACGGTTAACATTAACGGTGGTACGATTGTGCGCTGCGTCTATGGTGCTGGATCCATGGGATCCGTGGGTATTTTTACCTTTAATGAAACGACGAAGAAGATGGAATGCCTTGAGGGCACGGGTCTCTGTACGGTCAACGTCAGGGGTGGTAGAATCGGCACCTTCGATATGCATATGCCTGATGACTGGGGCTATGTGTTCGGTGCAGGAAGAGGTGAGACCAAGGATCCGACGAAATATCTGAATATTGAACAAGTGCAATTCGTCAACAATACAGAAGTGACTATTAGCGGTAAGGCTTTGGTGACGGGTAGCGTATATGGCGGTGCCGAGAATGGCCATGTGCTGAACAATACCCACGTGACGATTGCAGGTGGCCAGATAGGTGTCGGCGAGGGCATGACGAGGGCTTATACCGAAGACGAATGGACTGCTGAAGACCCAACGACATTAAAAGAATGTGCCCACTGGCCTTTCCAACCTCCTTATGCTCCCTATGATTTATTACCTATAACGGTCTCTGGCTCGGGGGATAATATTACCTACACGGTGAAAGATGAGATAGAGGAAGCTACTGATGGCCATACTTTCTACGGAAATGTGTTTGGTGGTGGTAGTGGCTATTTCCCGTATGGTAGGAGAAAATCATCTGAACTTATTGAACTTCTTAAAACAAATTCGGGTTATGCGGATGGTTTATGGCTCCCTTCTGCAGGATCAGTGGGAGGAAATACTCGTGTGGATATTACAGGTGGTCATATCCTGACTAGTGTCTATGGTGGTAACGAGTGTACCGATGTAGAGGGCACTAGTACTGTCAACATGTCGGGAGGTACTGTCGGCGTTCCACGCGATTTCTCTAATAATCCAGGTAATCGTCTCGTCACCTGCTATGTATTCGGAGCGGGTAAGGGTGACCAGCGTATCAACTTTAATCAATGGACGAACGTGAAGAGCACTCAGGTGAATATATCTGGTAAGGCGCGCATCTTCGGCTCTACCTTTGGCGGTGGTGAAGATGGACACGTGCTGGAAAGTGTTGAGACGAATATTATGAAGGGCGATGAGATCGGTGGTGTACAGTATCCTTATATTGGTACAACTGGTACTTCGGGTGCTGATGGCAATATCTTCGGTGGAGGCCGTGGCTACTCTGAAACTGCATTAACAGCTGGTGCGGTATGTGGTAATGTCAATATCAATATCAGTGGTGGTACCATGTTGGGCACCGTCTTCGGTGGTGGACGATTGGCGCCTGTTGGCACGCATATTGTGCTTGCTTCAAGTCAGTATTATGGCAAACTGATCGATGATGGCTATAAACAGCGTTTTGGTGATAAAGACCTATATAAGCAGATTTTTAATGAAGACGAGGATGAGCGAGATCCTGATGATGTAACTGCTGATGGTATGACCCATGGTTACATCACCATCAACATCAGCGGTGGCACGATTGGTGGCTTGGATAAGACAACAGGCAAATTGGCTGCATCAAATAGTAGTATTGGTGATGTATTCGGTGGTTGTAAGGGTACTTTGAACTCTGACTTACCTTTCGGCTTGTCAAGAACGACTTCGGTTAACATTTCTGAGACAACAGACTCAAAGCCCCATATCCGTAACAACGTATATGGTGGCGGTGAGGCTGGTAATGTAGAGGAAAAGGTGCTTGTGAATATTAGTGGTGGCACCATCGATGGCGATGTCTATGGCGGTGGTGCCCTGGCTAGCACGAACATTAAATGGGGGCAGTTGACAGATGAAGAGAAAGAAGATGCGGATAAAGCGGATTATTCCACATTTGTAAATCTGCATGGCGGTGTCATCGGTGGCAGAGTGTTCGGCGGCGGATTAGGCCGTAAGGCTGCCTCAGCAGTGACTCCAATCGCTGCTATCGTTGGTGGTGACGTCACGGTGGAACTAAATCCTGAATCATCTGACAATTGTGTGGTGAAAAAACAGATCTTTGGCTGCAACAACCTCAATGGTACACCCAGAGGTAATGTGACGGTGAACATCTACAGGACAAAAGGCTGGGGTGACAAAGACCTCACTGAGGAGAAGAGCACGGACGCAGAGAGAAAGAATAATAAATATGAACTGGATGCCGTCTATGGCGGTGGTAACGAGGCTGCCTATGTGCCAGATGATAGCTTTACCAGTTATGATGAAGCAACAGGCGCCTACACTTATGCGTCTCTTGACGAGGATGCTGAGGCCAGTAAGACCAATGTCAATATCTATGGTTGTGACCAGACAAGTATCCGTCATGTCTATGGCGGTGGTAACTCTGCACCTTCGCCTGCTACCAGTGTGACGGTACACAGTTGTTATGAGATTGGTACCGTGTTTGGTGGTGGTAACGGCGCCGACAAGGTTGATGATGGTACCGAAGAGGGCATGCCTAACCTGGGTGCCAACGTGGGTTATACCACATACTCGTATGTTGATGAAAGCAAAAACTTCCATGAGTTCTATAATGAAGATGAATGGCCAGATCAAGAGTCAATATGGTCAGACACGAAAGAACGTCGTAGGACCAATTATAAATATGGTACGGGAAAGGCACAGACTTGTCTCTATGGAGGTACTATCCACAACGCATTTGGAGGCAGTAATACCAGGGGTAATGTGTGTTCAGTGGCCTTCTCGGCTTTAGATGAGATCGATCCGACCTGTGAATTGAAAGTAGGACAGATTTATGGAGCCGGCAACGAGGCCTTTATGGATGCAAAGATCGAGGTGGATTTAGGTTGTATCTCTGGACTGGATGAGCTTTATGGTGGTGCTGTGAATGCTGATGTCAATGATAATGTGGTGCTGGATGTCACCAGCGGTAGTTACAAAAAGGTCTTTGGCGGTAATAACCAGGGAGGTAAGATCAATGGCACCATCACCGTGAACGTGAAGGAAACAGGATGTAAACCTGTCATAATCGAAGAACTATACGGTGGTGGTAACGAAGCAGACTACGAGGCTCCTCTTGATCCTACTGATGAGACAGGAACACGACGATTACAGTCGCCTGTTGTGAACATCATTTCTGCCACAGAAATCGGTAAAGTTTATGGCGGTGGCCGTCTGGCTAATATTACAGGCAATCCTGTGGTGACCATCAATATGGAAGAGGGCGTGCTCAACAGTTTTGATGACGATACTACTAACGATGAGACCCAACCTGTTGGCACAGTGGGCACCGTCTTCGGTGGTGGCTACAAGGGTTGGGTGCATGGTGATACCCGCGTGGAGATCGGCACCGATCCTAC
>Ga0265299_10004719_pt1 | contig 12796 bp, 13 predicted proteins | sample AusTroGonzalo_MG_4_FD_193485 | JGI IMG/M metagenome (GOLD analysis project Ga0265299, IMG submission 193485) | Bovine rumen microbial communities from tropical cattle in Woodstock, Queensland, Australia - Gonzalo_02 | ecosystem: Host-associated > Mammals > Digestive system > Stomach > Rumen ...
GGAAGGCATGACGCTCGAAGAAATCTTCGGTGCGGACGTGATGGACAAGATTCTTGAAAACGAGAAGGAAAGCACCAACGCAATCCTTCGCCACATCAACGCACAGTCCTCGCCCAAGAAGGAAGAACCCAAGAAGGAAACGAGGGCCGAGAAACAGAAAGCTGGCTTCATGAGCCGTCTGACCATGCTGTTCAGCGCAAAGAGGTAATAATGAAGAGAACACAGTTCCAAGAAGGCCTGATGGCCTTTATGAAAAGAAAAGATTACACACAGCAGGAGCTTGCCGATAACATAGGTGTCACACGCACGTCAGTGAACTACTGGGTCAATGGACGGCATGAGCCTATGCTCCGTGACATAAACAAGCTGATAGAGGCAGGCATGAGCATTGAGGAAATCTTCGGAAAGTAAAAAACAGGGTCGTCCTTTCGGGCGGCCCTTCAACCTTTTGTACATAGGCTACAAGACATTCTGGACATAGCGGAAGACGTGCCCGCTTTTGACCCTGACATCGGCATGAACAGGAATTCCCTTTTCCTTGCACTTGCATGCAAAGAACAGGTCTTCCCCGAGCACGCTGTGCTTCTCGTCCTCGTAGTTCACCCACTTGAAGTAAGGGTAGCCTAGCTTCTTGAACACGTCCGTCTTGATTAGGGCGCACCCTAGGCCGCCACCGTGAACCCTTATCTTCGTGGCACCGTCTGTAACCATCTTCTCGATTTCCTGTGCGGTGTACTCGGATTCAAGAGGAAAGCTGAAATACTCGCTGCCGTCGAGCTTGTAGAGCTTACAGATGTTCGTATTGCCCTTGTAGGAGCCGTCAGTGGTCCTATGGGCATAGAAGGACAGGCAAACGTCCACAGGGTTCTCCAGCATCAGTTTGAGGGCATTGCTGGGGATGACGTTGTCGGCATCCACCATTAGCACGTAGTCGGCATTTATGGCCATAGCTTCCTCGGCAATCCTGTTTCTGGCCGAGGCGCAGTCGTAGCCCCTTACGAAGTCGAACAGGCACCAGTGGCCGCATCTGTCGAGGCCATAGATTGAACGGAAGGTTTCTGGACAGATAGTGTCCGAACATGGAATCGCAATCAGTATCTTCATATTTACCTCTTAGTAATTGGCGTCCTTCGGCTTGTCTGAGTAAACGTGGACCCTGCCACTATACACTTTAAGGCCATTGAATGCTGCCCACGGACTCCACAATTTTTCACAGCAGTAGCCGAAGAAACGCTTGGAATCCTTGGGCGCCTCTATATGTGCACACAGGTTGAACAGCATGGCACAGTATTCATCAACAATATATTCACGTCCAATGAACATGTTTGTCCAAGAAAATTCAGACGGGTAATGCGTCTTCATGTAGCGCTTGTAGAAGTCCCCGAAGCCGTTGTTGAACCTGTTCATCTTTTCGATATGGCCAATCTTGCTGTCCACGGGCATGCAGTATCGGTCCATTGTTCCGCCAAAGAAGACGTAGTTGTTCGTCAATATCACGTCGTAGTCTTTCAGGATAGCCTCGATTTCGTCAGGCTCCAAGAGGTGTGTCCCAGTCCTGTCCCAGATGGCCCTGCGGTAGTGTTCCAGCCCCTTGTATGAAACTCCGTGGACATTCTTCCAAAGGTAGTATAGCCCAGTTATTTCGTTGTACAGCGGGTTCAGCTCATCTATGTTGTCGCCTTCGTGCGGTTCGTCCACAAGGAACTTCGTGCGGCCATGTTCAGGGGCGACATCGAACTTGTTCTTGGCCATGCCTACTGAATAAATTACCCCCATTCTCCAAGCCTCTCCAAGGCAGCATTGAGCAATGCCTTCTTGCAGTCCCTGCATATACAGCGGACTTCGTGGTTGCACTTGATTGCCGTTACTTCTATTGCGGCGGTAAGGTACTCGCCAGCAATCGTAGTGTCGGCATATACCTTGGTGGATTCGTCACTGACGGGCCTGTTGCACAGGTCGCAGATTATTTCTTCCGTGGTGATGATTCTTTTCATGCTATGCCTCCTTGAGCTTTCCTACGTATGGCTTGCCGTCCTTCATCGGGCGACCATTCAAAATCCACCAGTCGTACATGTAGTACGGCGAGAAGTCTATCTGCATCGGTGCGTTTATCTGTTCAAGCATGGCCGTAAGCAAGACCTCGCAATGCCATGGCTTTCCCGGCACGTCGTTGCCGTTAATCTTGATGAAGTCTTCCCACGTCACCTGATTCTCTGCGCACCACTCACGGAAGCGCTTGCAGTTTATCCAGTAGAATGACCCGCAGTAATGGTTCTGGTAGTCCGTGCTAACAAGGTCGCCAACACGGCCAGGAATGGCCGCAAGGTAAGGGTCTAACCAATGTCGCTCAGTGCAGTCCACTGCCCCGTAAGTGATGCTGTCGAAGCCGTCGATGTCGAACATGTAGTCGTACATGAGGGCGTTCCAGAAGAGTATATTCTTCATGCGGAAAACGTCGTAATGACTTTTCTTTCCTTTGAAATGGATACGGGCCACCCAGTCGCAGTCTCCCTTCAAGGCCTGCCCTATGGTTTCAAGGAAGCTTATTTCCTCGCCCCTTGTGGTATCGTTCTTGATTCTTACCACGGTTATGCCGTCAAGGCCTTCGGGTATAGGAAGTTCGCTTGCATAAAACAGGATGACACGCCTGAACATCGACTTGGCCTTGCGCAGCACGTAGAGGTGTACCTGCTCGGTGGCCGTCAGTTCTTCGTTCTCTCTCCACCAGTGTATAACGAGGCAACTGTTAGGTGGAGTCCTCTTTGGTTCAGGCGTAGGTATCTTGTACTTAGACCATATAGGGAAGCTTCTCGCCAGTTCATAGTCGAGGAAGGACTTCCCCGGTATCTTCTTCGACTGTGGTATTTTTCGTTGAGCCATAACTAATCCTCGGATTGACTTGCTCCATGCGGTAGAGTATCTTCCATAGGGCTTTCAGGCGACCTCGCCAGTCGTTGTTCCCCTTGCCCCATAGCCAATGAACTACCTCATGGGCCGTCTTAGATAAAAATATAAAATTTTTTTCGCATTCTATATTTTCATATTCACTTTCATCTAAGTTTATATGATGAAGGTTTGCGGTGGGCCCGAGCTTCGAGCCAGTGACGGCACAGAACTTCTGCTTCTCCTTCATGTACTTGCGGAACTTCATCCACTTAGAGGAACGCCTGAACTTTGTCTTGGCCGCTTGGGCCTTGCTGTGATTGCGCTTAAATTTCATACCACCCCGTGTAGACCTTGTCTACGTTTACAAACCATCTGTCGTTGGGCATAGGAATGCCATACCAGTCTGACGACAGGCTGACCGCCTTGCGGATAAGCTCTGACTTGAACTTGCTGTATCCTACTATATCCCTCAGGAAATACTTGAGGGCATAGTTGGTGTTCGCAAAGCTCAGGCTCTGGCCGTACCCAAGGGCGTCGTGCATATGCCATGCGACCTTTTCATCCAATGAGCCAAGGTTAGGGGCGAACCAGTCTATGATGGCTGGGCCGCTCCTTCCGTCGAACTCGAAGCCAGCCTCGGTGCGGACATGGAGAATGCCCGTATCGAAGCGGACTTCGTATTCTATCGGCTTATGTAAAATATATAAACGGTACTTGTTCTCCACAAGGCCTAAAAGTTCAGAGGCGCCCGTGATGAAGTTGTATTCGTATGCTGCTATCATTTCTTGCCTCCCCAGTCCTTCGGGTCGAAAAGCCAAGCGGCGACCGTTATGGCCGCCGCCAACCATACGATGGTAAACATCAGCGTATCTCCTCGGCAAGGAATGTGATATCCGTGGAGCCTATGCCAGACAGTGTAAGCCTGAGGCTTCGTCCGGGATTGCTGGAATATGCCAGTTCTATGATGTAGGTCCACTGCGTTCCGCTTTGGAGCATGTACTGTGGCACAATCCCGACCTCCTCGAACTCAGTTCCAATCAGGGTAACCGTATCGAAAGACGTTGTTCCGCTAGGCGGTGCAGAGGTCTGCGTAGAGTTGTGGAAGAGCCTCGTGAATACCTTGTAGGAACCAGTCCATCCTTGGGTGCCCACTTTCACGCCCACCTGCATTGTTCCACCGTGGGTGCCTTTCTGCGCAACCACGAAGCTGCTGGTATGGTCTACTTCGTTCCAGTTGTCAGACGGCGTAGTGGAGCCATGTTCGGCAAACGTGGTGATTGGAGCGGCAGAGGTGTACATCGTCCACACGTTGTCGCTATCGACCTCGCAGAAGTCCTCTGTGTTCCAGCCTAGGTTGGCCTTGCTGTTGAATATGATACGGGCATCAAAATGGTGTATCATTGGGTAGTACTCTGTACCACGCTTCGTCACGACGTACATGCCATTGTTGATGGCGTTCTGGATTGTGGCGAATGTCGTGCTATTGTACTCCGCAATGAATACACGGCCATCCTTTTCGTTAGGAACATAGGTGCTCCATCCAGTATCGTTGTTGATTCGATATATGGTGCGTTGTCCGCCCTTTCCCAAGGAGAAGAAGTAATACTCATCGAAGTCAGGGTAGGAGTTGAATCCGCCATAGGAAGCATACGAGGCCTCGCCAACGCCACCGTTGAGCGTCATCACTACGTGTTCACCTGCGGCAATGGCATTACGAATTTGTTCGAAGCTAGTGATGCCATATTCAGCCGTGAAGATTCCATCGGCGGAAATGACCCCATCGCTAGTGATATGGATATGGTTTCCTTCGGTCAGAAGCTTCTGGTAATTAGTGGACACGTCATGCTGGGTATAAGGCACGTCATAATCTGACACAGTGCATGTCCATGCAATGTCACCTTCTGGGCTGTTTGTAAGCTCTGGTGTGAACGAGAGGATGCCAGCGTTGCTGCTGCCTTCCCAGTCAAGCCAGAACTGGTTCTGGCTGAAATTGCGGAGTTTCAAATAACCTATTAGACGGCTTCCGACTTCCCTGATTTCGAGGCGCTCGACAAAGGCGTAGCTCTTAGCCATGTCAGGAGAAGCACTGACAACGTAAGGCCATCCCACAGTGTAGTTGGCCCCGAGGGCACGGGTAGCGGAAACGGCAAACGTAACGTAGTCACCGCCGTAATGAGTGGCTGTGAACACGCACTGGCCACGCCCATAGATGTACTGCCACGTAAAGTCGAAAACCTTGCAATACTGGTAGCTTATGTTGTTCGTAGCCATCAGCTTGTGATGGGTCTTGCTGATTCTCTGGCCGTCAATGGCTATTCCATAGCCAGCAGTGTACAGCGGGGCTGCCCCGATGTTCGCACGGGCCTGTGCTTTTTCTTCTTCTGTGAAGTCCTGCGGGATGTTCGCAGCGACATGCATTTGCTTAGGTGCGCTCATTTTTGAAATCCTCCTTTAATTCCTTAAGGGTTGTGATAACGTTGTCCATCTTTACCAGGACCTGGGTCAGTTGCTGGTTCATCAGTGCTATCTGCTTGTTGCTATCAGCCACCTGTTGAAAAAGTAGTCCGATGTTGTCCTTGTTCTGCTGCGATTGAAATTGCAGTTTGAGAACGTCATCATGCAACTTCTGAGAGTCATCATCACGCATAACTTTCGTAGCGTTGCGCTCATCACGTATAGAGCTGCACTCGGCTCTGCTCTTGATGTAGAGTCCGATGGCAGTGAGCAAACCTGCGAAGCCAGTGAGCACTGCTATGACTGCTGCGATGAATTCTGGATTGCTGGTCATTGTTCCTCCTATAGATTAGGCTTCATTTGGTAATGGTTGTACATATACGAGTAGAAAGTATTATCCCCTATGTGCCATACATTGGAGCCGCCTCCTGTCGTATCGAAGTTAAAGTCCATATGAACCCACGTAGTTTTGCCCTTATTAAGGCCATACTGCTGTGATGAATCGGCTAAATACGTGTCGGTTTCATATTGGAATAAGTACATCCCGTAAAACGAAGACAAACCGTTCCATGTCTTTGCTCCCCACGTCGATGTTGACTTATCAAGTACATACTGGTTTGCCCCGTATGAGTAATACATGTTTTCCCCGTCACTCCATACACTGGTGCCGTAGAAGTTGCTCAAACCATTCCATGTCTTAGGCGACCATGTTGAAGTGCCTACGTCAAGCGTGTATTGCTGTGACCCGTAAGAGTAGTATATGTTGCTTCCTTCTTTCCATACATTGCTTCCGTAGAACGAAGTAAGACCTGTCCAAGTCTTTGCCGACCATGTAGACGTAGTTTCATCAAGGACATATTGCGACGTGCCTGATGAGTAGTAAATATGCTCTCCATCAGACCACACCGAGCTTCCATAGAATGAAGTGAGGCCGTTCCATGTCTTTGGATAGAAGGTAGATGTTTCGATGTCGAGGACATGCTGTTGGCTGCTGTTAGAGTAATAGATGTTAGTGCCGTCAGTCCAAATATGGCTTCCTATAAGGTAAATCTGCTTACGAAGTCCGCTATTACTCCATGATGACTTTTGTATGTCAAGGACAAGCTGGTAGTTGTTGTCGGAGAAATAGATGGTCTCTCCGTCGTTCCAGACATCTGCCCCGTGGAAAATTTGGCCCGTACCACCCCATGTCTTTGCAGTCCATGTTGACGTGCTCTTATTTAGGACAAACTGGCTTTCGCTGGAGGAATAATAGATGTCTGTACCGTCAGACCATACATCGCTTCCTACAAAGCTAGTAAGTCCACTCCATGTCTTTGCTATCCATCTGGATGTACTCTTGTTGAGTACGTACTGTGAATTATAGTAAGACATGTATATGTCTGTTCCGTCCGTCCATATACTAGAACCTGCAAAAGATGTTAATCCATTCCACGTCTTTACAGACCATGTAGAGGTTGTCTTGTCCAACACGTACTGTTGCGCTTCATCTGAGTAGTATATGTTCGTTCCGTCAGTCCATACCTCATTTCCTCTGAATGATGTTAGGCCATTCCAGCTCTTTTGTGACCAAGTTGATGTGGATATGTCAAGTACATACTGCTCTGTATCGTTAGAGTAGTATGTGTTTTCTCCGTCGCTCCATACTAGGTGTCCGTAGAATAAGGAAAGACCATTCCATTGTTTCCAATCCCATGCTTTTGCTTCACGGTTGAAAATGTAGTTGTCATATCCGTTTGAGAAGTACAGGTCATCCCCATACTTCCACACGTAAACCCCAAGGGCAGTACCGTGGCCAACAGTAGACCCGTTGTCGAACGGCTCATAGAACATCTTAGTGACGCCGTGAATATTCGTAAGAACATCAAGCTTCATAAGATTTCCGTTGTAAGAGAGAGCGTAGCTAGTGTTTTTTCCAATAACAATGTCCATACAAATTCTCTCCTTTACGTTATATGTTAATTGTGTAGGTCTTGTCGTTGCTGTTCGTCCCTGACGTATAGCCCAAATCGGTTTCAACGCCGTCCTTTACTCCTGCAACGTGGATGGTGACAGTCATGCTTCCGCCGCCATACCAAAGTCCAGTATGAACCTGAACCTTAGTGACTGGGTCATCAGACGTGAAGTTGATATCAAATGCTGTTCCATAGAGAGAGTTGCCGTTGTTGTTCGACCAGTCTATTGCAGAAGCGACATCAGATGAACTAATTTCACCCCAACTTCCGTTGTATAGCCAAATCGAGGTGACCTGCGAGGTGGTTGCCTGCACATCGTTTATCTTCAATCCAGCCATGTTGAAGTTGTCGTTAGAGCTCCAAGTGACATGCACTTTATACGAATCGTATCCCCCGCTCGGCAATTGGAACACGAGGGTAGAACCAACATAGGCCTGTGCTATCTTGGTACTACCAACGTAGAGCTCGCCGATTTTCTGATTGCCGACATTGAACATATTATGCCTCTGGGATAAGATAGAGCACAGTGGACACTGGTGTTGCAGGGAGAGCCGCAACAATCTTTACATCAGTTATATCACTCAGTGTGGTGCCAGCAGGTCCAGTAGCGCCTGTTGCGCCAACTGGGCCCGTAGCGCCTTGGGGTCCAGTCGCTCCTGTTTCTCCTGTATCACCTTTTTCACCAGTGTCACCTTTTGGGCCAGTAGCACCGACAGGGCCTTGCTCGCCTGTTGCACCTGTTTCCCCAGTATCTCCCTTAGGACCTGTGGCTCCCGTAGGACCCGTTGCACCTGTTGCACCCTGAGGTCCTGTATCTCCCTTAGGACCTGTTGCACCAGTTTCTCCAGTATCTCCTTTGGGACCAGTTGCTCCTGTGGCTCCTGTTATACCAGTAGAACCACCACCTCCACCAGTAGCAGAAATGACAACTACGCCGTCTGAATCTTCTATGGTGATGTTGTTTCCTGCTACAAGTGGGATAACAGGTGGAGTAGTTCCGTCTGCACCAGTATCACCCTTAGGTCCAGTTTCACCTTGTGGACCCGTTGCACCTGTTGCGCCAGTGACACCTGTGGCACCGATAAGGCTTTCTAAGAAGTCTTCAGTTGTTCCAGTGTAGCCTTCCTGAATCCATAATTCGTAAGCAGAAAGACCGCCAGCACCAGTAGCGCCCGTATCGCCTTTCGGGCCAGTAGCTCCCGTCTCTCCTTTAAGTTCGGCCTTCTGCTCCTCGGTGAGGTCATTCCATGTAAGTGCTGCACCTGTGTCACCTTTCGGTCCCTGCGGTCCTGTATCGCCAGCAGGTCCCTGCGGGCCTGTGTCACCACGAGGTCCAGTGGCTCCTGTTGAGCCTGTTGCCCCAGTCGCACCCGTGTCGCCCTTTGCTATGGTTAGAAGAAGCTCTTGAAATGTAAGTGGTGCACCCATTTTATTTTCCTCCTGCAATGTTGTTTCTTCCGATTACTATTTCCATAATTGCCTCCTTACATTTCAGTTCTGATAGGAAATGAAGTTGTATTCGCTTGTCGTAGGTACATCCGTAAAGATGCCTTGCAATATAGAAAGTGAGTAGTAAATGTCTATACCATCAGTCCATACACAACGTCCATCTGATGGTGGCATTCCGCTCCACTTCTTGACTAACCACGTTGATGTAGCCTTGTCTAAAACATATTGGGACGACCCATTTGAGTAGTAGATATCAGTTCCGTCAGTCCATACATAGTTTCCGTAGAACGAAGTAAGACCTGTCCAAGTCTTGGCTGACCACGTTGATGTTGACTTGTCCAAAACGTATTGTGTCGAACCATTTGAGTAGTAGACGTTCGTTCCATCTGTCCATATATTTTCTGCGCTGAATGACGACAGACCATTCCACGTTTTTGCTGACCATGTAGAGGTAGACTTGTTCAGAACGTATTGGTTAGAACTATCTGAGTAGTATATGTTCGTTCCATCTGTCCATATATATGATGCCGTGAAATATGGACTACTATTATTCCACGTCATTACTGACCAAGTTGAGTTGGACTTGTTCAGGTAATAGTTTGTCTTCGCATATCCGTAGTATATGTTTGTTCCGTCAGTCCATATCAGGTTCCCATACAAACTTGTCACTCCGCTCCACGTTTTTGTTGACCATGTAGAAGTAGACTTGTTCAAAACGTATTGTGTCGAATCATTTGAGTAGTAGATGCTTGTGCCATCAATCCATACATATTCTCCTACAAAGCTAGTAAGGCCGTACCACGTCTTGGATGACCATGTTGATGTAGTCTTGTTCAAAACGTATTGTGTCGAACCATTTGAGTAGTAGACGTTCGTTCCGTCAGTCCATACATAGTTTCCTGTGAACGATGTAAGTCCACTCCATGTCTTGAGTGACCACGTTGATGTAGCTTTGTCCAGAACGTAGTGTGCTGAATTATTAGAGAAGTACATGTCTGTTCCATCAGTCCATACATAGTCTCCTCTGAATGAGGATGGACTACTATTCCAAATCTTTTTTGACCATGTAGAAGTAGCTTTATCCAGAACATATTGGTCAGAATACCAAGAGTAGTAGATATCAGTTCCGTCAGTCCATACATAGTTTCCGTAGAACGAAGTAAGACCTGTCCAAGTCTTGGCTGACCACGTTGATGTAGCCTTGTCTAAAACATATTGGGACGACCCATTTGAGCAGTAGATATCAGTTCCATCAGTCCATACATATTGACCCTGATAACTACCACTATAAGAAGGAGCTCCATTCCACTCCTTAGGTAGGAACGCCTTTTCGTGAACAAAGTTAGTGCAATCTAAGGGTCGTCCACCGAATGTAAGAATGCTCATATAACCTCCTAGGCAAGGCTGATGACCAGCTTACCGTTCACAATGTTTATTGCAATTCCGTTTCCAGCCTCAATAGGTAGAGTATCATACGAAGGAAGTACAGAAGAGGCTAGCTCAACGTTTCCATCGGAGTCGATATCAAGGCCGTTGCCAGTCTTTACACTGACTTCTCCGTCGCTGTCGATATTGATGCCTCCACCAGCGGTGTATGTTCCGCCGCCTGCCGATTCTTCGACAAGGTCATATACGCCTGGCGTTGACGTAGGCTGCATTACATATGTCTTCGTTGTATCTGATTGATGTGCCAATACAAACGGGGCATGGGCGTCAGTGCTTCCCACATGGCGAATGATGTCATCAGAGCGCATCCTGACATAATCATTGGCAACGATAGCTTGTACGTAAGTCTGGTCTCTGTATGTAGACAAACTATATCCGCCGTTAGAACCAGCATACATGTCAATACGGGCCCTAGGGTTGATTCCAGTTCCTGTCTGATTATCATCTAGGACAAGGCCAGCTTTTCGAGAGCCCTGATACGGGTTAGCTGAATGGTCTGTGCGAAGTGTTGCCGAAACATTGAAAGGGCCAAATGGGGTTGAAGCATCTCCTCTGTGGCTTGCAACCATATAGTCAACCCTGAGGCCAATATTATCACTCTTTACCCTGTTAAGCTTTGCATAGTAATAGTCCCAATACGTCTCATAACTGGGAACACCATACACTTCGAAGTTCTTTCCGTCCTTAGGCTGTACATAGCCATCAGAGTCTAGGAACCACAAGCATGGTTCACCGCCACCATCAGCAGAAATGACAAGCATACCATCGGAGTCTTCGAGGGTGATGTTTTCGCCAGCAACAATAGGATAACTTTCATATGCTGCTGTTGCACCAGTAGGGCCAGTAGCGCCTGTTGCTCCAGCTGGGCCAGTCTCTCCTTGTGGACCCGTTGCGCCCGTAGCACCTGTTTCTCCTGTATCACCCTTAGGACCAGTTGCACCTGTCTCGCCTTTAAGTTCAGCCTTCTGTTCTTCTGTAAGGTCATTCCACGTCAATGCGGCTCCAGTATCGCCCTTGGGGCCAGTATCACCCTGAGGACCTGTATCGCCTTTCGGTCCAGTCGCACCAGTTTCACCAGTATCCCCTTTTGGACCTTGTTCACCTGTGGCGCCAGTTTCACCTTTTTCGCCAGTGTCACCCTTAGGACCAGTTGCACCGATAGGACCTTGCTCGCCTGTATCTCCCTTAGGACCTTGCGGACCTTCTGGGCCTTGTGGGCCTGTTTCACCTTGTGGACCCGTTGCACCCATTGGGCCAGTATCGCCAGCAGGGCCAGTAGCACCATTTGCACCTGTTGCCCCAGCTGGGCCAGTCTCTCCTTGAGGTCCTGTCGCTCCTGTAGCCCCCGTCGCACCGTCACGACCAATCGTGCCGTCTTCACCTTTTGGACCAGTTGCACCCGTGGCACCCATTGGGCCAGTTTCGCCTTGAATGCCTTGTTCACCTTGCGGGCCAGTGTCTCCCTTGGGTCCAGTAGCTCCTGTCGGTCCAGTTGCACCCTGAGGGCCAGTAGCACCCGTCGCACCTGTCTCACCAGTAGGAATGGAATCAGAATCTACTGAAATGACAACCTTCATTTCTCCGTCGGAATCAATTTCCATCCTAATGCCGTCACCAGCAACGAACGGAATCGTAAATGGGATTTCACCCTGTGGTCCAGTTGCACCTGTTTCACCAGTGTCTCCCTTTGGACCACGTTCACCTGTATCTCCCTTCGGACCAACAAGACTGTTGAGGAATTCTTCTGCTGTTCCAGTATTACCTTCCTGAATCCACAATTCGTATGTTGACTGTCCGTCTGCACCAGTTGCACCTGTCGCACCTGTTGCACCTGTCTCGCCACGCTGTCCACGTACGCCGTCGAGCTTCACAATTTCGAGCTTCTGGATGTAGGCTTCCTTCCAGTTTACGGGGGTGCTAGGTGCGAAGCATAGCACGCTGGAACTTACGTTGTCTGGAACTTTACGGATAAACTGGACACGCACGTTGTGCCTGTTGTCAGTCGCTTCTGGGCCCGAGGAGTCCATCTGGTATGCCAGAGACTCGTTTGCGTTCCCTGCGCCAGTATACATTAGCACTTCGTCCAAAGTGTTGGATAGGGCGTCATCTGCCTGCTGGTATCTGATGATACAGCTGACAAAGTAAAGACCAGGCTTCAAGTAAATGTACCCATCTGGTGTTGTTCCGTCAGGGTAAGGGCATGTCTCGATACGGTCAATGAAGTCGCCAACATAGTCACGCTCCCACTTGCTGATGCCGAGCGTATGCATAGCACTGTCGCCAGGGAACGGCGTGTAGGTCGGGCCATACATGCCAAGCCAGTGCTGCAATTCTCCGACAGTGCCACCAGTGCCTCCGCCAGAACCAGGATGCACGTTGTAGCGGCTCATCAACAGGGAGCCGAAACGGTTGTATGCATAAACGTCATAGGACTGGCCGTCTTCGGCCAGAACGATGTTGGAACCAAGCGAGTCAAGAGGAATCTTGAACGGATGAAGAGTTCCATTAAAGTCAGAAGCACAGTAATACTTCGTGCGAGTTCCGTGGATATAGACTTCAAGCCATCCGTCAGTGGCAGGCTTGCCCGCAGAGTTTTCAATCTGGAA
>Ga0265299_10004720_pt1 | contig 12795 bp, 9 predicted proteins | sample AusTroGonzalo_MG_4_FD_193485 | JGI IMG/M metagenome (GOLD analysis project Ga0265299, IMG submission 193485) | Bovine rumen microbial communities from tropical cattle in Woodstock, Queensland, Australia - Gonzalo_02 | ecosystem: Host-associated > Mammals > Digestive system > Stomach > Rumen ...
GCATTACCCACAAACTCGCGCACGGCATCATTCATCCGCTGTATGACTTGCTGTGGAGCCTGCTCATGGGCAGTCATCGCCTGTCTGGCGACTTTCTGTACCCTGTTTATTCCGAACAGTGCACGGTTTTCATCCTCGGCTTCTGTCAGACCATCGGTAAAGAGGAAGATGGTGGTACCCGGGAATATATGTGTCTCCTGTGCCTGGTACTTCCAATCCGGCATAATGGCAACGGGAATGTTAGAGCCCATAGGCAACATACCTACTCCAGCGCCTATGAGTATAGGCATATCATGGCCTGCGTTACAATAGCGCATACGACCGGTAGGCAGGTCGAGCACACCCACGAAGAGCGTGACAAACATGTTCGAATCGTTCATGTCGGACATCGACTCGTTCATGGATGTAACGATACGGTTGGGCAGGGACTCGTGGGCAGACAAGGTACGGAACAGGGAACGGGTGACAGCCATAACCAACGAGGCAGGCACACCCTTACCCGATACATCACCGATACAGAAGAAAAGCTTCTCGTCGCGTATAAAGAAGTCGAAGAGGTCGCCACCCACCTCCTTGGCAGGCACCAGCGAACCGAACACCTGTACATCGTCGCGCTCGGGAAAGGCAGGAAAGGACTTGGGCAGCATACCCATCTGTATGGAACTGGCGATGTGCAACTCTCCCTCGATACGTCCTTTCTGTTCGTTTATAGACTTCAGTTCGTCTATCTGTTGGGCCAGAGACTTCTGCATGGTGCAGAAGGAGCGGTGCAGCCGCAGCATCTCGTCCTTGGTATGTACCTCGGGCAGTTCCGCCTGCAGGTTACCCTTCGCCACTTCGTCTACGGCCCTGGTGATAAGTTCCAGCGGACGCGTCAACCGGCGCACACCATAACGCAGGATGATGGCAAGCAGCACGAGCACGAGCAGCATGATAGCCACCACTACTCCACCCACACGGTTGGCAACCTTGAAGAACTCCTTACTGCTGCATACGAGAGCCATAGACCATCCGTTATGCTTGACGGGCTTATAGAAGATGAATGAACTGCCAAAAGCCTTGGTGGTGATATGGCGCATATCGCTTTTCCCCTCCACCATCTCGCGGCCTATGGTGTTGAGCAAAGGATAATTCTGCTGCTCGGCCCATGTGAAGACCGTCTCGTGCAGCACAGCATCCTTGTTGGGATGTGTAATAAAGGTGCCTTGATGGCCTATGATGAAGCTATAGGCATTGTCGTAATAGTTCAGCGAATCCATCATCTCCGAGAGCCAGTCGAGCGAGACATCGGCCGTCAGCACACCGCAGAAAGCGCCGTTCCTGTCATAGAGCGGATGGCTGTAGGTGGTCATCGTAATCTCGCCGCCACCGACATCGCGGTAGGGCTCGCTCCAGCAGGGGCGATTCAACTGCTTGGGCATGGTATACCACTCCATCTCGTGATACCGGTAACTGTCCTTTCCCAACTGCTTCATGCGAATGGTGTCGCCGTCTCTGTAGCTATAGGGCGAGAACCACTGTCCCTTTTCGGGATAGAAGTCAGGCTCGAAGGCTATGGCCGAACCCACGATGGCAGGGTTGGTCTCTAACATCATGCGGGTAATACGGTACATCTCTTCGCGTGGAGCATGGAGGTAATAGCCAACCTCGCCCACATGATTCTTGACAGCTGTCTCTACCGCTACCAGCACCACATCGATGCGTTGTTCTGCATTCTCGAGGGTACTGCGTGCACGTAGCTCCTCCTCGCGCAGGATGCCGTCGCGCACCAACACATGGGCCACGATAGCAGTACCCGTCAGTACCACAGTTACCGACACCATCACCCAAAGGGTAAGTCGGGCAGCAAATGATTGCTGGGAACGGAAGAACTTCGGCATAACGTTACATAGGATAGATGAGGTTGACAACCAGCAGGTTCACAATCAGGATAATAATGTTCATCCATATACCAATCCTGAAGAAGTCCGAGAAGCGGTAACCGCCAGGACCATATACCAGCATGTGGGTAGGCGAACCGATAGGTGTGGCAAAGCTGCACGATACGGCAATCATCAGTGAGATGATAAACGGCAACGGATTGACACCTAAGAATATGGCAGCATGATAGACTATGGGATAGAAGATGGCACCAGCGGCCGTATTAGAGATGAACTCCGTCAGGAACGTAGCCGAGAAACACATCATAGTCATCACCAGGAGCGGACGGGGGCCGCATAGCGACATTACGCCGTTGGCCATCGCACTGGCAAGGCCAGTCTTCTGTATGGCTGTTCCGATGACAACACTGCCGGCAAAGATCATAAGGATATTCCAGTCTATGGCCTTCATAGCCTGTGAAGGCGTGCAGCAGCGACAAAGCAGCATGGCGATGGCGGCCAGCATGGCACTCTGCAGCAACGGCAAAACATCGAGGCTGGACAGAATGATCATGGCCAGCATAATCAGGCTTGATACCAGCGTCTTAGAACCCGAATAAGAGATGATAGAGTCATCGTTGCTCAGCCGGAGGCCATGAATCTGCTGTAGGCTTTCTGTCTTCTGGCTGTCATCGGGCGGGCATTCCAGCAGCAGCGAGTCGCCCAGACGCAACGCAATGTCACGCGGACTCTGACTGATACGTTCTCCATGACGGGCCACAGCCACCAAGGTGAAATGATGGTCGTGCTCTATGGTTGTGTCCGATAATCGCTTGCCTATCAGTTCGCACCCTGGCATGACGTAGGCCAGGCGGAAGCGGCGTTCGTCGTCAACCTCGCTGTATGAGAATACCGGGTGGTCTGCATTTACCAGATGATGGCTCTGGCGCAGATTCAGGATATCCTCTACCCTACCGGCAAAGACCAGTCGGTCGCCGCCCATCAGGAACTCGTCAGCCTTCACGGGGCTGATGACCTCGCGGTCAAAGCGTACAATCTCTATCAGCTTACCACCGTCTACTTCTATCAGGCCAGCTTCCTCTACTGTCATTCCTACATACGGACAGTCAGCAGGAACCAACAATTCCACCGTGTATTCTGATGTCTGTTCGAACGAATCGCTGGCACAACGGCGTTCGGGCAGAAGACGCCTCAGCGCCAGTATCGTCAGGATACCCACTGCCAGACAGGCCAGACCGGGTATGGTGGTAGCAAACATATTAAGATGATAGCCGGCATCTTTGGCATAGAGCCCAGAGATGATAAGGTTGGGTGGCGTACCAATAAGGGTACAGATGCCACCAAAACCCGAGGCATAGCTCAGCGGGATAAGCAGCTTGGATGGTGCGATATTCAACTTGCGGGCCCATACCTTTACGACACCTACGAACAATGCCACCACCGTCGTGTTGCTCAGCAGCGAACTCAAGGCAGCCACTGGCAGCATCAGACGTACCACAGCAGCCGAGTAGCCGCTGGGCGTTCCCAACAGGTAACGGACAATCCACTGCAGTACACCCGTATGAATCAGACCTGCCAATACGACGAAGAGGACACCAATGACCACTACCGAAGTTGACGAGAAGCCACTCAGTGCCTCTTCCGTGCTGAGTACACCCGTCAGTAGCAGTATAGCGATAACAAACAGGAAGGCGACATCCTCCCTCATTTTCGTAAAAAGCAACGATATAAACATCGACAGCACGGTAACTATTGTTATCCATGCTCCCAGATTCAATCCCAGTATGATAGTATCACTCATCTTTTTAATTGTGTATCTGGTTCTACTTTTTCAGTCCAAGCACGCTGTCAATGGCATCCTTTATAGCCTGTGAAGCCTCGGCATCACAAATCGTCTTGTCCAGGAACTGATTGTCATGCGTACCTATCTTGTTGATGATCTTCCAGACCTTGCGCGAAGAATCTGCTGCATCGTCACTGATGCCGGCACCCGTCCACGGATCGTTGCGGGAATATATAAAGACGAGAGGCTTGGTGCTCACTGTCTTAGCCCAATTGTGCACATCAGTCATCAGGCGTCCGCCGTCATACTGATTAGGATAGCGCATGCCATACATATATTCATTAGAACGCAGATAGGAGACTTTCTGTGCCAACTGCGGTGTCAGCCAGGTACCGTCAACCAACGAGAAGTCGAGTTTATAACTGCCCAACTCACGATAGGCTTGCAGATAATAGGGCATAGAAGGTACAGCCCTTCGGAATTCCGGAATAGTCCTGTCGTCATACGGGCTACGCGTTCCCCCGGACTGTTCTTCGAAGGCTTTAATAACATCAGCTAATGTTCTATCACACATGTATACAAATGCCACCATTTCATCAATATCATCTTCTGATGCATCCGGGGCAATGGCCTTATCAAGGTCGGGTACAAATTTAGCCCAGCTGTCGAACGAAAAGGTTGAGAAGTGACCGAAGAGATTATCGTAGAACGTATGGAGGACACCTGCTGTAGCAGTTTTCTCCAAGTCTTTGTCTCCAAAATATGACAGGATTTCCGAATAGTATCCCTCTTGTTGGTGGTGGAACTCGCGCAAGATGGCATCACGCAACGTCTGGTTGGTGCAGATGGCAGCAGGAATGGCGCGCAGACGCTGATAGGCGGAATCCTCCACACTGGTTTCGGGATAGCCGCTGCCACAGGTGGAAATCAGATACTCTCCTACCTTCTCGCCCGGACATATTCCTGCGCTGTCCGTGATGAACGGTGCACAGAAGGGGACAAACAGGTCTATGTCGTCCCATCCGTTCTTGTCGCTATAGTAGGCATACAGCGTAGTATTGATACCGCCCTTGCTTATTCCCGTAGATACCCATTTGTTGGAACGGGGGAACATATACTGCTGCATCAGTTTTACGACGGCGTGCAGGTCTGCTGCTGCCTGATCGGAATATAGATAGGTAAAGTTCGTGTCGTAGAAATCTTCCGGAAGCGACTTACCGAAGTAGCGGTACTCCACAAGCAGATAGTTAGCCTGCAGGTATTCGGTCAGATCACCTACTTCTACACTGTCTATGTTTCCAGGCATGTTATAACCCTCAGTTTCCAGCACCACAGGCTTGTCATAGCCGCTGAGCTGTAAGTAGCAACGCTGAGCGAAGGTTCCCTTGGCAGGGTTTTTGTGATCGACAGGCTGGTTAACGAAGAAGTAGTATCCGCGTATGGTGCTGTCCTTCGTTGATACATGCATCGTCACATCGCTGACGCCGGGCACTTTCATCAGTTTCTCTGTCACCTCATCGCTATACGGTTCTTCCCCACCCGACGGTTTGTTATTCACGATTTCGTTCATGTGCTCACTGTCTGCACATCCTGTCAGCAGCGGTGTGCCACCCATCAGCAGGCAGAGAAGCATCGCACAGCTATAGAAGCGTCTTATATTCATTGTCTTCATTGTATTGTCTGTTTAATGGTTAATATCAATTCCCTGTCCTTATATACTGCAGGGCACGGTCCAACTGGGTATCCTTCCCGTTTGTCTCGTACAGTTTGGAATCAAGGTCCACCTCTATGTCGGGAGTGATGCCGATGCCCTCCAGCTGCTGGCCGTCCAGGGTCTTGGTGGCCAACATAGGCAGATAGACATAAACAGGTGTCACTCCTTTTACACCGATATGACCGGAGTAGTTATACGAGTATTCTATGTTATCCGTCAGTGCGCAGAGACCGCCCCAGGTACGCTTGCCGATGAGACGAGCGTTATCTGCTACCTTGGCCGAGAGTGATGTTATCTCTGCCATACTGACAGAACTACAGTTGGACAGCACCACGATAGGCTCCGTAACAGAGACGTGATCGCCACTTATGGTTTTATACACATTGGGCATCCAGGGCGAGTAGTCCAACCGTCCTGTGCCGCGCTTATAACGTATATAATTAGAGGTAAAGCCACCGCTTGGCAGCAGTGCGCCGAACACGTACTGGAAGTCATTCAGGAAACCGCCTCCATTACCTCTGACATCCAGGATTACACCGCCCAGCTCTCCGCTCTTGTGCAGCTGCTGAATGGTCTGGAACCATTTATTCCATACACTCTTAATCATATGGATATGTTTCAGCGTGAACTCATCTGCATCGGGGAAGTATTCCGGGGTTTGTGCATCTTCTAAATAAGGTGACAGCGAGAAATCGCTGAAGCCCATATAGGCAATCTTACCCTTCAGCAATGCATACTTGATGGAAAGACCGACATCGCCGAAGCTCTTGTGGATAGGATCCAGACCTGGGACTTCCAGATAGGCGAAGCGTGTGGCCAGCATATTGTAATACTCCACACCCGCCGGGCTTGCCTGTACACCATTCAGACCACTCAGCAATGCCTTCAGAGCGGAGAGCGTACTCAGCTGTTCCTCGGTGGGCAAGGTCAGATCCTCCAGAACATCTATGCTGTCGTTTATCCATTTCAGTACAGCGCCGTCCTCTTTCATGACGGGTGCCATCAGGTCTTCCAGCGAGGTGGAATACTCTGCGTAGCAGGGCTTGCCATCGGCATCCAGCTCGATCTCGCCGTTCTCTTTCTTTGTGTAATAGGTAAGGGCGAGATCATACGACTTGGATATTTCATAGTCATCACGCGAAGAATTGCGGTACTCGCTTGGTGATATTACTACAGATTTGGCCGTCCTGTGATTCTTTACTTCTACTATCATGTGGCTGTCGTGCAACGGACCGAGAACCTCATAAAGCAGATCCGACAGCACATCATCCGTTACATCATTCTGCTTGTCGAGAGCCTGGAATTTGGGCAGATATGTATCGTAGACCTTATCCCAGTCCAGTCCTTTCTCTTTCTCCAAGTCCCAAAGGGCATAATTCTGGTTCAGGGCATTCCACAGCACCTTGAACTTACCTTCGAAACTATTCTCGGCCTCACCGAAGACCAGGGTCTCATTGTGGTCATAAGACACCAGTGTATCGCTATCCTTATGACACGACAAAAGTGTCAGCATCAGGAGCACGGCTCCCATGATGGATAATATCTTGTGCTTCATACTAATTCAGGATTATTGGTTCGTAATTAAAAGATGTAATAGGCACCCAGCTGAATGGCCAAGGTACTGTTGTAGCGGTAGTCCTTCACCTTCATATACTGTTTCTGCACACTGGTAAGACTGTGGTAGTAGCGCAACTCCACCTGGGCAGCCCAGTGACTGGCAATACGGTACTCCAGACCTATGCCACCCAAGAGGCCGCAGTCCCACCGCTGATCACGATCGCTGTCGAACTCCACCTTTTCGCTGAAATCGTAGGAAGTTTCCGTGAGGAAGTTAAATTCTATGCCTTCGCGATGGCTGCTAAGCCAATAACCGCCATAGACGCCGAGATTGGCAAAGCCGCGCAACTTCTGACCACCCACACTGAACGTTGCCATAATAGGCAGCTGCAGGTAGTTATTATAGTATTTATAATTGATGGGTAGCCTGTCGCGATGGCGACGGTAGTTCTTCTGTGTCCAGTTCAGGTCGGCTCTTACGCCCAGCCAGTCATAGAAGTTATACTGACCCGAAACACCCATGGTTAGTCCCCAGCGACTTTTGGTCTGCCAGTCTGTCTGGTACTGTTTATCCATGGAGAAGACATTGTTATCGGCACCTACAGTGGCACCAACACGCCATTGTGCATGAACTGTCATTGCCAGCAGCATAGCACAAGCAAGAATCAGTTTTCTCTTTTTCATGGTTGTATTGTTTAGTTATATTAGAATCCATTAAGCTTAAAACTCAGCCGAGTAAATCAATACTCGGAGCAAATATAGGCATTATTTCTCAAATAACGTAATCTTTGGAACTAAATTTATGCATTTTAGAAGTTCGCCCCCTGTTTCAGGCCCGTAAGTCGCAGAGTTTTTCATAATACAGAGATCATTCAGGCCGGAATGCTGAAGAGGAACTGCTGGTCGGCATACTCCCACTGCACGACGTGGAAGCGGATGAGCCGGGCCAGGTGGGTTATCACCTTATAGCGGGGAATGCGTGTACGTTTTATAATATGGTTAAGGGTAAGCCGCTGATCCTGCAGCACCTTCAGGATTCTCTTCACCGAATCCGTGTAGGTCAGCATCGTACCGTCCCCGCGTTGCGCCTCGCGCCACATAGCCATGTGTACGGGCGAGGCCACAATATTCTCGTCGGCTATACGGATGTAGGCGCGTGCTTTCCCTTTCTCGTCGAAGGCGAAGATAGGACGGCGTTCCGATGGAGGGATGGTAGCCACCACTATGGTACGCCCTTCGGCATGGTAGGTGTCGAACTTTATGCTGGCCTCCGGCCGGCAACAGCGATAGGCAGCCTGATGCATCATATAGATCTCTTCCTCGGACCGCACACCAGACATATTACCGTCGTCGCGGACACCTATCAGCAGACGGCCGCCGTCGGTATTGGCAAATGCCGAGACAGACTTGGCCAGTTTATGGGCATCGGACACCCTGTATTTGAAGTCCTGCTGCTGGTGTTCGCCCTCGCGGATGAGGGAGAGAAGGTAAAACTTATCATTCATTGATATAGTTCTTGGTGCTCATATCATAGTACAGGGCTTCCAGTTCCTGAACGGTCAGGTTCTTGATAGAGCGCTCTATCAGCCGTATCAATTCCTCCCTGCGGTATTCCTCAGACAGGCTATATCTTTCTGTGTATGGCATAATGCTAAAGTTTAGACATGAATCTTTCCTTGTCCACAACGAATCGGAGGTGCGTTCCTTGGCCCAGCAGGGTCTCGCCGGCATAGGCAGCCACGCGGAATGCTATCTTCTTGCCGTCTGTCTCTGTCACCTCGGCCGTTGCCCTGACAGTATCGCCCACCCTAGTGGGTTTCAGGTGCGACGACTCTATATGTCCGCCCACAGTGGTACATCCCTCGGGCAGCTCGTCCCTAACGGCCAGCATGGCAGCATTTTCCATCAGTGCCATCATCATCGGAGTGGCCAGTACAGGCATGTCGCCACTGCCCACTGCAACGGCAGTCATGGCATCCGTGACGGTCAGTTCACTTGTATATTTCAGTCCTGTTTCTATCATTTTTTCATAAACTGTATAAAATGTCAATGCAAATATAGTAAAATTCCCGCTATTCTAACTATATTTGCCAAGGAAATAGAACAAAACCAGATTAATACACAGGAAAACTAACACATGACATGAAATTATCGGTTGAGAAATTGGGCCTTCGTCTTTCCATTCTGCTTACCGTCTTTGCCCTGACGGCAACGGCGCAGAACGCGAAGGACTATGCTTCGGTGTTGGCCGAAGCCGATTGGGGATGGCAGAGCCGCAATGGTGTGGAATACGGAAAGGCAAGCTTTGCCGACCTGTATGGCAACCCGCAGGTTATATCCATAGCCAGATATTCAGGGGCATCGATGAGTACCACGCTCTACGACAAGGAGGGCTCCGCACAGGGAACCAACAGCCTGGCCGCAGAGGCAGGTGCATCGGCAGCCATCAACGGCAGCTATTTCAACATGAGCACCTCCACCAGCACCACTGCACTCTGGCTTTACGGCAATGAGGTTACCACCACAGCAGCAGATGAGTTTGCCCGTGTTAACGGCATCATTGGCTTCAAGGACGGGACATTCTCGATAGAGTCGTACACCTCATCCACCACGGCAGCCACCCTTGCATCATGGGGCAAGAAATACGACTGCCTAGTGGCCGCCGGACCTATCATCCGTCGCAAGGGTGTCAGCATGGATGCCAACATTGGCGGAGAAGGATTCTACGGACCGCATCCGCGCACGATGCTGGGCAAGTGTGCAGACGGCACCGTTTACATGGTGGTGATGGAGGGTCGTATGGACAATGCCACGGGTTTCTCGATGGACAATATGGTTGCCCTGGCCGAGGATCTGGGCATGACGGATGCCATCAACCTGGATGGCGGCGGTTCGTCTACGCTCTGGGTAGACGGAGCGGGAATCATCAACAGGCTCAGCGGCGGTGCGGTACGCAACGTTCCTAACATCATTATCGCCGTTCCCGATTTACACGAGTACAACTATAACAACCTGCAGAAGGTAATCAACGAATACCGACCGAAGGTGCCCGCCGCTGATGCCATAGGCACCGACCCCGGTTATTACTCCGCCAGCAGTGTCAAGGCCATGACCGATGCAATAGCTCAGGCAGAGGCGCTGGACAAGGACGCTCCTCTGGAGCAGCTCAACAAGGCCGGGAACGACATAAAGGATGCCTACGCGGCACTCTATTGCTTTCCCCTCAACGAGGGCTATTACTACATCGAGAGTGTGAGCTCCCCAGGCTATGTCCTGTGGGGCGACAGCGAGAATGCCCGTTCGGAAGGACTGAAGGCCGTGGCGCTGTCCGAGGTAGAGACCCCACCCTACTTCAGGCTGACCCACAAGAACGGAGGCTGGCTGATACAGTGCGCAGATGGCGGGATGTATGTGGGCACCGCAGTAGGCGTTAACGGCAACGGCAAGGCAGTCTCACTGACAAAGGAGGCACAATACGAACAGCAGATAACATGGGCCGGTGACGGCAGATTCAAGATCCAGAGCAGCACATCCTATCCATACACCTATGGCGGAGGCAAGGTAAGAACCTACAACTACGCATCCGGCAGCAATATGGAGATTCGCCAGATGTGGCATCTACACCCAGCCCCGAGTGGTATGTTCACTATGGATTACAATCTCGAGAACGGCAGGGTTCGCGCCTTTGTGCACGACTTTGAATACACCCAGAGCGATGCCAGCAAGATTGGCGACTACAACCAGCGTCCGCCAGAGCGACGCGACTGGCCCCTGCCCGTCGAGATTCGTTGGACACAGGACACCACGGCCGTAACACAACGGATTATCTGGAGCGAGAACCCCGACTTCTCCGATTCCGTAGTCGTGGACCTGCCCAACGATGCTGCCTCCTACGAGATCTATAACCTCATCCCAGGCCGCACTTATTATTATAAATGCCCCACTATCAACTCTCAACTCTCAACTATCAACTATCAACTAACCACCTCCGGTCAGGTACGTTACCTCCGGGCAGAGGGCACGGCCAATGTGCGCGACCTGGGCGGATGGCCCACGGCATGCGGCCGACCCATTAAGTACGGCCTGCTCTTCAGGGGAGCCGAGTGGGACGGCGGTCATCAATTGGAACCAGCGGGCATAGAGGCACTCCTACAGGCTGGCATAAAGGTAGAGCTGGACCTTCGCTCGGATAGCGAGGCAAAAAACACCACCAAGTCCGTGCTGGGCAGGAATGTCGTCTACAAGCGCACCCCCTTGGGGCAGACAGCCAGCCACATGGAAGGGCTGACCAATTCCAAGAACACCTACAGGACTGCCGTGCAGAATGTGCTATACTATGTCCGGAACGACAAGCCCGTCTATTTCCACTGTGCCATCGGCCGCGACCGCACGGGCACACTGGCTTTCCTGCTGGAGGGCGTTCTGGGAATGAGCAAGAGCGATATCTATAAGGAATACGAGCTGACCAACTTTTCCTACTTCAACACGCCCTGCAACAAAAGCCAGCTCGACGATATGTTCGCTATGATAGAGGCACTGGATGGCGAGACCCTCGAAGACAAATTCCGTACCTACCTAACAAAAAGCTTTGGCATCAGCAACAAATCCATCGATGAGTTTCGCGACAAGATGCTTGGTACGCAGGAAGAAGTGGATGGAATAAACAGCAGACCCAATGGCCCCTCCCCCGCCCGCTCTCATAATGAAGGGGAGGTTTATGACCTCAGTGGCCGTCGCCTCGCCAATAGCAATCAATCCTCTGCCAATGGCCAACGGTTAGTGATTCAAGGTTCACGGTTAAAGGTTATTAAGTGAAAATTGAGACCCGGAAAGGGTCATATAACATCTTCCATCTTCCTTCCTACATCTTACTTCCTACATCTTACATCTTACTTCCTACATCTTACTTCTTACATCTTACTGGAATAATTCCTGAAGTTCGGAATTGGTATGTACCACCTCTATTGTCTCGTCCGTTCCATCAGCATAATAGATATACCCAAGGTCCTTCCCTGCTTTAACCAGAATCTTGAAGAACTCCCTTTCGGCACTTTGCATCATCTTGAACATGATTCGCTGATTGCCCTTAACATCGTTCTTGTTACGAGCCATCAGCTTCAGCAACTCCACGTCCTGCACATACGACATATATATAACCGTATCGCCCTTCTCAACCAATTCGGTAATAATCACTCCTGTGCCGGTATCCAGCGGCATCTGCTGATTGGTCTGGGTTATCATGAACCCCAACATCTCTTCGGGCGAAGGTTCCGGTTTCTCCAATTCTGTCTTCAGCTCTTCGGCGGAGAGCAACAACTCTGCCGTCTTGCCCGATGTCTTTCCTTTGTATATAATACGTAAATCAGCGCCTGCATCAATGACCATGTCAGTCATTTTCCTTGCCTTCTCGCTTCTCAATGATGCCATGACCGTAGTTTTCATGGTTTCGGAATCACCGTTCAACTTGTCGATATCAATGAACTGTTCCTCTATCGAGAAAAGGAACTTCACCGTATTATCCTCGTAGTACATATTTGTAAGCTCACCTCCCAAACCTATGGAGATTGGACATTCCTTATTCCCCGATTTAACAGCCATCTTCAGCTTATTCTCAGAACAGCTGCTTAACACTAATACCAAGGCACATAAAAGGCCTAAAAACGAAACCTTAAAAGGGCGAATCTTCATAATCATACTTGTATTTCTTATTGATTTAACTTCAGAATATATATTTATGCTACAAATTTACGAATATTTATTGTAAAGACTACTTCCTAATTAGCTTTTTTAACTTTTAAAGCAGAAATAAACAGAATAAACTCAATAAATTTGCAGCCAGTAAACCCCTTAAACGGAAAATA
>Ga0265299_10004723_pt1 | contig 12791 bp, 13 predicted proteins | sample AusTroGonzalo_MG_4_FD_193485 | JGI IMG/M metagenome (GOLD analysis project Ga0265299, IMG submission 193485) | Bovine rumen microbial communities from tropical cattle in Woodstock, Queensland, Australia - Gonzalo_02 | ecosystem: Host-associated > Mammals > Digestive system > Stomach > Rumen ...
AGGAGGTTAGCCACCATCTTGGCACCGATAGACACCCTCGGGCGGTCCTTGCGGTCCTGTCTTGCCCATCCGAAATAAGGGATGACGGCGATTACCCTGTATGCCGATGCCCTGCGGGCCGCATCGATCATGAGCAGCAGCTCGAACAGGTTCTCTACAGGCGGGAATGTCGACTGTACGATGAACACTGTAGCGCCTCTGACACTTTCGATATAGGCCGGCTGGAATTCACCATCCGAGAAAACTACAACTTCTGACTTTCCCAGCTCCATGTTAAGGCTGGCAGCCATTTTTTCAGCAAGATAGCGGGTGCTCCTGCCGGAAAAGATTTTCATCTGATGATCCTCGTAATGTTCCATTTCAATTGTTGTTTGTTTTATGATTTTTCAATATTTCGTCGATATAGTCAAGTATCTCTTCCCTGCCGGTCGCGTCGACGGTGGAGGTCAGAAAGACTGGGGGAAGCTCCTCCCAATACTCCAGCAGGGCCTGTTTGTTCTTCTCCACCTGCGCAGCCAGCGAATCGCGGCCGAGCTTGTCGCATTTGGTGAAAACGATGGAGAAAGGGACGCCTTCGTTGCCCAGCTTGATGAGGAAATCCAGGTCATTCTTCAGCAGGTCGTGGCGGCTGTCCAGCAGCACGAAGAGCAGCATCATATCGGAGCTGGTCAGGACATATCCGTCGATCATCTTTTCAAGCTTCTCCCTCATTTCTTTCGACACTCTGGCATAGCCGTAGCCGGGCAGGTCCACGAGGTACCAGCTGTCGTTGATGATGAAGTGGTTTATGCTGAGGGTTTTGCCGGGCTTGGCAGAAGTATGGGCCAGGCCTTTGCAGCCTGTGAGGAAATTGATGAGGGACGATTTTCCGACGTTGGAGCGGCCTATGAAGGCGAATTCGGGCAGCGATAGCTTAGGCTTGTCAGCGACTGAACTGCAACTGGCAACGAATTTTGCATCAGTTATCTTCATGACGATTTTGGCCTGTTTTCCCCTGCCGACAAAGATAGCAGAATCAACCGAAAAGGTAAAATAAAAGTCAGACTTTTCATTAACTTTGTAAGAACAGTTGCGACCCATGGACAATAACGGACAGATCAATCTTCTGATGCTTCAGGAGCTCATAAAAGAGACTCTTGAGGACAGTTTTGACCGTCAGTTGTGGGTCCGCGCCGAGATCTGGGACATTTCCGTCAACGCCAGCGGCCACTGCTACCTCACCCTCGTCGAGAAGGACGAAGTCACGTCAAACATCGTGGCCAAAGCTCAGGCCATCGTCTGGGCCTCTACCTTCCGAGTACTCAGGGCCTATTTCGAGACTACGACAGGCGAAAAGCTGCAGGCCGGCATGAAGGTGCTGCTGCAGGTCAGGGTGCAGTATTCGCTGCTCTACGGCCTGTCGCTCATCGTGTCCAACATCGACCCGAACTATACCGTCGGCAGCACTGCTCTCGAAAGGCAGAAGATCCTCGACCGTCTGGAGAAGGAAGGCATGATGGACATGAACCGCACCCTTCCCCTCCCCGACCTTCCGAGGCGCTTCGCGGTCATTTCCGCAGAGACGGCTGCAGGTTACGGCGATTTCATGAACCACCTGCACCACAACGGTTTCGGCTATAAGTTCCATACCGAGCTTTTCCAGGCCCCGATGCAGGGTGCTGAAGCTCCGGCAGGCATTATCGCTGCCCTTGACAGCATCGCGGCGCGCAGCTCGGATTTCGACGCCGTGCTTATCATCCGCGGAGGCGGCAGCAACTTCGACCTGGCTTGCTTCGACGACTACGACCTCGCTGTCAACATCGCCCAGTATCCGCTGCCGGTGCTGACCGCCATAGGACATGAAAGGGACACCCACGTGGCCGACCTGATCGCCCACACTTACCTCAAGACCCCCACCGCACTGGCCGATTATTTCGTGGACATCTTCGCCGCCGAGGAGCAGATGATAGACTCTCTCGCCACGCGTATGCTCATGGCCCTCAAGGGCAAACGCGCCGAAGCCACCGCCACTGTCGACAGGCTTTTCGCAAGGGCTGCAAGCAGCGTCATGCTCCGCATCCAGCGTGAGAAGCGCGGGGTGGAGATGCTCCTTTCCAGAGCCGCCGCAGGCATACTTTCAGACCTTCAGGTAGCCCAGAGCCGCATCGATTTGCTGCTTATGCGGGCTGCCAACTCTGCGACCGGCCGTCTGCAGGCCGAAAACCACAAGATCCAGCTGCTCGAGCTGAGGCTGTCCGCCCTCAACCCGATGAGCATACTCGAGAAGGGCTTTGCCATTCCCTTGAAAAAAGGGCAGAAAGTCACGTCAGCCTCCCAGCTCTCCGCCGGAGACGGCATCACCGTCATCCTCAGGGACGGCAAGGCTGATTGCGACGTCAGAGAAGTAAACATATCGTAGCCATGAAAGATAAACTCACATACAAACAGGCTTTGGAAGAGCTGCAGAAGCTCGTCGAGAGCATCGAAGACCCCAAACGCGACCTGACCACCCTGACCGACGATGTCAAGAAGGCCAGCGACCTTGCCAGGTATTGCAAGGAATGTCTCAAAAAAAGTGAAGACGATATAAACAAGATAATCAATGGGCAGGAAGATTAGCAAGATTTACGACACCGACCCGTGGCTGGAGCCGTACCGCCAGGCTATCGACGCCAGGCATGAACGTATCATGACAGTCAGGGACGCCATTAGGGGCGACCACAAAAAACTGTACGATGCCGTCAACAACCACCTCTTCTACGGCCTCCACAAGGAAGGCGCTTTCTGGGCTTTCCGCGAATGGGCGCCCAATGCGAACCGCATATATGTCACAGGTGATTTCAACAACTGGCGCAAGAGTCCTGACTACGAGATGAAACCCATCGGGGGCGGCAACTGGGAGTTGCTGGTGCCGGTCGACGAGATACACCACGGCGACAAGTTCAAATGGTTCGTGGAGTGGCCCTCAGGCGGCGGAGAAAGGCTTCCCGCATACGCCTACAGGTGCATCCAGGATCCTGAGACCAAGATCTTCGCGGCCGAAGTGTGGGATCCGGCAAAGCCCTACCGCTGGAAACACCGCAAGCATGTGAAGGTGGAGAATCCCCTGATCTACGAAGTCCACATCGGCATGAGTTCCGAGGAGGAGAAAGTGGCGACCTTCGACGAGTTCCGCCGCAACGTCCTGCCGCATGTAATCGAGCTTGGCTACAACACCATCCAGATCATGGCGCTGCAGGAGCACCCCTACTACGGCTCTTTCGGCTACCAGGTGTCCAACTTCTTCGCCCTTAGCAGCCGCTTCGGCACTCCGGAGGATTTCAAGAGGCTGGTCGATGAAGCTCACGAGAACAATATCGCAGTAATCATGGACCTTGTCCACTCCCACGCCGTGAAGAACGAAGTGGAAGGCCTCAGCCGCCTGGACGGCTCGCTGACCACCTATTTCCACGAAGGGCCGAAGGGTGAACATCCGGCATGGAACAGCCGCTGCTTCGACTATGGCAAGAGCGAGACCCGCTACTTCCTGCTGTCGAACTGCAAATTCTGGATGGAGGAATACCGCCTCGACGGTTTCCGCTTCGACGGAGTAACTTCAATGCTCTATTTCGACCACGGTCTCGGGCGTGATTTCAGCGGCTACGGCAGCTATTTCGACGGCGGCGTGGACGAAGACGCAGTGACATATCTGGCCCTGGCCAACATCATTATAAGGGATGTGTTCCGCGACGCGATCACCATCGCCGAGGATATGTCCGGCATGGCCGGTCTGGCAGCACCTCTGGAGCGCGGCGGCGTAGGTTTCGGCTACCGCATGAGCATGGGTGTGCCCGACATGTGGATCAAATGGATCAAGGAGCTCAGCGACTGGGACTGGAGCATGGGCGGCCTGTGGTACGAACTGACCAACAAACGTGCTGACGAGAAGACCATCAGCTATGCCGAATGCCACGACCAGGCCCTCGTCGGCGACAAGACCATCATCTTCCGCCTCATCGACAAGGAGATGTATTTCTGCATGGACAAGCAGTCCACCAACCTGCTCGTGGACCGCGGCATCGCCCTGCACAAGATGATCAGGCTCGTGACACTGGCCACCGCCGGCAACGGCTACCTGACTTTCATGGGCAACGAATACGGCCAGCCGGAATGGATAGACTTCCCGAGGGAAGGCAACGGCTGGTCATACAAACATGCCCGCAGGCAGTGGAGTCTCATCAAGGACGACAACCTGCGCTTCCGCGGCCTGAATGATTTCGATGCGGCGATGATACACCTCTTCGCTGAAGAGAAGCTGCTGGCAAAGCCGCACTACTGCTACCTTGCCCATGAAACAGACAAAATCCTCTGCTTCACACGCGGCGAATGCATGTTCGCATTCAATTTCAACCCGGAGAAATCATTCACTGATTACTGGGTTGAAGCTCCTGAAGGCACTTGGGATGTGCTGTTCAGCAGCGACCGTGAGGAATTCGGAGGATTCGGGAGGATTGACGAGACCGTCAGTCACATCACAACTCCCAGCGACGGTAAACACTACCTGAGGCTTTATCTGCCGTCACGTACTGTTACCGTGCTGAAGCTGCGAAAATAAGATTACTTCTTGAGAGAATCGCGGATTTCGCGAAGCAGAAGGATGTCTTCCGGAGTGGGAGCGGGCTCGGCCGGCTTCTCGGCTTCTTTTTCTTTCTTGGCTGAGAGCTTGTTGATGCCCTTGATTACCATGAAGATTACCCATGCGAGGATGATGAAGTCAAGCAGCACCTGGATGAAGTTACCATAGGTGATGGCAACCTCAGCCTTGCCGGCTGCTTCGTTAGCTTGGCAGAGGACGATCTTCCACTGTGTGAAATCCACTCCTCCTACGAGGAGACCGATGAGCGGCATGAAGATGTCAGAGACCAGAGAGGTCACGATCTTGCCGAATGCGCCGCCGATGATAACGCCGACAGCCATATCGACTACATTGCCCTTCATTGCGAAGGTCTTGAATTCCTGAAGAAGTTTTTTCATAGTATCAGTTGTTTTGAGTGTTTGGACGTTTGTGGAGAACAGCCTTGCGAAGCTCGAAGTTCTGACCGAGATATTTGCGGCGCACCTCAGGGTTGGCCGCGAGCTGTTCCGGAGTTCCGCTCTCGAGGATCGAGCCGTCGTACAGCAGGTATGCCCTGTCGGTGATGGCCAGGGTCTCGTGTACGTTATGGTCGGTGATGATGATGCCGATGTTCTTGGTCTTGAGGTTGGCGATGATGTGCTGGATGTCTTCCACGGCGATGGGGTCGACACCGGCGAAAGGCTCGTCAAGAAGGATGAATTTCGGGTCGATGGCAAGGCAGCGGGCGATCTCGCAACGGCGGCGCTCACCTCCTGACAGCTGGATGCCGAGGCTCTTGCGCACCTTCTGCAGACCGAACTCGTCGAGCAATTCTTCGAGCCTTTCCTTGCGCTGTTCCTTGTTCAAATCGCCGAACTCCATCACCGACATGATGTTGTTCTCGACGCTCATCTTGCGGAACACAGAGGCTTCCTGGGCCAGATAGCCAAGGCCCTTCTGGGCACGCATGTACATAGGCAGCGTGGTGATTTCCTCTTCATCGAGGAAGATGCGGCCTTCATTGGGCTTGATGAGGCCCGATATCATGTAGAAACTGGTGGTCTTGCCGGCTCCGTTCGGCCCGAGCAAACCCACGATCTCGCCTTGTTCGACCTCTATCGAAACTCCCTTCACTACGGTCCTGATGCCGTATTTCTTGACAAGGTTTGTACAGAATAGCTTCATTTGTGATGTCCGTTATTTGATTTCAAGGTCCAGACCGATTTCCATCTTGGGCAGATCATTGTTTTTCGCCCTCATGGCGTCAGCGATCTCGCGGGTGGTGTAAGGCTTGCGGGCGTCGCCGTCAGGATTCTCTTCCTTGAAATCGACCTTGAGGGCAAGCTCTTTGTTGGCCAGTTCATTCTGCAGGTCGGCCTGCAGCTGGACCATCAGGTTCTTTTCGATCCACTCCTTCTGGGCGGCGTTCAGCACATACTGGGTGACGGTGTTGCTGTCTTTGTCATAAATAGGGTTGAACTTGGTCAGACCAGAACGCACACGGGGGTGTGAGACTTTGTCAGTCACCTTCTTCCACGCCTCGGCAAGCTTTTCTTCCGTAATCTCTACGGCCTCTTTTGCAACGGGCTCAGCAACCTTCTCCGGCTCTGCTGTCGGAGCCTGAGCGGTCTGCATTGCCTTCTTCAGAAGGTTGGAAATTGAACCGGTGCTCTTTTCCTCTCTGGCCGGAGCTTCCGCAGCGGCCGGCTTCGCGGGCTCTGTAACTGCCGGAGCTTTGGGAGCCGCAGGGGCTGAAGCAGGAGCAACTGCCGGAGCGACTGTCATGGCCGGATCTTGCAAATCGCCGGCAGGCAGCTCACCGTGGAGGGCGCAAAGCTTCATCAGGGCGAACTCTATCAGCAGGCGTCCGTTGCCGCTGGCCTTGTAGGCAGCCTCGCAGGCTGTGGTGATGCCCAGTGCCTCGTAGAGGAACTTGATGCTGCAGCGGCGGCTGTATTCGTCGTATTTGGCGACGATGGTCGGAGCCAGCTCGGCCAGGGCGCGGGAAGCGCTGTTGCAGCACACGATCATATCTCTGAAGTGGGTACTGAGGCCGGAGATGAAATGCAGCGAATTGAAGCCCTTGGAAAGAATCTCGTCGAAGAGTACAAGGCATGCCGGATAGTCTCCCGCGAGGAAGAAATCGGTGAGTTTGAAATAGTATTCGTAATCAAGAACGTTGAGATTCTTGATGACCATGTCGTAAGTAATGTCGTTGCCGCAGAACGCCACCGTCTGGTCGAAGAGGGTCAGGGCGTCGCGCATGGCACCGTCAGCCTTCTGGGCTATGATGTGCAGGGCGTCGTCGCTGATGTTGACCTGTTCGGCAGCCGCGATCTGCTTCATGTTCTTCACCATGTCGGACACAGAGATACGGTTGAAATCGTAGGTCTGGCAGCGGGACAAGATGGTGGGAAGGATCTTGTGCTTCTCAGTGGTGGCGAGGATGAAGATGGCGTGTGCCGGCGGCTCCTCGAGAGTCTTGAGGAAGGCGTTGAACGCAGCCTGGCTGAGCATGTGGACCTCGTCGATGATGTAGACGCTGTATCGGCCGATCTGCGGAGGGATACGCACCTGCTCGGTAAGATTGCGGATGTCGTCGACAGAGTTGTTGCTGGCGGCGTCCAGCTCATGGATGCAGTAAGAGCGGCCCTCGGCGAACGAACGGCAAGACTCGCACTCGCCGCAAGGCTCCATGTCAGGACCGGGGTTCAGACAGTTTATGGTCTTGGCGAAGATGCGGGCCGTACTCGTCTTTCCCACTCCGCGGGGACCGCAGAAAAGGTACGAGTGAGCCAGCTGCCCCGTCAGGATGGAATTCTTGAGAGTGCGGGCTATATTGTCCTGTCCGATAAGGCCTGTAAAGCTTGAAGGCCGGTATTTTCTTGCTGATACGATGAACTGCGGCATAATGACAAATATACGAACTTTTACTCAAATCTTTTACCTAATTTTGCGCCGTTATGGGAAAAAGTGAAAGCAAGGAAACAAGGACATTTTCGAACGGATTGCGCTTCGCTCTGAAGCATAGCAACTCCCAGGTGGCGTACTGCGCGCTGAGCATCCGATGCGGCACTTCGGTAGAGCCGGAGGCCCTCGGCGGCCTGGCCCACCTCACCGAACACATGCTGTTCAAAGGCACCTCTAAGCGCAGTTCCACATCCATCAACGACCGCCTCGAAAGGCTCGGCGGCGAGCTGAACGCATACACCACCAAGGAAGAGATAGTGCTCTACTCCACCACCCTCAAGGAAGACGTGCTCAAGGCTATCGACCTGCTGTTCGAGCTTGCTTTCGACTCGGTGTTCGCTCCAAAAGAGCTGGAAAAGGAGAAGAGCGTGGTCGTCGACGAGATCAACCTCTACAAGGACTCCCCTTCCGACTATATCTTCGACGATTTCGAGAAGTTCCTCTACGAGGGCAGCCCGATTTCCCGCCACATCCTCGGCAGCGCCAAGACTCTCAAGCGCATTACCTCCGCCGACCTGCATGATTTCACAAAAGCCTGCTTCCTGCCCTGCAACATGAGCTTCAGCGTAGTGGGCGATTTCGAGTTCGGCAAGATCGCCGACGCTGTGGAGAAGCACATGCTGAAATATGCCCCGGACTGCAGTGACGTACAGCCGGTCGTCGCTCCCGACGTCAAAGTCAACGTGTTCCGCCGCGACGAGAACAAGAAGCACCATCAGAGCAACTGCATTATCGGTGCCCCGGCCTATTCGCTGTTTGACAAAAGGCGCATCGCACTTGTGCTGCTGATGAACATCCTCGGCGGCCCCTCATGCAACTCGAGGCTAAACAGCCTGCTGAGGGAGAAGAAGGCTCTGGTTTACAACATCGAAGCCTCCTACACTCCCTATTCCAAGACAGGCTGCGCCCTCATATACTTCGGCTGCGAAAAAGAGAATGTAGACAAATGCATCGCCCTCGTTCTCGGCGAGCTCGCCAAGGTCCGCGAAACGCCCCTCAGCAGCACCGCCCTGCGCTATGCGAAGAAGCAGCTGCTGGCCCAGAACGCTATATCGTCGGAGAACGGCGAAGCCCAGGCCCTCGCCATCGGCCGCAGCATGCTGAATTTCGGCGACTACATGAGCGACGCCCAGGTGCGTACCCGCGTCGAAGCCCTTACTTCCGAAGACCTCCAGACAGTCGCCCGCGACGTTTTCGCCGAAGACAAACTTTCATTCCTGATTTACCGATGACAGAGAAAGAATACATAGCCAGCCACTCATCACCCGTCTGCGAAGCCCTGCAATGGCTTGAGCGGCAGACCCATCTGCGCACCAACCACGCCCGCATGCTCAGCGGCCGCGAGCAAGGCAGCCTGCTGAGCCTCGTCTCAAGGCTTGCCCGACCGGCCTGCATCCTCGAGCTCGGCGTCTTCACCGGTTATTCCACAATCTGTCTGGCCGAAGGGCTTGCGGAAGGCGGCACTATCCACGCCGTGGAGATCAACGACGAGCTGGAAGACCTCATCCGCGAAGGCTACCGCCGCGCCGGCATCGAAGACCGGGTGCATCTTCATTTCGGCGACGCCAAAGAGATTATCCCGCAGCTCGACTGCAGTTTCGACCTTGTCTATATCGACGCCAACAAAAGAGAGTACTGCGACTATTACAAGCTCGTCTTCGACAAAGTCGCTTCCGGTGGCCTGATACTGGCCGACAATGTGCTGTGGGACGGCAAGGTACTTCAGGACCCCATGCCCGCAGATGCCCAGACACAAGGCATCGCAGCCTTCAACGACTTGGTTGCGGCTGACGACAGGGTGGAGAATTTCATCCTCCCCTTGCGCGACGGGCTGAACGTTATTCGAAAGCTACAAGCCTGAGAGGCTCGAGGATCAGCTGTTCGTAGATTCCGTAGATTTCGATAGAATCCCTTTTTGCGAGAGAGGCCATCTTGGCAGCCTCGAATTCCGGCATTTTGTCGGCAGGCACAGGGTCTGCCGGAGGTGAGTCCATTGTGACGGGGTTGATGGGCGTGCCGTTCTTCCAAACGCGGAAGTCCAGGTGAGGGCCGGTAGCACTGCCTGTCGCTCCTACATAGCCGATTACCTGTCCCTGTGTCACCCTAGTTCCGGCTTTGATGCCCGGGCCGTACTTCGAAAGGTGCAGATAGGCAGTCTTGTATACTGAGTTGTGGGTGATGCGGACGGTATTTCCGCCGGCGCCCTCATATTTGACTGAAGTCACCACTCCGTCTCCGATTGACATCACAGGAGTTCCGGTAGGCGCCGCATAGTCAACTCCAGTATGCGCCTTTACCACATGGGTGATTGGATGACGGCGGGCGTATGAGAAGCCGGAGCTGATGCGGGAATATTTCAGAGGCGCCTTGAGGAAGGCCTTGCGCAGGCTCTCGCCGTTTTCATTCCAGTATTTGTCGCCGCCTTCGGTGCCATCGTCGTAGTAATACGATTCGTAAACCTTGCCTGCATGGTTGAAGGCCACGTAATAGACATTGCCGATGTCCACGAATTTGCCTTCACACTCATATTCGTCATATACCGCCTTGAAGGAATCCCCTTTTTGCAGGCCGAAGAAGTTGATGGTCCATGCGTAGATGTCCGAAAGCTTGAGGGCCAGCAGGGGTGAAGCTCCTGCGGCCTGGACATCTGCCCAGAGGGAATTCTGTATATCAACCTCTGTATAGCGGGTGTTGACGTCGAGGTCTTTCTCGATGATGGAAGCCCCGAGGGGTTCTGTCACTGAGAAGACGACGCTCTTGCGGTCGGTAGCTTCGTAGACGAGATATGCAAGATTGCCTGTCGAGTCGAAATAGGCGTGATAGCCGCGGCCCACCTGGAGGTTACGAACGTCGAACACGTCCTTCGAGACGTCGGCGAGCTGATATGACTTCTGCTGGGGTACGCCATAGCGGTCGAGGATGGTGGAGAAGACATCTCCCTTGGCGACACTGCCCTCTTCCCTGGAGTACATGTCAATGGGTATTCCGTACTCGTAGGTATGGCCGTCATCATAGGCTGACAGGAAGTTCATGACTGTTTCTGTAGGGGTGTCTTTGCGGCCGCATGCGGCTGATAATAAGACAATGAGGAGCAGTGCAATCTTTTTCATGTCAACAAAGTTAATATTTGTTGATAAAATTGTGTAAAAAAATGGAATAATGTGGAATGAAATGGAAAATTTTTATATACTTTTGCATTACACATTACTCATAATATTGTTTATGGCAAGTTTTATCGGCGAATACAAGGCGAAAGTGGACGACAGAGGGAGGTTGGTTTTCCCCTCTGCCTTCAAGGAGCTTTGCGCCGACACCCTGAAACAGGGGTTCGTCGTTAAAAAGAGCCTGTTTGCTGATTGTCTTGAGATGTTCGCGTATTCCGAGTGGGAACGCGACTCTCAAGAGGTCAGAAGCCGCCTGAATCTGTTCAATCCGGAGCACGACCGCTTCTGGAGAGCGTACATGAGAGACCGCGCCCTCGTCGTTCCTGACGAGCAATATGGGCGCATCACCATCCCTAAAGAGCTCCTCGATTCCGTAGGGATTCAGAAAGAAGTGGTTTTCGCGGGTAAAGATTTCAAGATAGAGATTTGGGCCAAAGAAAAGAACGAGGCCGGAAAGATATCTGAGAACGAATTTGTCGATCTGGCCCAGAAGATCCTCGGTTAGAATCAGGGAGGCAGTTATATGTCCGTCTATCATACACCGGTTCTTTTGCAAGAGAGTGTATCAGCCCTCCATGTAAATCCCGCCGGTGTATATGTGGACGCCACTTTCGGCGGAGGCGGGCACAGCGCGGCGATTTTGTCGCAGCTGGGAAAGGACGGAAGGCTGATAGTGATAGACCGCGACAGCGACGCGCTGGCCAACGTTCCGGATGACAGCAGGGTGAAAGCCGTACACGGCAATTTCCGCTTCATCCACAATTACATCAGGTACGAAGGCTACGACGGCGTGGACGGAATCCTTGCAGACCTCGGGGTGTCATCCCACCAGTTTGACACTGAAGACCGGGGTTTTTCATTCAGGTTCGATTCAGACCTCGACATGAGAATGAATCCGAAGGCTGAGAAAGACGCACAACATGTATTGAATAGTTATAGTTGCGAAGACCTGGAACGCATATTCCGGGTTTACGGGGAAGTGGAGAGGTGCAGACAGATAGCAGAACTGATCTGCCGCAGGCGTGAGGTCTCCCCCATTCGCACGACCTCGGAACTGGGCAGCGCCCTCGAAACGGTGTTGCCCAAGTTTTCCGAACACAAGTTCCTGGCAAAGATTTACCAGGCGCTCCGCATCGAAGTGAACGACGAGATGTCCGCTCTCGAGAAATTCATGCCGATGGCTGTCAAGTCGCTCAACAAGGGCGGCATCCTGGCGGTCATCACCTACCACTCGCTGGAAGACCGTATCGTCAAGAACGCCATAAGGGACGAGGTTGCCGCCGGCACCCTGGAGAAAGCCGTGCGCAAGCCCGTCATCCCTACCGAAGAAGAAATATCACAGAACACCCGCGCCCGCAGCGCCAAGCTGAGGGTCGCAAGAAGGATTGAAGATTGACAGATGCCGAAAGCTAAAGCCATATTGTCCAACATTATCGATGTCGTCAGCGGTGACATCATCACCAAGAAGGGCATAGACAAGAGGCTTCCTTTCATCATCTACATTTTCTTCCTCATCATCCTCTATATCATCTGGGGACTGATGGTGGAAGACAAGATGACTGTGATCAGGGACAACGAGAAGGAAATCGAGACCCTGAAGATCGAATATTACCAGAAGGAGCTGACCCTCACCGGCCTCAACCAGAAGAGCAAGGTAGAGAATCTCCTGCTGCAGAACGGAATCACGGACCTGAAGGCCCCGGAGGATCCTCCGAAAAGGATATTGGTGAAAGATGCGAAATAACATTGTCAGAATAAGCCTCCTGTATTTCCTGTTCTTCCTGATAGCTCTCGTAGCTGTGGGAAGGATAATACAGTTGCAGTTCTTCGACAAGAGCGTCCGTGACAACAAATACCACATCAAGGTGACCCGAGTGGATGCCACTGAAGCCATGCGCGGCAGCATCCTCGCCGCCGACGGAAGGTATCTGGCCTTCTCCACCCCCGAGTACGACATCGGAATGGACTTCTCCGTGCCGAGCGACACCCTCTACGACAACAACATCGAAGCCCTCGCCGAAATCCTTGCCAATAGGTTCCATGAGCGCACCAAAGCGGAGTACATGAATCTGTTCAAGACCTGC
>Ga0265299_10004724_pt1 | contig 12790 bp, 3 predicted proteins | sample AusTroGonzalo_MG_4_FD_193485 | JGI IMG/M metagenome (GOLD analysis project Ga0265299, IMG submission 193485) | Bovine rumen microbial communities from tropical cattle in Woodstock, Queensland, Australia - Gonzalo_02 | ecosystem: Host-associated > Mammals > Digestive system > Stomach > Rumen ...
GCGGCCGTAGCACTTCGCGCACATGCCGTGCTCGGCGTCGCAGGTGAGGCCGGAGCGGATCCAGACCTTCTCGATGCCGGCCTTGTCGATGCGGGCGCAAGCGTCCTCGTCGATGATCTCGTTCGCCTGGACGATCGTCTCGCCGGTCTTCGGGTCGCGGATCTCGTAGAGGGCCGTCCTGCCAAGCGCGCGGTCGCCGAGCGAGACCTTGACTTCGTCGCCTTCGACGATGGCCTCGACCTCGATGCCGTTCACCGTGTTGCAGTCTTCCTGCGTGATGATGACGTCCTGCGAGACGTCCACGAGCTTACGCGTGAGGTAGCCGGCGTCGGCCGTCTTGAGGGCCGTGTCGGCGAGACCCTTGCGGGCGCCGTGGGACGAAATGAAGTACTCGAGAACCGAGAGACCCTCGCGGAACGAAGCCGTGATCGGGCGCTCGATGATGTCGCCGTTCGGGGCGGCCATGAGGCCGCGCATGCCGGCGAGCTGGCGGATCTGGAGCTTCGAGCCACGGGCCTTCGAGTCGACGAACATGTAGACCGGGTTCAGCTCGGTCGGGTTCTTGTTCTCGGGCGAGATGTTCTTGTCAATCGTCTTGTACAGCTCGTCGCCGACCTTCTCGGTCGTCGCGGACCAGATGTCGACGATCTTGTTGTGGCGTTCGCCGTCGGTGATGACGCCCTGCTGGAACTGCTTCTGGACCTCGTCGGCGGCCTTGCGGGCCTTCGCGACCTCGGCGTCCTTCTCGGCCGGGCGGATCATGTCCTTGAGGCCCATGGACGCGCCGGAAATCGTCGCGAAGCTGTAGCCAAGCGTCTTCAGGCGGTCAATCGCGAGAACGGTCTCGTCATGCCCCGCGACCTTGTGGCAGTCGAGGATGAGGTTGCCGATCGTGGACTTGGAGCACTTGTCGTTCCAGAAGCCCATCTCCTTCGGCCACACGTTGTTGAAGATGACGCGGCCAGCCGTCGTCTCGATCGTGCGCTTGTCGGTGACGCCGTGGGGACGGCCGACAGTGCCGAAGTCGGGATTGCGGAAGCGGATGCGCGAGTGATAGGTGATCACTCCCTCGGCGATGCCGAATTCGACTTCGGCGATGTCGTTGAAGAGCGGCAGATGCTCCTCGCCCGCGGGAACCTTGCCGGCGAGCTTGCCGGCGAGCTTGTCCTGCTGGGACGGAACGGTAAGGAAGTAGAGCCCAAGGCAGACGTCCTGGGTCGGCGTCATGACCGACTTGCCGGAGGCCGGCGAGAAGATCGACGTCGACGCGAGCATCATGAGCTTCGACTCCATCTGCGCCTCGACCGAAAGCGGAACGTGCACGGCCATCTGGTCGCCGTCGAAGTCGGCGTTGAACGGGGTGCAGACCATCGGGTGGAGGCGGATCGCCTTGCCCTCGACGAGCACCGGCTCGAACGCCTGGATCGAAAGGCGGTGCAGCGTCGGCGCGCGGTTGAGGAACACGGTCTTGTCCTTGGTGACTTCCTCGAGGATGTCCCAGACCTGCTCGTCGTGGCGCTCGATCATCTTGCGGGCGGTGCGAACCGTGTGGCAGATGCCGAGCTCCTTGAGGCGGCGGATGATGAACGGCTCGAAGAGGCGGAGCGCCATTTCCTTCGGGATGCCGCACTGCGGGAACTTGAGGTCCGGGCCGACGCAGATCACGGAGCGGCCGGAGTAGTCGACGCGCTTGCCGAGGAGGTTCTGGCGGAAGCGGCCCGTCTTGCCCTTCAGGATCTCGGAGAGAGACTTAAGCGGACGATTGCCGGGGCCAGTCACCGCGCGGCCATGGCGGCCATTGTCGAACACCGCGTCAACGGCCTCCTGAAGCATGCGCTTCTCGTTGCGGATAATGACGTCGGGCGTCTTGAGCGCGAGAAGGTTGCGAAGGCGGTTGTTGCGGTTGATGACGCGGCGGTAGAGGTCGTTAAGGTCGCTCGTCGCGAAGCGGCCGCCCTCGAGCGGGACGAGAGGACGGAGTTCCGGCGGAATGACGGGAAGGACGTCCAGCACCATCCACTCGGGCTTCGAGTTGGAGACGCGGAATCCCTCGACCACCTTCATGCGCTTGGCGATCTTCTTGCGGTTCTGCTTGGAGCGGGTGTTCTCCATCTGCTCCTCGAGCTCCTTCATGAGCGCATCGAGGTCGAGCTTCTTGAGAAGCTTCCTGACCGCCTCGGCACCCATCTCGGCCCTAAAGCCGTCGACGTACTTCTCCTGCGCGTCGATGTACTCCTGGTCGCTGAGGATCTGCCCCTCCTTGAGGCCGGTGTCGCCGGGTTCGGTGACCATCCAGTCCTGGTAGTAGAGGACGCGCTCGAGCTCGCTCGTCGTCTTGTCGAGGAGAAGCCCCATCCTGGAGGGCGAGCACTTGAAGAACCAGATGTGGCTCACGGGGACCGCGAGCTCGATGTGGCCCATGCGCTGGCGGCGGACCGACGCGAGCGTCACCTCGACGCCGCAGCGGTCGCAGACCATGCCCTTGTTCTTGATGCGCTTGTACTTGCCGCAAGCGCACTCCCAGTCCTTCGTCGGGCCGAAGATCTTCTCGCAGAAGAGGCCGTCCTTCTCGGGGCGGTAGGTGCGGTAGTTGATTGTCTCGGGGTTCTTGACCTCGCCGTGCGACCAGCTGCGGATCGTCTCGGGCGAGGCGAGCTGCACCTTGACCGCATCGTAGTGCGCGGAGGCATTGAAGGAGCCGCCGAAAATGTCGGAAGTGTTATAAGGGTTCATTTTGTTGTGTCTCCCTGAAAGTCCTTACTGGAGGTTGAGCGCGCCCGCGAGGAGGTCGTCGGAGGCCTTGGCCTCCGGCAGCTGCGTCGCCGCGGAGGCGTCGCCCTTGCGACGGCTTTCGATCTCGCCGCCCAGGAGCTGGGTGTCGAGGCAGAGGCCGCGAAGCTCGTGGATGAGGACCGAGAACGACTCGGGCATCCCCGACTCGAGGACGTTGGTGCCCTTGACGATGGACTCGTAGATCCTCGTGCGGCCCTGGACGTCGTCGGACTTGACGGTGAGGAGCTCCTGCAGGGCGTAGGCGACGCCGTACGCCTCGAGGGCCCACACCTCCATTTCGCCCATACGCTGGCCGCCGAGCTGCGCCTTGCCGCCCAGCGGCTGCTGGGTGACGAGCGAGTAGGGACCGACGGCGCGGGCGTGAATCTTGTCCGTGACGAGGTGGTGGAGCTTCAGCATGTAGATGACGCCCACGACGACCTTCTGCTCGAAGGGTTCGCCAGTGAAGCCATCGTAAAGGACCGTCTTGCCCTCGGGGCTGATCCAGCTCTGATCGCCTTCCTCCTTCTCCTGGACCTCGCGGGCCTTGTTGAGAAGATCGTCGATCTCCGACTCCTGGACGCCGTCGAAGACGGGCGTCGCTGCATGGAAGCCGAGATAGCGGCAGGCGAGGCCGAGGTAAGTCTCGAACAGCTGCCCGAGGTTCATTCGGGAAGGCACGCCGAGCGGGTTGAGAACGATGTCTACCGGGCGACCATCGGGCAGGAACGGCATGTCGCAGCTCGGAAGGACGCGCGAAACGACGCCCTTGTTGCCGTGACGGCCGGCCATCTTGTCGCCGGGCTGGAGATTCTTCTTGTCGACGAGGAAGACGCGGACTTGCTTCACCACGTCGCCTTCACCGCCGAAGTCGCCGAACACGCCGTCTTCGCCGCCCTCGGCCGCGTCCTCGATGGCCGCGAACTCGGACTCGAACGGATCCATGATGCCAAGGATGCGGTCCTTGGCGGGGCCTTCGTCCATGTCCCAGTGAGAGTGGGACTTGGCGAGCACGGCAAGCTGCGACTTCTTGATCTTCTTGTTGGCGGGGATGATGATGTCACCCGTCTCGGTGTCGGTCACGTCAATCGGAAGCTTCTCGTTCATGATCTCGGAGACGAGCTTCGCGATCAGGTCCTTCTCAAGCTTTGCGAGCTGGTTCTTGCGGCGCTTCTCGGCGTCCTTCTTCGCGCGCTTGGACTTCTTCTCGTCCGCTGCGCCAGTCGGGGCGCTCGTGGAGACCTGAACACCCATGACGACGCCGGCCGTCCCCGGGGGAACGGTGAGCGAAGTGTCGCGGACGTCCGCGGCCTTCTCGCCGAAGATGGCCCTCAACAGGCGCTCTTCGGGCGAAAGCTCGGTCTCGCCCTTCGGAGTGACCTTGCCGACGAGAATGTCGCCGGGCTTGACCTCCGCGCCGACGCGCACGATGCCGTCGGGCCCGAGGTTCTTGAGCGCGTCCTCGCTGACGTTCGGGATGTCGCGCGTGATTTCCTCGGGGCCGAGCTTCGTGTCGCGAGCTCCGCACTCAAACGTGACGATGTGGAGAGACGTGAACGCGTCCTCGCGGACGAGGCGCTCGTTGACGAGAATCGCGTCCTCGAAGTTGTAGCCGCGCCAGCTCATGAACGCAACGAGCAGGTTCTTGCCGAGCGCGAGCTCGCCCTGGTCTGTCGCGGGGCCGTCGGCGAGGCAGTCGCCGACCTTGACCTTCTGGCCCTTCTTGACGATCGGCTTCTGGTTGAAGCACGTGCCGGAGTTGCAGCGACGGAACTTCTGGAGGTCGTAGCGCCACACGCCCTTCTCGGGATCGTGCTCGAACTGCGCCTTGCCGGACGGAAGCGAGCCGTCCTTGGTGACCATGATGAAGTCTGCCGAGACGTACGCGACCGTGCCGTTCGCGAGCGCGGTCACGATGACGCGGCTGTCCTTGGCGGAAACGCCCTCGAGGCCGGTGCCGACGTAGGGGCGCTCGGTCGTCATGAGAGGCACGCCCTGACGCATCATGTTCGCGCCCATGAGCGCGCGGTTAGCGTCGTCGTGCTCGAGGAACGGAATGAGGCCGGCCGCGATGGAAATGACCTGCATCGGCGCGACGTCCATATACTGGACCTCGCGGGCGGGCTTGTCGCAGAACTCGGTCTTGAAGCGGCACGTGACGCGCTCCTCGGCGAAGCGGCGGGCCGCGGTGAGCGGCGCGTTCGCCTGGGCGATCACGAACTTCTCCTCCTCGTCGGCGGGCAGGAACTCGATCTCGTCGGTCACCTTGCCGCCAACGACCTTGCGGTAGGGCGTCTCGATGAAGCCGAAGCGGTTGACCTGCGCGTAGATGCCCAAAGAGGAGATGAGGCCGATGTTCGGGCCTTCAGGCGTCTCGATCGGGCAGATGCGGCCGTAGTGCGACGGATGGACGTCGCGGACCTCGAAGCCGGCGCGCTCGCGGGAGAGGCCACCGGGGCCGAGAGCCGAGAGACGGCGCTTGTGGGCGAGGGCGGAAAGCGGGTTCGTCTGGTCCATGAACTGGGAGAGCTGGGACCTCGCGAAGAAGTCGGCGACGACGGCGCTGAACGTCTTGGAGTTGACGAGGCGCTGCGGGGTGAGCGGACCCTGGTTGGGGTCGTGGATCGTCATGCGCTCGCGGACGAGGCGCTCGGTGCGGGCGAGGCCGAGGCGGCACTGGTTTTCGAGAAGCTCGCCAGCCGTGCGGATGCGGCGGTTGCCGAGGTGGTCGATGTCGTCCACCTGCTCCCTGCCGACGTATATTCTAAGGAGAAGACGAATCGCCTCGATCACGTCGATGCCAGACTCGTGGAGGGTCCTCAAGTTCTCGTCGACCTTTCCGGCGAGGTTGAGCTTCTTGTTGATCTTGTGGCGACCGACGTAGCCGAGGTCGTAGTGCGCAAGGTCGAAGAACATGCGGCGAAGCATCTGCTTCGCGTTCGAGGCCGTGGGCGGATCGCCAGGGCGCATGCGCTTGTAGACTTCCTTAAGGGCGTCTTCCTCGTTGTGGATGCCCGCCTTCGCGTCTTCGCGAAGCGTCTTGATGAGCATGCCGTTGTCAACCGCGACGTCGACGACGTCGACCTGCGCGATGCCGGCGGCGGCGACCTGCTCCATCATCGCGGGGGTGACGGGATCGTAGCGACGCGCGAGCACTGCCTGGGAAGCGGCGTCGACGAGGTCGTCCTTCATCACCAGGAGACGGAGGTCCTTGTCGGCGTACTTCTTGTTCGTGGGAAGCTTCTTGAAATCGTAGAAAAGCTGCATGAGCTTCTCGTCAGAGCCGTAGCCAAAGGCACGGAGGAGCGTCGTGGCGTAGAATTTCCTGCGGCGGCGGCGCTGGTCCATGAAGCACCACATGATGTCGTTGGTGTCGAACATCACCTCGATCCAGTTGCCGCGGTCAGGGATGATGCGGCAGGAGAGGAGCGGCTGGCCGTTCGCGTGGATCTGACGCTCAGTCGAGATGCCGGGAGAGCGGTGCAGCTGCGAGACGATCACGCGCTCGGCGCCGTTGATGACAAACGCGCCGTCAGGGGTCATCATCGGCATGTCGCCGAGGAACACCTCTTCCTCGCGCACTTCGCCCGCGTCGTTCAGACGGAAAGTCGCAAAGAGCGGACGGGCGTAGGTCTCGCCGTCGAGAAGCGCCTGAAGATAGCTCTTCTTCGGCTCGCCGAGGTTGTAGCCGACGAAATCAAGGGAGTAGCGCGCGTCCTGGGACACGACGGGGAATATCTCCTTGAATATCGCCTGCAGGCCCTTGTTCTCGCGCTTCTGTGGCGCGACGTCTGCCTGGAGGAAGTCCTCGTAGGACTTGGTCTGGATCTCAATGAGGTCCGGTGGAGTCTCGGCCATCCCCTGGAGACGACCGAATACCTTGCGTTCTGCACTCATCTTGGCTTACCTTTGTTTTTCCCGGTTTTCCGGAATTAAGAAATGCAATTGCTCCCCCATTGGCCTGAAGTGTGGTAAGCGACCACTTTGTTAACTGTGCACAATGCGGGATAAAAGTTTGTGTATTATATCAAAATCTCCCCCTTGCGCGCAAGAGGGAGTTCTTTGTTTTTTTCATCCTTCGTGTCGAATCCAAGAACGATTCCGACTCAACTATGCCTCAACATTTCCACACAGCCATTTCCATGCCGGGACAACAGTCAAGCATATACAGTAGAGCTTATATAGAAGGGTCTGCCCCTTTTTACCCAGGTTTTCCCTTTATCTGCAAACCCTGACGCTTCGCGCAGGGATGGTGAGCGTATGCGTCTTGCCGTTCGGCGTGACCTTGAAACTGAATTCCTCGTCCTTGTCCGAGATGTTGACGATGAAGGCGCAGCGCTTGCCCTTGTCGCTCAGCCATACCGCGCTCATGATCGCCGGAGTCTTGAACTCCCCGACCTTGTCGCGATTCCATTTGACGTCCACCGTCGGCACTTCGCCTACGGGGATGAGCTCGCCCACAAGCTCGCCGTAGAGGAAGCAGTCCAGGTTCTCCATCCTGGCACGGCAGAGCTTGTGGGTGAACTCCACCTCCTTCTCCTTGCCTTTTTCAAAAAGAAGCGTCGTCCATCCGAGCTGGACGCCCCACAGGAAGAAACGCCCGTTGAGCGCACAGTAGGCGTCGAGGGAATCGTTTTTCGCCTGGCTGCAGCCGAAATAGAGCGCGTAGCCGGAATACACCGCAGGGAGAAACGGCACCTGCCTCGGGTTGTTGCCCCACCATGTCAGGAAAGCGTCGAAGCTGTCCATGTACGGCTCCGCGGCGGATTCCGAAGTCAGCGCGCGGCCCCTCTTCGCCGAATCCTCGCATATCGGCTTCATCAGCTCGCGGTAGCCCTGCGTCCAGAAATCGCCGCCGCCCAGCTTGTGTCCGTGCGAAGCGTCGTGGCACGGCTGGGGGAGCGAGCAGGAAACCTGGTCCAGATATACGCCGTCGACATTCAGTTCGTCGTAGATCTGCGCCGTCAGTTCAGCCACGGTCTTCTTCCAGAGCTCCGTCGTCGGACACATGCGCGCGAGGCGGTTTCCATTGCCGCACTTGTACTTTATGACGCTGCCGTCCGGCCACTTGCACGCGTACGGAAGAGCGTTCGTGAAGCTCGGCATGTCGTCTTCCCAGAGCGATCCGTTGATGTACGGCATGCAGAACACGTTGTTCTTCTTCATCCAGGCGGCGGCATCCCTTATGTTGGGCTTGACCGGGAACATCTCCGGATAGTTCACGTCGAACGGCGAGTTGTGCCAACAATACCAGTGCACGCCCAGCGGAACGTCGGGCAACATGTGCTTCATGGCGGACACATAGCCCCTTACGTTCGGTCCATAGCAGAGCATCCAGTATCCAACTTCGCCGATCTTCTTGCAGAAGTCCCTGCGGTCCTTGAGCGGACCCTTCGACGCCCAAGGCTGCTTGAGCGCCCATTTGCGGTAGCGCTTCGCCGCGACCCACCAGTCGCCCTTGAACGCCGCGGTCTCGACGGCATAGTCGGGCGCGTTCGCCGCGCCGGGCTGTCCCTCGTCCGGGCACTTGTACCAGACCTTCATGTCGAGCCCGCGGGTGTCGAACGCCTTGTTCTGCCCCTTGCCGTCAAGTGCCGTGAACTGCAGCCCCACGCCATCCATCATGAACGAAAACGTCTGCACCGGGACCGTTCCGTGCGGGTACTCATGTCTGCCTCCCTGCGTATAATTCTCGACGAGCTCTCCGCCCATGTTGCCGCACGGCAAAAGCGCGGTCGCCGTGTTCGTGACTACGACATGGGAGATGACTGGGTACTCCACTTCGGCAAGACCCCACGACTTGCTGCGGTTCGCAACGGATATACGCCATTGCGCCGACTCGCCGTCCTCCGACAGCGAAACAGTCGCCGTCACGTCGACGACGCCCTTTTCCTCGGCAAGCGACAGCCCCTTCCAGTAGAACCGCGCAACGCCATTCGTGATGTCGAAGGATCGGCTTGAAGGAGACTGGTTGGTCAGCCAGCGATTAGGCGAGGACTTGCCGTCTTTCCAGAACTTCATGGCCCAAAGCCCCAGACGCTGGCCATTGGACGCCCCGCTGCCGAACAGGACTTCTTTTTCCCCGAGCTTGTTCTTTATCGCGAGGCAGCCGAAGCCTCGCTCCGCAGAATCGAATTCGATCCTTATCCCCTTGCCGTCGAGAACCGGCGCGGCAGGCGCGGCGCCTGCGGCGCAGTCCTCCTTCGCTGAAGCTACGGAGGACAAGTGTGCAAATATGCAAATACCCAATATCCAACAGCCAATACCCATTTGGATATTGGATTTGGATACTGGATACTTCCACATTTTCAAATTTCCAAATTTCCACGTTTTCGCATTCATCTCTTCTCCTTCCATTCCTTTTCAAGTTCCCTCACCGTCTTGCCGGTGCGTTTCTCCCAGTATGTCTTCTCGTCATACTTCCCTTGGCGGCAAAGCGCGTTGAGTTCGCGGACTATCCCAGGATGCCTTGTCTCGACGAAGTTCAGGAAGTTCGCGGACACGCGGTATGCGCCGTCGTAGTGTACGTCGTCTGAACCGACGTCCATGTCGCAGCCATGCGACTGCGGTTCGTAGAGATACCACCGCACGTAGTCGGCGATTCCCTCGGTGAGCCAGTCCGGCGCCTTCCAGTAACGCCCCTGAATCACATGGAACAGCTCGTGGATGCCGCAGCCGACATCCCCGGGATTCTCCTTGATCCATTTCCGGTCGAATGTCACCTCAGAACCTGTCGTGTAGGCCGGGTAGTCGATCTTCTTGAAACGGAACGTCAGTTTCCTGTGGGGTTTCCATCCCTCCGACGGGAACATCTCGACAAGTTTCGGATACCATTTGCGCACCGCCGGCGCCATCTTCCGCTGCAGCCACTCCTCGAGTTCAGGCGCGGCGGACGCGTCGAACGTGTATTCAAACTCCGGTCCGGACGCAACGCCGCCGGCGAAATGGAGCGTTCCGCCCTTCATGACGTCCTCGTGGCGGATGACGACGCCGTCCAAACTGCGGCCGTTCAGCTCCACGGCGCGGGACGCCGCACCAGGTGCGTCCGAAACGACGCGGAAGCACTGTCCCCCGCCGACGTCAATTGAAATCTCCTTCATCTGCGCCTCGCCGAGCACATACTCGCCGCCACACGGGTCGAACGGATAGAACCCCATCGCGCTGAAGATGTACCATGCGCTCATCTGCCCGCAGTCGTCATTTCCGCAGAGGCCGTCCGGCGTGGTGCCGTACTGCGTGCCCATCACCTCGCGGATGTACTTCGCCGCAAGGTCGCGACGGCCGAGAAGCGTGAAGAAGTAGATCACGTGGTGACTCGGCTCGTTGCCGTGGCAGTACTGCCCGATCAGGCCCGTCACGTCGGGAATCGCGCCGACGCCCTTGGTGGAGTCCTCGTTGAACAGCCCTTCGAGGCGCTTCAGGGCGACATCCCTTCCGCCGAGCAGGCTGACGATCAGCTCGGGCGACTGCATCACGTGCCAGTTCCAGTGGAAGGCGTTGCCCTCGGTGTAGTCGCAGTGGTTGACGTGGCTGATCTTGTACGGGTCGAACGGCTCGCGCCACGCGCCCTTTTTGTCCTTGGCCCGGATGAACCCCGTCGACGCGTCGAAGCAGTTCGTCCACGAGAGCGAACGGTCGCGGAAGAACTTCGCGGAACGTCGCTTGCCGAGCGCCTCGGCGAAACGGGCCGCGCAGGCGTCGTCGTAGCAGCTCTCCAGCTGGCGCGACACGCACTCGTCCTTCACCACGTCGCAGGGATAGTACCCGTACTTGTCGAGGAGGTCGTAACGCGCCTCGTGGCGCTGGCGGTCCTTCGTGAGCGTCGTCTTCACGCATCTCCACGCGCGTTCCCAGTCGACCCCCTTGAAGCCCTTCAGGTACGCATCGACGATCATCGGCACGGAATGCACGCCGATCATGCACTGGTTGTCTCCGCCCCAAAGCGTCCACACGGGGAGGAAGCCGTTCCTGTCGAAGTGCCAGAGCATGGAGTTGACGAAGTCCGGCACGCGCTCCGGCGTGAGGATCGTGTAGAGCGGCCCGGCGGCGCGGTAGGTGTCCCAGCACGAGAACGTCGAATAGACGTTCGGCTCGCCGGCGTCGGATATCAGGTTCGGCTGGAAGCAGAGATGGTAGATGGAGGTGTAGAGGCCCTTCATCTGCTCGTCCGTGCCCTTCGCCTCGACGCGGGAGAGGATCGCGCGCCACTTCGCCTGCGCCTGCGCGAGAACGCCGTCGAAGTCCCATCCCGGAATCTCCGCGTCGATGTTGCGCCGCGCGCCCTCCGCCGACGAGCGGGACAGCGAGACCTTCAAGTACAGGACGTCCCCCGCCTTCATGTCGAAGGTGTACGCGGTCTTCTCGATCCCGTCGTTGCCGATGCGCTCCACGACGCGCGAGGCAACCGGCTCCTTCGACACCTCCCACGCGAACCAGTAGTCGTGGTCCGGCCAGCCGTCGCGGAACACGTGCCCCGACACCTTCCCGTCCTTCATCGGCGCGAAATCGACGGACTGCACCGTCCCGAACGACCATGACGGATCGAACAGCAGGTGCGCCGGCGCCTTGAGGTACGTGATCCTGTAGATCGCGACACGCTCCGTGCAGGTCATCTCCACCCTCACGCCCGTGTCGAGCGTGACGGCGTAGTAGCCCGGCGACGCCTTCTCGGTCGCCTTGTCGATCTTCTGGAAGCAGTCACGCCGCCACGCCGCGTTGAAGTTCCCCGCGAACGGCATGAAGCCGACGTCCGTGAACTCGCTGCATCCCGTTCCGCTCAGGTGGTTCTGCGAGAAGCGCTCAATGCGCCTGTCGCCGTACTGGTAGGCGGAACAATGTTCCCATCCGGCGTGGCTCGTGTCGGGACCGGGCTGCACCATGCCGAACGGACATGCCGCCGCTGGCGTAGTGTGTCCCGAACCGCCCGTCCCGACAAACGGATCGACAAGTTCCAAGACATCGTCCGTCCGACTCTTCATGCGGAGATCGGAAACAACAGGATCAGCCGCAGCCGCCGCAAACGACGCCGCCACCAAGGCAATGAGCAACGACATTATCCTGTTCTTTGACATTGAACTCGCCTTGCTTGGGTTTGCGCTAAGTTTGAATTATGCTATCCCTTGGCATCTCAGTGGTTGCTATCTGAAGAACTTGTATGCGAGGGAGTTGCGTTTAGATGTGGTTTCGTAGTTTTCGACCTTGTCAAGCACACGCCATGTCGCACCTTCGTCGTCGGAAGCGGAAAACGTCCACGAGACAGGCGTGCGACCGGGCTCGTCGTCTGCTGTATACCAGCGGTATCCGTACACACGCGTCGGCTTGCTGAAGCGAAACTCCAGCCAGGCTGCGGCGCGCACCTCATCCGTTTCATCCAGCCCCGCGCGCCAGTCGAGCCACTTGGTGGAACGGTCGCCATCAACGGCGTTTTCGGGCCGCTCATCGTCCGGAAAGGGATTTTCGTCGTTTTCCGGTATCGTCGACGAGTCGTAGGCGATCGTGTATGCAGCGCGAGGAATCGCCGCGCCCTTTGCATCCAGCAGCACAATCTCAGAGAGCTGCATGCTGTCTCCATCGCTTCTGGGCGCATTCACCGAAAAGCGAAAGCGCTTGTACGACTTCCTGCCAAAGTCTTCAGGATGTGCCTGAACGTCTTTCCTTGCCGCTTCCGCTTCCTCGGACAGCTCCCTTTCCTTCTCCATTTGAGCATGCATTTCCTTCGACTCGATTATTACAATTGAGTCGCGGACAACGAACATGTAATCGACGGAATCGCAGACGAGCTTCAACGCATCGTAGAACGAGATGTCCTTCGCCTTGATCAGAGGAATCTCCGGCACTTCGTCAGAGACATCCACTCTCAGCATGAAGTTGAAGCCACGCTTCTCCTCCGGAATCTCGGGAAGGTCGAAGTCCTTCGATGCGACGCGGAAGAACTCGACGGCATCGACAATGGTCGCCGGCGGCTTGAACGACACTTCCGGCAGGCGCATCGCCTTCATGCGCTGCTCGACACTGGCGA
>Ga0265299_10004726_pt1 | contig 12790 bp, 6 predicted proteins | sample AusTroGonzalo_MG_4_FD_193485 | JGI IMG/M metagenome (GOLD analysis project Ga0265299, IMG submission 193485) | Bovine rumen microbial communities from tropical cattle in Woodstock, Queensland, Australia - Gonzalo_02 | ecosystem: Host-associated > Mammals > Digestive system > Stomach > Rumen ...
AAAGAGGAGCGAATACGCTGGGATAATAATCAGCACCATCAGCATTCCTTCGGACAGCCTCATGTTCTCACTGTTAGGACGAAAGTGAGGACATATTTACGGATGACCATTGAAAAGATCAGTTGAACCAATGCATCATAGGCTTTCCGGATGCTCTGACGAGAACCGTAGCCCCGCGGAAGACCTTCTTGCCCTTGCCTTCCATGTCTATGCAAGTCTCATCGATCTTGTACTCGATGGATACATCCTGAGCACCCGATTCGATGGCCCTTGCTGTGGCTATCCGGGTCGCTTCCTCGATTGCAAATTCCAAAGCCTCTTCCTTATCATTGAACTCGAAAGCTGTCTCTCCGTTGTACACTGTGCACTCTGGATCGTCTGAGAAGTCCTGGAATGCGGCACGTACCGCCAACTCCACCACTTCGGTAACGGAACTGGAGATCGCACCTATCGCGTTTCCGACATCGTAGTTCTCCGGAAGGATGAGCTTGGTATCAAAGAATTTGGCAACGTCCGGTAACCAGGCTCCTACTGGAGCCCCTATTCCGACTATCGGCATCTTTAATCTCATGCCAATATTGTAATCTCCAGTATCCTTGATGATCTCCTCGATCATCTGGATATCGGATTCGGTGAGCTCATCCTTACCAGTCTCGGACCTGATCATATGGTCCATGATGCATCTGCATATCTTCTGTGTGATGGCCTTCTTGGTGACACTGATGAAATCGTCTATCTTCATCCCTGCCTTATGTGCCAGCAGGTTCACGGCGATCCAAGAGGCCTCAGGATCGTACTCTTTGTAGACTCCCTCGGCAGCTAGTATGTCCGTAGGCGTCACACCTATCCTGGTGACATATCCTTCGGATTCCATATCCTTCAGACAGAATCTGTCAAATGGGATCTCGGTTATCTCGGAAACCTCTCTGACAGAATAGGGCCTTTCCTTAAGGGTCTTCAGGAACCTCCTGTCAAACTCCGTCAGATAGGAGTACTCGTCATTGGATGCCAGAGTGTAGAACTCGCAATCGGATACCGAATCGGAAGGGGATGATGCCAAGGAATCCAACCCTTTGATCCATTCCTTCACAGACGGCCACTTGGTAGCTGCTATGCAGATGGGTATTATTCTAATGGTCGAAAGTGTTACCCTGCCTCTTTCCACCGATATCCTGCTGTCTCCGCCCATCCCGTATGTGCTGACATCGGCTGCGCGCACTCTGGTCCTGTGGCCTCCCACGACGGCTCCCGAATCCAGCGTACGGACGAACCCTCCGCGGATGATGCCTAAATCTGTAGTCGTACCTCCAATATCTGCTATGAGCGCATTCTCGATGCCCGTATGTACCATCGCGCTTGTGAGACTGGATGCTGGACCTGACATTATGGTCTCTATCGGCCTCTTGATAGCGGTTGCGGCATTCATTATGGAGCCATCACCTTTGACTATCATCAGAGGTGCATCGATGCCCAGATCCTTCAGGGCCTTGTTGACGGCATTTATCAGATCTATTATCGTAGGGATGAGGCCTGCGTTGATTATCGCAGTGTTGGCCCTCTGCTCGAAACCTAATTTAGATGTAAGGTCATGTGCACAGACCACTGGTATCCCCAGCATCCTCTCCGCCAAGGATCTGACAGTCTCCTCGTGGGCCGGATTCCTGACGCTCATGTACCCTACCACGGCGAGGACGTCCACTTTGCCCCTCATGGATTCTACGGCCTGCTTGGCCTCTTCCATGTCAAGCTTCTTGACCGTCCTTCCCTTGAGATCTAGCTGGGCATCGAGATATGCGTACTGTGCCACTCTCACCGTATGACCGAACTTCTTCCCCAGCACTATCAGTCCAACACGGCAGCTCTTTCCTTCGACTATGGAATTGGTCGCAAGAGTCGATGACAGCGAAACTATGGAAATCTTATCGGTATTGGCCAACCGTTTCAGGGATGCAACTATACCTTTGATGAGATCGTCACGTGTCGTCAAGGCCTTGGAACGGCAAACTATCTTCTTCGTGTCCATATCGATGACTACAGAATCCGTGTACGTTCCGCCAGTGTCGATACCCAATCCCAATACCATGACGGGAAGGATGGTGGATTGATGTAATAACCATTGTGTTATCTCTGATTGCTCTAAGCACCTTTGAGCCCCCTCTTTATTTACGGACGTATATGCACCCGCATGTCCTCCAAGGTATTCTTCACAGATCTCAGAACAAAAGACGGAAACGGACTCTTGGTCAAGATGGACAAACTCATAAGGGCTGCTGGGCTCGAGGACATCGATATGGACAAGAAGTTCGTCGCCATCAAGGTCCACTTCGGAGAATATGGCAATCTCTCGTATCCGAAGCCACAGTACGTCCGTATCATATCGGATCTTGTGAAATCCAAAGGCGGGATACCTTTCATCACCGATTGCAACACCATGTACGTGGGCATGAGGAAGAATGCCGTCGAGCACCTTCAATGCGCAGAGCTCAACGGTTTCAACTCTACAACAACGGGATGCCAGACTATAATCGGGGACGGCCTGAAGGGGTCCGATGACATCGAGATTCCTGTAGAGAAAGGAGAATACGTAAAGACGGCGAAGATCGGACGTGCAATCGCCGATGCTGATGTCATCATAACCCTCAACCATTTCAAAGGTCATGAGATAACCGGATTCGGAGGCGCCGTCAAGAATCTCGGAATGGGATGCGCTTCCAGAAGAGGGAAGATGGAGTTGCATTCCTCAGGCAAACCAGGGATCCACGACGAGCTGTGCAAAGGATGCAAGAGATGTGCACCTGTCTGTGCCCAGGAAGCCCTGCAGATGGATGGCAAGATCATGCGTATCGACGAGAACAAGTGTGTAGGGTGCGGAAGATGCATCGCGATGTGCCCCTTCGATGCTATTTATGGAAAATACGACGAGAAGATGGACATAGTCAACTGCAAGATCGTTGAGTACACGAAAGCTATCATCGCGGGCAAGCCGAATTTCCACATCTCGATGATAACGGATGTCTCTCCTGTATGCGATTGCCATGACCACAACGATGTCCCCATAATACCCAACGTCGGTTTCCTGGCATCGTTCGACCCCTTTGCATTGGATAAGGCGTGCATCGATCTAGCACAGCAGCAGCCTATGATTCCGGGTAGCATTCTTTTCATAGAATCCGACGGTGTGAAACCTGATGACATCTTCAGCGTAACCAACAAGGGCACACATTGGCAGTCGCACTTCGAACATGCAAAGAAGATGGGTTTGGGAGACAGTTCCTACGAACTCATAAAAATTTGAGCGGGCGCCCCGTTAACAAACTGTCAACCCTTTCCCTCAACTTGGTGTTTGGGAAAATGTCAGTAAACCGATATCACGCTCTGCCTTGATTTACCTGAGTGCTTGCGGCAAATCTAGGGGAACCTTGAATCTAAATATCGACCAAGAATCTCGACATCATCGAAACCTATTACCAAATGTTCTTATAGAAGTTCTAACACTCATTCACCACTAGTAATAACTCAGGGGGACTTGAGATGAGTAAAAAACAGTTCAAGGCAGAGTCCAAACAGCTTTTGGACCTTATGATTAATTCCATCTACACCCACAGGGAGATCTTCCTCAGGGAGATTATCTCTAACGCTTCTGATGCCATTGACAAATTGCATTACAAATCCATCACAGAGCCAGATGTGCCAGTCTCCAGGGAAAGCTTCCGCATCGATGTGAAAGTGGACAAGGAAGGCGGAACGGTCACAGTGTCCGACAACGGAATCGGAATGACGAAGGAAGATATGGATGCCAATCTTGGAGTCATAGCTCATAGCGGAAGTCTCGATTTCAAGAAGAATCTTGAAGAAGGGAAGGATATCGACATCATAGGACAGTTCGGTGTAGGATTCTACTCATCATTCTTGGTCTCCGATAAGGTCACGGTGATCTCCAAAGCATACGGACAGGACCAGGCATGGAAATGGACCAGCGAAGGTGCCGACGGATACACCATAAAGGAGTGTCAGAAGGACTCCTACGGAACAGATGTCATCATGCACATCCGCCAGGACGACGAGAACGAGAACTTCAGTCAGTATCTGAGCGAGCACACCCTCGAGGACCTTATCAAAAAGTATTCCGATTATGTAAGATGGCCGATCCACATGTGGCTCGAAAAGGGCGACATGGAGGAGACCGGCGAAATGAACGAGGACGGCACCCCTAAGAAGGAGTGGAAAACGCACATCGAGGACACCGTCGTCAACAGCATGGTACCCATCTGGCAGAGGGACAAATCCTCTGTTTCCGACGATGACTGCAAGGCGTTCTACAAGGAGAAGTTCCATGATTACGAGGAACCGATATCTGTCATACGCGTCAATGCAGAAGGCTCCGTGAGCTACAAGGCCATGCTGTTCATCCCCAAAGTGGCCCCTTACAACTTCTACAGCAGAGAATTCGAACCTGGACTCCAGCTGTATTCGTCAGGCGTCATGATCATGGACAAGTGCAAGGATCTGCTGCCTGACTGCTTCAGGTTCGTCAAGGGAGTGGTGGATTCTCCGGATCTATCTTTGAACATCTCAAGAGAGATGCTCCAGCACGACCGCCAGCTCTCCATGATCAGGAGCAACCTGGAGAAGAAGATCAAGAATGAACTCGAAAAGATACTCAATGATGACAGGGAGACATACAACGAATTCCACAAGAACTTCGGTCCTCAGCTCAAGTACGGTATCGTCGAGGGATGGGGGGCCAAAGCAGATCTGTTGAAGGATCTGATCATGTTCCATTCGATGGAAAAAGATGCTCCGATCACACTGAAAGAGTATTCAGAGAACATGAAGGAAGGTCAGGACAAGATCTTCTACGCATCTGCGGACAGCATAGCAAGGGCAAAGCAGCTGCCGAAGGCAGAACAGGTCCGTGACAAAGGTTACGATATCATCTGTCTCACGGAAGAGCTGGATGAGTTCACTCTACGTACACTCAGGAACTATAACGAGAAGGAGTTCTGCGACATCAACAGCAACGACCTCGACCTCGGTACGGAAGAGGAGAAGAAAGAGGCTGAAGCGAAGGAGGAGGAATCGAAGGAACTCCTGGATTTCGTCAAGGAGACTCTCGGTGACAGAATTGAATCCGTAAAACTCTCCAGGAATCTGAAGACACATGCTGTATGCCTCAGTGCAGAAGGAGATGTGTCCTTCGAGATGGAGAAGTATTTCGCCAACCTTCCGGGATCGCCGGAACAGGGTGTCAAAGCGAAACGCGTCCTGGAGATCAATCCCAACCATTCGGCCTTCAAGGCATTGGAAGATGCCTATGCCAACGACAAGGAGAAGGCAAAGGCCATGTGCCAGATCATGCTGGATCAGGCACTCCTCATGGCAGGAATGCCTGTTGAGGATATGCTTGGATACTCTGAAAACGTGTTCAAATTGTTCTGATGGAACAGGGCCGAAAGGCCCTTACCATCTTCAGAAACTTTCGTGGAAAAGACACTTGGTCTGATGTTCTGGTTCGCTGGATGTGTTCATTCCGAGCTTCTTGTAGACATTCTCGTCCACGACCGATAGGATTACCGATGAATGTACGTCGCACCCTCTCAGTTTGGGCAGCATGGAGAACGCCAGCTCCGCATTCTTGTCAGTCCTTGCCAGAATGGATAACGCTATCAACAGCTCATCAAGATGCAGCCTAGGATTCTTGTATCCAAGATTGTCGACTTTGAGCCTCTGCACAGATTCGATGACCTCTTTCGAGATCAATGTTATGCTGTCGTCGATCCCTGCGAGCTCCTTTAGGACGTTCAGCATCATCGACGAGGATGCTGTCGTAAGCGGTGTGGCCTTTCCCGTGACTATGCTTCCGTCATCCAGTTCGGTCGCCACGACGGGCCTCTCGGTCTCCTGCATCACTCTCTTGACCGTCTCCACTGTCTTGCGGTACTCGGGAGTTATCCCTGCGTTCTTCATGTAGATCTCTGATTTCAGGACGGTTTCCGCTGAAGCCCTCCCTTCTCTGCGATCCCTCAATGTGGAATAGTAACGTCTTATGATCTCATAATTGGCCGCTCTTCTGACGATCTCGTCATCGACGATACAGTTGCCGGCCATGTTGACTCCCATATCGGTCGGGGATTTGTACGGGGAATGTCCCAGGACACCTTCCAATATGGCATTGACCACGGGGAATATCTCGATGTCCCTGTTGTAGTTCACAGTGGTCTTCCCGTATGCCTCCAGATGATACGGATCGATCATGTTCACATCGCCGAGGTCGACTGTCGCTGCCTCGTAGGCGATGTTAACAGGATGCTTCAATGTGAGATTCCAGATCGGGAACGTCTCGAACTTGGCATATCCTGCGTGAACTCCCCTCTTGTTCTCATGGTACAGCTGTGAAAGGCATACCGCCATCTTTCCGCTTCCGGGGCCCGGAGCCGTCACGATGACCAACGGTTTCGTCGTGGGAACGAAATCGTTCTTCCCGTATCCGTCATCGGATGCGATGAGCTCGACGTTTGAGGGATAACCATCGATCAGATAATGCCTGTAGACCTTCAGACCGTTGGATTCTGCTTTCCTCTGGAACGCTTCGGCCTCGGCCTGACCGTTGAAATGGGTGATGACGAGACCGCATACGCCGATGCCCCTGTCAAGGAACATGTCCACCAGTCTCAGTACCTCCATATCGTATCCGACACTGAAATCCTTACGGATCTTCTTTTTGACGATATCCTCCGCGTTTATCACGATGATAGCTTCCGCGTCCTGACCGAACTGCATCAACATCCTTATCTTACTGTCAGGCATGAAACCTGGCAGCACGCGCGAAGCATGATAATCATCGAACAGCTTGCCTCCGAACTCCAGGTACAGCTTGCCTCCGAATTTGGCGATACGTTCCCTGATGTGCTCGGACTGGGTCTTGAGGTACATGTCGTTATCGAATCCGATATTCATTTTCCCACGGTGGAAAACCGACAAAATCCTATAAAACATAGACGGACTGACACCGTTTTTTATGTCCATTCCCTATACACCCATCAGAGAGACATGGCATTCAATCCGTACGAGACTAAACGTGAATACGACGTCGAGGACCTTCTGTCCCAAATCGAGAAGTATAAAAATATCCACGGAGAGGAATGCGAATATGTCAAATGCGAACACAGGAACGCCGACTATTCTGTGATGGACAGACAACAGAAGGCGTATTACCTGTACTGGAGGGACGAACTCTCCCGTGGCAACTGCCTGAAGGCGGACAGAGGGTATGCTAAGCTGAGATTGTGCGAGATAATCAACTCTGATACCGATTCGAAGGAGGGGATGAAGGAACTGACCCTGCTCTTCGATAATACTAGGCTGCACGGCATGCCCCAATCCGACATTGCTTCGATAATGTTCGACTATGCCGTGGTCCACGACCTGCCGCTTCCCAGAATGTGGATGGGGAAGGGATCCGTAAGGTCCTTCATGGTCACATCCGAGATAATGTCGTTCCCAGTGAACAGGGTGAGCAGAGAGCTCATGTGGTACCTCTCAGGAGGCCCGAAGGTCCATGCGGACGGTGTTGACAATCTGAAACATGTGAGGCTCTTCAACGACTGCCTGAAGGAGATAGACTGGTTCCTCTACGAGAATTCTGGGAAGGGGATCGCACAAACCTACTCCGAGGGACTGACCACAGAGCTGTACAAGATCTTCCTGTACTACCCATACGGAAAAGACAAGGATTATCAGATAACATACGAGAAACTGCGCACGGACGGTATCTTCGGCGAATTCATGCTCGGTCTGTTCTCCTACACAAGGAAGGTCCTTTGCAAGGAGATAGGCGAAAAGGGTCCGGCCACACCGACTTCGTTCAACAAGGAGTTCAGAGCCGTCGTCGACAGGGTGTTTGAAGAAGGCGTCAAGGAGCACAGCGAAGTGCCGGACACGTGGAGGGGGACCAACAGGATCGCGATGTCATCGAAGGAGAGAGCCCTTGTAGATATGGGTGCAACATTGGAGGCCCAATATGGTACTCCAGACAAACCGAAACCGATCCTCAACATAGATGAACATGCGGAAAAGCAGCATGTGAGCCCCCATCTCAAGAGCGACATCGAAAGGAATTGGAACGTCGATTCCAAGGAACCACAGAACTACATCCCCTCCGGATTCATCAATCCAGATTACAGATCGTTCACCGAACAACAGAGGAAATTCTACATACACTGGAGATCGCAATGCCGCAAAGGCAACTTCGGAGAGACTGATACAGGATATCTGTGGTTGTATCTATGCGAACTGATAAACGCCAAAGCGGAACCTGATGAGGTCATAGACCAGTTGGTAGGACTTCATGATTCGTACGGAGAGTTCAACGAGGAACGCCTCGTCGGGAAGACATGCTTCGAGTACGCAGTAGTCCACAAGCTTCCGATGCCCAGGCCGTCCATCTACGAATCCAATGTATTAGGATGTCTGGTCATGGAGCAGTTCCTCAAAGGCATGGATACCGAACCAGACAAGAGCCTTCTGATGTTCCTTTCCGGGATCACCGACAAGAACATGGTCAGAGAGTTCGACTCGGACTGCATCGGGATCACGCTGTCTTTCCTGACGAAGGTAGAATCGGAAATGGAATCGCAGGAAACCACTGTTGACAAGTACTGCGATATCGAGAGGGCCAACACAGTCATGCCTGTTTTCGACGGTCTGAAGTACTTCAAGGAAGTCAGGAAGGCGAGGTTCACATACAGTAACTACATCTACAACGCATCGTTCGATGACTCCCTGAAAGAGATCATGAAGATCGCATTCTCGATGGTTCGTCTAAAGAGGACTGGTAAACCGATCAAGGTCTCCAAATTCACAGCCTTCGGAATGGATGGGAAGGAGATGATGCTGAAGACAGTCAATGAGTGGTACGAGGGCAAGGAGGTCGCCGAGATAAAGGACAGGGCCAACAGTATGGTCCTTGACCGTGAAGCGGTGTCCGGAGCGGAATCGGCCCTCAAGGCCGTCACTGAGATGATGTCGTCCGAAGCACCCGAACCGGAGCAGGAAGAGAATAGTGCCAGCATCATAGTTCCCAAGGAGATCTCAGGATCGTGGGCACAGCTTGCATCATCCCTTGACGATAATCAGAAAGGGTATCTCAAGGCCTGTCTCGAAGGCAAAGGCAGTGCCTTCCTTAAGAGCATCAGCATGCCGGGATCGAGGATGGAGGACTCCATAAACGCCAAAGCGGAGGAATCCATCGGTGACGTCATAGTCGAGAACGGCACGGTCTTCGACGAGTACAGACAGGATGTCGGAGTCATGCTAGGATCCGACTGAGCATACGATAACGGTAAATGCTCGCGCGACTATTCGCCCGCATAAAGGGGCCAAATGATGACAGCGACAGTGCCGAAAAGAACACTTATCACGATGATGAACGCACTCTCCTCAGGTGTCGTTCCCAGAAGAGGCTTGGAATACATCGCTGTCGGAAGGAAGAAGGAGACCGAGACATTTGTCAACGACCTGGAGGACACCGACCAGGGAGGAGGTGCATTCAGATTCATCTCCGGTCGCTTCGGTAACGGTAAGAGCTTCATGACCCAGATGATACGCAATTATGCCATGGACAAGGGATTCGTTGTCATGGATGCAGACCTGGCCATCAACAGGAGACTCACTGGTTCCAAGAGGGAGGGGCTCAGCACTTACAAAGAGCTCATCAAGAACATGGCCTACAAGACCAGGCCCGACGGAGGTGCGATGGAGCCCATCCTCCAGACATGGATCCTGGATGTAAAGGAACGCATCTCCAACGAGAAAGGCTCTGAGGCCACCAGGGAAGGGATCGAGAAGGCCATGCGCAAGGATGTAGCCGACCTGTCCAACCTTCAGAACTTCCAGGATTTCATGAAGGTCATCATCAGCTACATGAACGACTTCCTTGACGAGAAGGACGACATCATGGCGGTCAGATGGCTCAAGGGAGAGCTCGATGTCAAAAGGGATTCCAGGAAGGACCTCGGAACGAACGTCCTCATCGATGACAGCAACTGGTACGACATGATCAAAATATGGACCGGGCTGGTCAGAAAGATAGGCTTCAAGGGAATGGTAGTCTTCATAGACGAAGGTGTGGTCCTGTACAAACTTCAGAACAAGATATCAAGATCCAACAACTACGAGCGTCTCCTGACGATGTTCAACGACATCATGCAGGGAAAGACCCAGTACCTTTCAGTATACGTTTGCGGTACGCCGGAGTTCATCGAGGACCCGAACAGGGGCCTATACAGCTACGAGGCCCTGAGATCGAGACTGGTCGCAGGCCGTTACGAGAACGGTTTCGACAACTATCTCGGACCGATAATCAACCTCAAGCCTCTGACGAACGAGGAGATCTTCGTCCTCCTCAGAACGATCAAAGACCTCCACGAGCAGAGGTACGAGTACGAATCCGGGATCACCGACGATATGCTGGAAGCCTATCTCAGGACGGTCATGAGCAACGTCATATCTTCTACCATGCTCACCCCGAGGGAGATCACCAGGGACCTGATCAGCCTTCTGGACACTCTGCATCAGAACCCGAACCTAGGTTTCATGGACCTTGTAGAGGGCAGAGCGGTAAAAGCGGATGCGAACCCGGATGACGAGATAATCGAGGATCTCGAGATATGAGCGACCACTTCGAAAGGCTACCGTGGTTCATCAAAGAGTACATACACGCTAACAGATGGTATGGGTTCAAAGACATCCAGAACGACACGTTCGATGCATTCTATTCGACCGATGACCATATCTTGATATCCGCTCCTACATCCAGCGGAAAGACCGAGGCCGCGATGTTCCCGGTCATCGAATCCCTCTACAATAACCCTCCTGAGAGCGTTGGGGCTCTGTACATAGGTCCGTTGAAGGCGCTGATCGACGATCAATTCCAAAGGATGGGCCCAATCCTGGGAGAATCGGAATTGAGGATAACCGGTTGGCATGGGGAGATTTCGAGGAATTCCAAACAGAAATTGATGGATGAGCCGTGCGGCATACTCCAGATAACCCCTGAATCCCTCCAAAACATACTGTCCTATCAGCCTGAGGAAGTGGAGAGGCTCTTCGGGGACCTAAGGTTTGTGATCATCGATGAGGTACATGCCTTCATGGATTCGGACAGAGGTATGCAACTGCTCTGCTGCCTTCAAAGATTGGAGACGCTGGCACACTGCGATCCCAGAAGGATAGGTCTGTCGGCGACGATAGCCGACCGCGATGATGCAGCAGAATGGCTCAAGGCTGATACGGGTCGCAATGTATCCGTCGTCTACGACGGTTCCATGAACAACAGGGAGATTATCATACATTACAACGGATTCCCGCTTCATGACCCCGATACTGAGGATGTCGAGAGGAAGAAAGCGATAACATCGTACTACCTCCAGTTATTCAGGGAGACGCACGGCTACAATTCGATAGTTTTCACTAACAGCAGGGCGGATGCGGAGGTCACTGCCAAATCGCTCCGCATCGTAGCGGAAAAGAAAGGGTTCCCAGATGAGGTCACCATCCACCACGGCAGCATATCGAAGGAGTACAGGAAGATAGCAGAGAACAGATTGAAGAACCCCTCTGTCAAGAACACCACTGTGGCCACGGTCACTCTCGAACTGGGGATAGATGTCGGTGACCTCGACAGGATCGTTCAGATCGATGCACCATTCACCTGCTCAGGGCTTGTCCAAAGGATGGGGAGGTCGGGAAGGAGAGGCAGAAAGCAAACGCTGATCCTTATGTGCAAGGAGGATGATGACGAATGGTGGTCCACCATCGATGGAGTGTCGATGAGCCTGGTCAAGGCGATTGCGATGTCCGAACTCGTTCTGAAAGAGGGTTGGACCGAACCTGCCGAACGCGACGATATGCCTTTCGGACTGCTTTACCACCAGACAATGGAATATCTGAGAGCCGGGATCGGTGCCAAGTTCTCCGTTCTCGTATCAGATGTCCTCAGCATGTATCCGTTCCGTAACATCTCCAAGGATCAATACAAGCTCCTGATACTTCATCTGGTCAATCTGGAGCAGCTCCAGGTCATGAAGGACCAGACTATACTGATAGGTCCAAAGGCGGAAAGGGTCGTATTCAACCGTGACTTCTGTTCGGTCTTCTCAACGAAGAAGGAGGTCAATGTGAAAGCCGACGGCAAGATCGTCGGATCAATCCAGAATCTGCCTCAGGTGGGGGAACTGATACAGTTGGCAGGCCATGTATGGAGCGTTACAAAGGTATCCGAGGACAAATTCACCATTGAGGTGGAGAAGACGGAAGGGGAGGCATGCAACCCTTGGAGATCCGGAACACCGCCCACGCACACCCGGATCATGAAGAAGATGCTGGAGGTACTTTCGTCCGATGAGGATTATCCGTACATCGATGAATCTGCAAAACAGCGCCTGCAGGATAGCAGAGACATAGCCAGATCCATCGGAATGACATCGATATTCTCTGACAGGCACGGAGGCTACAGGATCTATCCGTGGCTGGGGACCAAACAGTTCGATACCCTGAGAAGGATCCTCCAGAAGGTCATTGGAACGGATAAGATACGTTCCTTCCAGCCTTACTATATCGATATCCGCACAGGTCTGTCCGAGGACGAGATCGTCGCCAAGGTGTGTGACTACATCGAAAAGCACAATAATTTAGCGCTCGCCTATGATGATGATATTATCAAACCTGGGAAGTATGACAGATTCATTCCTGAATCCCTCTTGCTAAAAGAATTCGCAGCATCCAAATTGGA
>Ga0265299_10004727_pt1 | contig 12789 bp, 25 predicted proteins | sample AusTroGonzalo_MG_4_FD_193485 | JGI IMG/M metagenome (GOLD analysis project Ga0265299, IMG submission 193485) | Bovine rumen microbial communities from tropical cattle in Woodstock, Queensland, Australia - Gonzalo_02 | ecosystem: Host-associated > Mammals > Digestive system > Stomach > Rumen ...
GCATATTTTTTAAAAAGGATTGTTGAAATTATGTCAGAAGCAGTAAAATTCCTGATACTAGGGGTGTTCTTTGCTATTGTTGCTGTTATTACTTTTAATATTTTGGACAGCGGAGAAGAGCAGATGAAAGAATATTTGCTGCAAGTTTATGATTTTAAGAAGGAAGGAGCGTATTGGGCTAAACCAGGACGTTCTATTCCAATAGAGACAGTGGAAAGAATGAGTATTTTTATGTTAATAGACTACTTGGAGAGAGATTAATGGATAATTATGATGTAGTGATATTAAATGCGGCAGGTGAAGAAATCTTTCGTTGGAGGGCTAAAAGATTTACGCTTGAAACATCGGTAAATGTAGCTGAAATAAAAGGTGGAGAAGGAAAACCGAGAGTGCGTTATTTAACAGAAGAAGAGTAGTGCTCGTTATCCGAAATGGAAAAGTGATTTGGTGGGGGAGTTGTGCAGACCAATACGCTTTAACGATTTAAAGCGAAAAAATGCCCGAAATACTGCCCCCTATCTCAGCAGACCCAGGAATGTTAAAAATCCAACACCCCGAGCTGTCCCCTCAATGCCCCTTGTTTAATAGCTTAACATGCTTGCAAAAATTATCGTGCTTTGTGTCGTTTGTGCAGTATGCACAATTATCATGTAATGCTTTTGTGCAGAACGTAAAAACGATGCAAAACATGATTTTTTTTGCAAAAAGGTATTGCAAAGCGTTTTTGAATGTGGTAGTCTACAATCGCCGAAGGGAAAACGGCACAACAAAATGAAAGAGAGGATTTACCAATGTACACCATTACCAAAGCTATCAGAGAGATTATTTCCGAAGTTGAAGCTGATTCCAAAAACTGGCAGAACATTGCTGAGACTGAACACTTCGATGAATACTACGGAGAGCATGAAGCTCTTGAAGAGCGGAAACTTTTGGGGTACAACGAGAGAATCAAAACTTCCACCGCCAACCTTGCTATCAGTGCTTTGCTTGACATGCTGGAACAGGCTTTCGACCTTGCCGACGATCTGGAAGATAAGAGCATTATTCAGAAGTAACAAGCCCATAAGCGGGAAGAGCTGAAAAGCTCTTCCCGCCCAAAGAACGAAAGAGAGAAAGGAAGTTAGCACCATGAAAAAATATGTCATAACCCAACAAATCGGTCGTTACACATGGCGAGAGGGTAAACGAGTTATAGATTGCACAGTAGCGGATGAAGTGTTTGTTGCTGATAGCAATGATTGGGAAAAACTGTGGAAGATGTATCAAGAACATAGCGAAACTATCTATCAGCCTAATGGCATTTGGAGGTCACTTAAGATATATCGCCAACGCACAGAAGCTAAATACTGGCTTGACCATGCGGCAATTGAAAACAATCGACTCTTTGATTAAGAAAGGAGAGACTAAGAAAATGAAAAATTTTGACGCTAATAACGCAAGAATGGAAATGTCCATACTGGCTAATTCACTCAAGAGAGCAGAGAAAACAAGAGATTATGAGAGCGGTCATTATGAGGATAATAAAGCGCGATATAACGAATTAAAGCGACAACTTGAGAAGCACCATGAGCGAGTGGTTGACTTCATGAATATGTGAAAGGAGATATAACGATGAATAAAATCACTTACACCTATCATTGGACATGGTACAAGTCAAGATACAGTCCTGACAAACCCTTCAAAGTTCATACGTATACCAGACCCGATCCTACATGGGAGAAAATCAAGGATGAAGCTGAAACGATTTCTCTTTCCATAGAAGAAGCAAAAGCAGAAGTCAAGAAATGGCTCAACTATAAGAACGATCTTAGTTATAAGGATATGTGGGATAGCAACGACTACGCTACCAACGACTGGTATAATAAGGTCATAAGAGAACTTGAATATCTGATAAGGGAAGCGGAGTAATCCGCTTCCTATGATCTTATTCTGCGAAGATCATACTTCATCAATACTTTAAATCGTTAAAGCGGCGGGCCGCCCACAATCGCTTTTGGACAGGCGGCCCGTTTTTCACTTTAAATCGCTAAAGCGTTAAATCATTAGCGATTCAGCGCTTTAATACGCTAAAGCATTAAATCCCGAAACTTCAACCATTTAAAGTAATGATGAAGATCATTATTCATGCCGGGTGAATAAAAATTCATAAAAAAATTTTCAAAAACCTCTTGACTTTTGCTTTCAGGCGTGCTATACTTTACTCAGAAATTGAGAGAAGGAGGTCACTAAGATGACTGAAATGAAAATGTTTGTTGGCATGCTGGATCGCGCGGAGATTGCTTTCACTGAATGGGAAGATCACTTTGATGGGATCGACGAGGTTCATATCCAGTTGACGGTCAGCGCCGATGAATATATCTTCAATCGCGAGACCGGCGCCCTGATCACTGTCCTGTAAGCCTTTAGGGAATGGGGCCGCTCAATGCGGCCCCTATAACAAGAGGAAGGAAGAGAGGTCTATACTATGACAATGCAAGAAAAAATCGCCGAAGCTAAATGTAATAACTGGGACTGGGAAACTTATGAAAGCTATGATGATTATATTGTGCTTCAAGTTTGGCCCAATGCCATGACCATGATGGAATATGTATATACCCAAGATGGTGAACTCGCAGAAGAAAATGAGACAATCATTCATTAATTGCGGCCGCCAGCTCATCGAGCGATTCACCATGATCATAGGTTTTATAAAGGGAGGCCGCAAGTCTCCCTTTTGACATTTTTCCAAAAATATTTTATAATGATTACAGAATTAAGAAAGGAGAAATTCTAATGACTGTAGAATTGTTACAGGCACTCCTAGAGATTTTGAAAGCATGTCTCAATCAAGACTCCTGCAAGTAGTGTCCTTTACGTCAATTCTGCGAGAAGATGCCATGTGAATGGTAATACTCCTTGCGGGGCCCGTAATAGGGTCGATTTTCCGCATACGCGAGGCCATTAGAATTTTAAAACAAGATGAAGCTCACTCAGTGGTCAAGAAAAATCGACAAAATGGGGCGCATCGTTCTCCCGGTGCGATTGAGAGAACAATATGGCCTTGAAACTGGCCTTGAGTGTCCCATCTATGAACATGAAGATGAAGAGGGGCGCCTCTACATTTGTTTTTAGGTTCCCCCAAAAGCGGTGCAGAACTTCAAGGAAGCCCGCGAATTATTGGAAAGATTAGGATATACAGTTTCAAAGAAAGAGGATGAATAATTATTCATCTGTTTCGGCGGCTGGTGCGCGGGCGTGCGGCTCCGCGCACCAGCCGAGTTTTGTTTTTGAGGCAATTTGCACAATTTAGCCGGGGTAAGTTTGTGTATTTTGACGAAAAAAAATTATCCCAAAATGCTTGACTTCTCCATGGATCTATGGTATCATGTAGACACTTAAGAGAGAGGAGCGAACCCCATGAAGAAGCGTAATCTGGTTATCACCATCAACAATCTCGTCTATCAGGAAACAGTGCAGTCTCCTGTCCTCACCCGCGATTATCTGGACACTCTGGAAGAATCCCTCTATATCTGGTGGGAGCTTCGTCCCGCTTCCCCTATGTGGAAGGCCGAACTGGTTCAGACTGGCGTAACTACTTTCTACTACGTTACCGAAGAGGAACCCGCTCTGGTCCGGTGGGTCGGAGATCTGGCCTATACCGTGGAATGGTGAGGGGCATAAGCCCCTCAACCTTCCCAATCGGGCGATATACCTGCCGCCCGCATTTAGAAAGGAAGTATAATTATGTTTGAAAAAAATCCTCTATACGCCCAGGCTATTCTGTCTATCATCTGCGAGCTTCATAAAAACAATATTCCCTATACACCTAGACCTCTATATGAAGGATGGCAGATCCGTTTCCCATGGACCTCTGGAGATGCTGCTTGCCATTATGGCACTTATAGCAGCGGAATGGGAATGGTAGAAACCTATCAATTCCCCTGGGATAAAAACGATGTTTCTGTTTTAACTCCAGAAGAATGTGCCAAGAGAATCATTGACTATTATAAAAAAATAACTTCTCTTTAATCCTCTCTCTCTTTCTTGGCGAAGCGGCGAGTAAAAATCTCGCCGCTTCGCTGCCGGACGTCGGGCCCGGCAGCGAAGCGTGTTTTCTATAATTATGCACTTTGCACAATTTTGATCCAATAATTTTGGTTATTCTGCCTATTGTTTCTATCCCAATATTATGATATTATTGTCACAAAGGAAAGGAAGTGCTAAAAATGTACAGAGTTTGGTTTGATGATTTGGAAAAGGCAATCGCCGCTTTTCGCGAGGTTGTAATGGATGAACTCTTTGAGTCTATCAGCGGCAATGTCTACGGTGACTTTGTGTTTCAAATCCGAGGCAATATCAAGTACATCGTGAAGCACAATGATTTCACTGTGTGGCGCAATTTTGGAGACTGGCGCAAACCAGATTGGAGAGAGGTGCGGTAAAATAAAAAAAGTAGCTTGTTGGATTCTCTGCAAAGCCATTGCCCCACAAGTAACAATTGGCTTTTCTAAAAATAGCTGGTATGGAGAATCTGATTCTGGTAAAGAAGCAATTTTTCTAAATCTTAATGACCGTAACCCGGCTTTTATGAAGCATTTAAGGAAAGCACATCATTTCCCGCAAGCGTACAACTACAGCGAGCCCCTTTGGACTGCTCTGCATGAAATAGGCCATCATTTCACTTTTGATTTCTGTAAACCCACTACCAAAGAGCCCAAAAGCGACAAAGCCTATTTTAACATGGAAATTGAATGGGAAGCGACCGAATGGGCGATCAACTTCGTAAAATCTCATCGTATCATCTGCAAGGTTTTCAGCCTACTAATGGAAAATAATTGACCTGGAGGTTACAATGACAATTTTCGGATATTTTGGATCTACCCTTCCCCATCATTATCCAAGAGGAGAAGAAATTAGGATTGGCCGATGGATCTGCCGAGTAGTTTTTTCAATTAAGAAATGGCATTGGCTCCGCCGAGTCTAAAAAGACTCGGCGCTTCGTTGCCGGGCACTTGCCCTCGGCAACGAAGCGTGTTTTTATTATTTAGGCACTTTGCACAATTTTGATCCGCTATTTTTGTAAAAGTTGCTGATTGACGGTTTCCCGATATTATGCTACAATAAAGGCACAAATCAAGAGAGAAAGGAAGTTCCCTATCATGTTTACTTTCGACATCTGCTATTCCACTAGCATGCAGTTTTCCGCTAAGTGCGGCGATTGGTCCATCACCACTGATCCGTTCGCCGCTTCGATCGACGAAGCGAAAGAAAAGGCGATCAACTTCATGCGGGAGTTTGACACAGACTATCTCGTGGCAGTTGATTCCCACACCGGCGAAATAATCTTCGAAGTCACTCGGGAAAGGAGAGAGTAAAATGAAGCACTTCTACTTTATCGAAAGAAACAGCGGCGAAGAATTTATCGTAGGAGCTGACACTCTGGAAGAAGCTTGGAAAATTGCTGAAGAGGTCGCCGCCTCGATCCGCGAAAACTACAATGAAGGAGCTGGGTTCGCCACTTGGACGTGCTACGAATACGAAATGACCGACGAAGAAGCCGAAGCCAGCGGTCTGGATGAATATTAAAAAAGAGGGGCTTTTGCCCCTCTTATAATTTTACCCGGCGGCTTGTTTGCGGGCACCAGCACCCGCAAACAAGCCGAGTTTTATTATTGTACAGATTCCACAATTTTGATCCGCAAATCTTGTACAAAATGACTTATTGCATTTATCCTATAATTATGCTATCATGTATTCACAAAGATAAAGAAAGGGGTTTTCTAAAAATGAAAATTGCTATCATCTGTATTCTGCTGGTGTTCCTGCTGGGTATCTGGCTTCATGACCTCGCTATGTGGAGTCGTTCTACGAATTCCAAAAGCTACAACTGGCGTATGGCCGATTTTCTGCTCACTTCTCTTATGATTATCGGCGTTGTTATTCTTTCGGGGGTGTAATAATGAAAACTGCTGTTTTACTTTTCATCGTCTGCACATTCGCAAATGTGGTACTTTCCACCGTCAAGAGCGTAATGACCATTAAGGGCGGCAAAGTCAATGCCGCAATCTGGAACGCCCTGGCTTTTGGTCTTTACTCTTACATTGTAGTACTGACCGCAACCGCTCCCGTCTCTACAGTAATGAAAGTGGTAATTACTGCCGCTTGTAATCTCGTTGGCGTATTCGGCGTAAAGTTGGTAGAGGAAAAGATGCGGAAGGACCACCTCTGGAAAATTGAAATGACCATTCAGAACGAGCAGGTCGAAAAACTCCACGAGCTACTGACCGCCGCAAGTATTCCGAATCATTACATTACAGCAGGCAAACACACTGTTTTCTCTTGTTTCTGCGATACAAAAGAACAGACTGACCTGGTCTTAAATATGGGTAAAACCTGTAACGCTAAAACATTCGCAAGCGAAACAGTTCTTACTCCTTAAAAATCACCGCGACCCGTCGAGGAAAACCCGGCGGGTCGCGCTCGATGCTTTTGCCTCGAGCGCGACCCGAGTTTTTGTCAATAGGCAGATTGCACAATTTTTGTCGCATGATTTTGTGCAAAATTACTACTTGATTTTTTCCTAAAATGTGCTATATTATAATCAGAAAGAGAAGAAAGGAGATAAACAATGTACATTATCAAAACCGATGATGAAATGTACCCCATTAAATTTGATGATTCCTGGGGTGAAGGAGCATATCTTTCCCGTAGCGTTGTTATGAATGACAAAGAATGGGATAAATTTATCAAAGAACTCAACAAGATCCGCGAAGAAGTCAAAAAGGAAGGGAATGAATAAAATGAAAATTATCAACAACGAAAAAGAAGTCGAAGTCCTTTTCAAGATTCTCAAAGGCGGAGATGTCTTTGAGTGGGCTGGAAATTTCTATATCAAGACTACTGGAGAGGAAGCTGTTCGCCTCGATGATGGAGAGCTGGACTGCTTTGTCTCAGATTTCAAAGTTCACCCCGTAGAAGCAATTTTGACCATTTCTTAATCCTCTCTCTCTTTCTTTTGTACAAGGACGGTTGAAAAATCGTCCTTGTACTATTTTCTCGGCTGGTCGCGCACGGCCATGCGCGACCAGGATTTCATATTTTATGCACTTTGCACAATTTTAATCGTGATATTTTGTACATTTTGCCTATTGCTTTTCTCCTGAAAGTATGGTATCTTAATACCATCAAGAGGAAAGAGAGGCAAGACAATGAAAGGTATTATTTGTTTCGACATGGACGGCACTATCGCTGACCTGTACGGTGTCCCCAACTGGCTCGAAAAACTGAGAGCAGAAGATCCTTCCCCATACTATGAAGCAAAACCCCTTGTTGATATGGATAAACTCCGCTCCATCTGTTTGGCTCTTATCACAGAAGGATGGGAAATCCGGGTGATAAGCTGGCTAAGCAAGGACAGCTCCGAACAGTACAAAAACGAAGTTCGGCTAGCAAAAAAAGCCTGGCTCTGGCATAATCACTTCCCTTTTACTAAAGCGAATCTAATCGCCTATGGAACCACAAAAGCCGATTGCGTGCGGCGGGCGGGTGATTGCCCGAAAATCTTGGTAGACGATAACGAGAAAATCCGGCAGGGGTGGCATCTTGGACAGACAATAGATGCAAGTAATCCGGACTGGCTCGATGAATTAGCGGCCCTCATTTGAGGGCCGCAAGAGGAAAAGAAAATGCTCCAAAAATTACTGACTTTCGATTTTATCTTTAGGTGTACAATGCTTATTGCTTGTATTATGATAGTTATAATTATCTATATACAAGAAAGAAAAAAGAAATAATGAAAATGCTTCGCCGCCAAGTAAAAGCTTGGCGGCGCGTTTTCGGCCACATGTGGTCGAAAACGCGCCGAGTTTTAATTATATCATGCTCCAGGTATTTTTGTCAATTGGCAATCTGCACAAAAAGCCGGGGCTAAAATCCTGAAATTTTGACTTGACAGCTCAATGGTGATGTGCTATACTGTTATCGTCAAGGGGAAAGGTACTTAGCAAATAGCTAAGCCCCGCATGGGATAAGTTCTCTAGGTGAAATCTACTGCAATAGAGAGTAACCAGACAACAAACACCGAGAAAAAAGTTGCAGATTTTTTCAAAAACCCCTTGACAAACCCCAGCGAGTAGGTTAGAATAAGACCGTAAACAAGGGGAGCCGAACCCCACAAACGGAGAAAGAAGGTAAAAGTTATGGCTACCAACAAGATCACCAAGACCCAGCGTTTCGAGGACCTGTCCGCTCTGATTCACGGCGAACCCGTTAAGTACGGCACCACCGTTGAGGAAGCCGATGCTTTCATCGCCCACGAAATCGAACTTCTGACGAAGAAGAACTCCGGCGAACGCAAGGAAACCGATGTGCAGAAAGCCAACCGGCAGTATCAGGCTCTGATTGCTGAGTATCTCGCCAATCAGGAGTCCGGCAAGACCTGTACTGAAATTGCCAAGTCCATCCCGGCCCTGATCGACTTCAACAACCAGAAGATCGCCGCTCTGATGCGGGGTATGGTCGAAGCTGGCACCGTTACCAAGGCCACCGTCAAGGGCAAGAGCCTGTTTTCCCTGGCGTAATCAAAAACCTAGGCGGGGAGAAATCCCCGCCTACCCGAAAGGGGAATGAACATGGCAAAGGATACCGAACAGCTCCACCGTATCATGAAAAGTCTAAAATGTTCCGCAGAAGAAGCTGCCGAAATCCTGGCTTACGATAAAGCAGTAGACAAAGGAGAAAAAACGCCCCACGACCTTACGCCCGCACAAAACAAGGTAGCCCAAAGCTACACAAGAACGGGCACCCGCAAGCCCACGGTTTACAAATTCGACAAGAAAGAACGTAAACCCAATGAACCTAAGCGAGAACTAATCAATTTGTTTGCGGCGGCCCTGTCCCAAGATGCCGAAGGAGTAGAAATCACGAACCCGGAACGGCAAATCGACTTCACCTTCAACGGAACTAAATACAGAATTGTACTCAGTGCGCCCCGCAAGTGAGCGAGGCGCATTTCTTTTTCTCGGCGGCGCGTTCTGGACCCAGAACGCGCCGAGTTTTAATTTTAACCCAGATCCAGGAAAAAGTCAATTGACAATCTGCACAAAAAATACAGCCGGGATTTTCCCAATTTTGTATACTTTGCCTATTGTTTTCTGCTTTTGCGTATGCTATACTATGCTTGCAAGGTTGAGGAAGGGATGCCGAACCTCTACCAAAGAAAGGAAGGAAAGATATGAATTTCACGAAGCGCACGCGGATTTTGGTAATTGATACCGAAACCACAAACACCCACGACACCGACAAGGGAGCAGATATGTCCGATGTTTTGGTGTATGACTGCGGATGGGCCGTTTGCGATATATACGGCAACATCTACGAAACCGCATCATATGTCAACCGGGATATCTTCTATGGAGAACCGGATCTCATGGATACCGCTTTCTATGCCAAGAAACTGCCCCAGTATCATGCCGATATCGTAGAAGGCACTCGCACCGTGGCCGATATCTGGACTATTCGCCGCGCCCTGCTTGATACCATGGAACGGCATAACATCCGGTTTGCGGCAGCCTATAACGCCCGTTTCGATGCTAACGCCATGAACCGCACAATCCAGTGGGTCACAAAATCTTTCTGCCGATACTTCTTCCCCTTTGATTCCGTGGAATGGCTGGATATCATGAAAATGGCACAGGATGCAGTAGTCAACACTCGCAACTATAAAACATGGGCCAATGATATGGGCTATGTCATGAAGAACGGCGCACCCCGCAAGACCGCAGAAATGATTTACCAGTACATGACGGGAGAAGAGGATTTCACCGAATCCCATACCGGCCTGGAAGATGTAATTATCGAAGCGGCGATTATGGGCTTCTGCTTCTCTGAGCGTGACCGCCGCAAGGTAAAAATGCGGACTCGCTTGTGGGACAATCCGAAAGAATACCCTGAGCAGACGGAGTTTCAGAAAATGATAATGCGGAGCCTTAAAGAAAGGCCGAGCTTCAGATACGGGAGGGCGTAAGCCCTCCCCATTTTTGGCCGTTGAGCAAAAGTCTCAGCGGCCCGCGCACGCTGCGCGCGGGCCGAATTTTAATTATACACCCTGCTCCAGGTTTTTGTCAAGTGGCAAACTGCACAAAAATCCGCCTGGGGTTTTCCCGAAATTTGTGCAAAATTACCTCTTGCACTCCTGTGAAAACCTGCTATAATAATAAGTGTCAAAGGGAGAGAGAAACGCAAAACCCCAAGAAAAAAAATCAAAAAAATCTCAAAAAACCTCTTGACAAACAAAATCGAAAGTGCTATAATGAAAGCACAAAAGGGGAAGGAAACCCCACAAACCAGAAAGGAAGTATATCATGGAAAACACTGTTAAGCGCATCACCAAGGCTCAGAAGTTTGAGGACGTTATCGCCCTGCTGAACGGCAATCCTGCCACGTTCATCGACAAGGACGGCGCCGTGGAGTTCATTCGGAGCGAAATGGCTCTGCTGGCGAAGAAGAACGCCTCCGATTCCCGCAAGCCCACCGCCACGCAAGAAGCCAACGAAAAGTATAAGGCTCGTATTCTGGAGTACCTGTCCGAGCAGGAGTCCGGCAAGACCTGTACCGAAATCGGTAAGAGCGTGCCTGAGCTGGTTGACTTCAACAATCAGAAAATCGCCGCCCTGATGCGTCAGCTGTATGACGCTAACAAGGTTCGCAAGGCTACCGTAAAGGGAAAGAGCCTGTTTACGCTGGCGTGATTCTGAATCGGGGAGGGGCAACTCCCCTCCCCACCCCATAGGGAAGGAGGTTCAAGAATGACCAAGGAAGCAGAACAGCTTGAAAAGCTGATGCATAACCTCCAATGCACCGAAGCAGAAGCCCGTGATATTATCGCCTATGATAAAGCTGTAGACAAGGGCGAAAAAACTGCATATGACCTTCCGCAGGATAAGGCCGAAATAGCTCGTAAATTCGCCCATACCGGAACGCGCAAGAATCCGACTGTCTACAAGTTTACGAAACGGGAACGTAAGCCTAACGCCACCAAGGCCGGTATCATAACCGAATTGTTCAAGTTTCTGACAGAAAATAGCGATTTTGCTACAGAAAATGTCACAATTATGAACAAAGAGCGCATGATAGGCTTCAAAATTGGCGAAGAAAGCTATGAACTCACGCTCGTGCAGAAGAGAAAGCCGAAGTCATGACCGTTTGGGGCGGTAAATCCGCCCCAAACCACGAAAAGAATGAAAAATAACAAAGAATATCTATATGTCGGCCACTATATCGACGAAAATGGACGATATATTCTCAAAGTAGGTACGACTAACGACCTGAAACGCAGAAAGCGAGAACACGAGCGGAACTACAAGAAAGCGCCAGAAAACAAAATGCCACCCGACGGCGAATTTGTCTACGATTGGACGCTGAAACTTTCTAAGTATAACACGCTCCGATATGAGGACAAAACCCGCACAACGTGGCAGGCCGATGGAATAGGCGAATACATCCGCAATGACCGCTTTTTCTGTCACCGTAAACCTAAAGAGGTAAAAGTCACCATTCGCAAAACATATATAATTCCACTGTGAGGTCCGCAAGGGCCTCATTTTTTTTAAACCTCACTTTAACGATTTAAATCGCTAGCGATTTAGCGGCCCGCTCGCGGGCGAGCCGGGCCGAGTTTTCCGTCCATTATACGCGTCAAAATTTTTCAATCTAGCAGGTCCATAACGCCTTCGTCTAGCTCAATCCCGTAACTTGACATAATGAAAAAAATATTTTATAATTTAAAAAAAAGACTTTTTGCCGGCCGGCCCCAGGGCCGATCGGCCCGCATTCCATTTACTTCTGTAGTTAGCTGTAGCTATAGCAAAATTAGAAAACCAATCTTTGTCTACATATCCATTTATTATTAAACAAGAGCAAAGAGGAGCCCGCATACGGATAGTGATTTTAATGAGCGCCCGCACTTCAATTACCGATCGGTTTGCAATAAATAAAAATATATTATAAAATGTAATTAAAGAATAATAAAGGAGAAACCATGCATGGATCTTGAATCTATTATTAATGGAATGATTTCTAGCGGAACTTCAGAAGAAGAAATCGCTAAGAAGTTTACTGAAACCTTGAATCGTCTATCTTCCGCCAACAAGAGGAAAGAAGAAAAAGAAAACTATTTGGAAGACGCGCGGGATTGCGTCTATAACGCTCTTATGGAAGAGACTGAATTCGACTTTAAGGTTGCGGCAAAGGCTTGTGTGATTGCGGCGGCCGCATATCGCCCGGAGCTCTCGCTTCAGGATTTGGATTTGCTTGAGAAAAGTTTCTTGGATGCTAACAAGATGTCGGTAGATCTTTTGCTTCAGATTAACCAGGAAATAAAAAATCCTAAGAAGTCTCAGGATAGTAATGATAATGACATTCTGCGGGATTTTCTGCGGACACTAAAATAAGCGAGCGGAATAGCTCGCTTTTTGTTATTCATGCACATTTGACAAAAGAAAAAATTTTTGGTATAATAAAAGGTCTGATAAGGGAGACGGTGAGGGGAGATGGGAGAGTGGTTTTGGTAGGGCCGATCGGCACCACCCCTCCACGATTTCCACCATTTCTACAATTCTGTACCTTTTCACCACAATTACCCATTCCTCACTATCTTTCTCCTACCAACTTACACTTTTGCACTCTTCATAGTTTCAAAAATCTTCCATGTCTTAGTTCTACCTTCTCTTTCTCTTTTAGAAGATACCCCGCATCCCTAAGATATAATATACATAGCTGTACTTCTTAAACCTAAATACCCATCGTAAAATT
>Ga0265299_10004732_pt1 | contig 12783 bp, 5 predicted proteins | sample AusTroGonzalo_MG_4_FD_193485 | JGI IMG/M metagenome (GOLD analysis project Ga0265299, IMG submission 193485) | Bovine rumen microbial communities from tropical cattle in Woodstock, Queensland, Australia - Gonzalo_02 | ecosystem: Host-associated > Mammals > Digestive system > Stomach > Rumen ...
TCGGGCGACGAAGCGTTCGCGTTCGGGACGTGTCCGCGCTGCCGTGCTTTCGACAAGATGGACCTGTACGTACGACACCTGAACACCGTATCGGAAGAACTGATCGCAAAGGGCATTCGCCCCGGCGTCTGGGCTGACATGGTTTTACAGGGGGGTGACTTGAAGAATCGCGGCAAGGCCGACATTGCCGACGACACCATGCAGAAGTTGCCGCGCATCTTTACATTGTGGAATTGGGACTACTACCACGGTGTAAGATCTACAAAGGGCGATGCCGACGCGACGCCTTGGCTGACAAAACTTGGATACGAGGTGATACTCTCCGCAGCGTCGCAGTCGGCGATGGACAGTCCCTTCCTGCCGCAGTTCAAAATGCATCGCGACAATATCGCTGCCTGCGCGGCGGACGTTCGCGCACAGAAACTCGCCGGGCTTTGCGTTACGTCGTGGTCGGTTCATCTGTATCCGAAGACGTTGCAGTATCCGCTGTTGGAATTCGCGGCGCGGCGGCTCACGAGCCCATCTGAAAATCCAGAGGCGGAATTTTGCGAAATCGTAAGGAAACGTTGGGGCGATGTTTCCGTCGACGTCCTTGACTGCCTGGCAGGTGGACGGTGGGGCTATTCCATGTTCGACACGCGTTTCTGGGGGCACGAGAAGCGAGCTTGTCCGGCTACGCCCGGATTTCTTGCCAAACAGCTTGGAAAGCTTGACGCCGAAAAGGGCCGTCAGCGCATTCTCGATATGGCTCGCGCAGATTTGCGGACGCTTGAGAAGGTGCAGGGCGAGCTTGGGAATTGTTCGCTGTCGTCTTTGGCTTGTTGCCAGCTCGAAGAGGCGAGAGCTTTGTCGGCGGCGTTCCTGAAACAGGTGATTGACGTCCTAGAGAGCCGCAATGCGGACGGAGCGGCATCTGCCATGCAGAAGGCCGAGCACTACTATTCTACATTCCAGACGCCGCAGTCGGCCAAGAACGCCGCGCGTCTCGTATGGTCGGTTCTGTTGCAGGGAGAGAAACGCGTCGAATGACTTTTTGAAGACAACCAACTTCTAAAAAAAGGAGGCAAAGAAAATGAAAAAACTACTGATGGCGGTAATCGGCGTGGTGGCGCTTGCGGGCGCGGCCATTGCGGAAGAAGTCAACCTGAAGACCCTAGCCGCCAAGGACGGCTCCGGCAACATTGTCTATTATTCGGACGGTGGTGTGATCTGGGCGTCCGGGCGCGAGGCTGACAAGGCCTTCGACGGTGATACTTCAACCTACTATGACCCGAAGTGGGCTTCATGTGACACGTATGCTGGGTATGGCCTCTCCCGTCCCTGTGTTCTCACGCGCATTCGCTACTATCCACGCAACGAAAGCTACACGATTGCGCGCTTGGGGCGGAGTGTTATTCAAGGCGCGAACGAAAGCGACTTCTCCGACGCGGTCGATATTTACAGTTTCAGCGGGAAAGTCCCAGCTGACTTGATCACTAATCTGAGGTGGCTTGAGGTGGTGCCTGATGTCGCGGCGCCATTCAGCTATTTCCGCATCTTGGAGAAGTGGAATGGAGAATCGTATACGTTCGCAGGCAATACCGCCGAACTAGAGTTTTATGGAATGGAAGCCGGAAACCTCCAGCAGGATCTTTCGGTAGTCCGTGGCGACTACCCTGAGGTCGCCAACGTTCTCAACTGGAGTCCGGCGTTCGGCGAGACGACGATTCTGCGTGCGTTCGGCCCGGGCGGTCCGTGGACGGAAGTGGCGCGGTTTAACGGTGTCAATACATGGTCGGACACGACCGCACCTGGAGGGTCGGTCTGCTACTACCGCGCCATTACCGAATTCACATACGGCGGCGAGAGCATTTCTCTTACAAATAAGACGGCGGTCGCGGCGCCTCGCCGCTGGCGCCTTCTGGAACGCGATCCGAGCGACATGACGCATCTGCGTTCCGGCGTGAACCTAATCTATACGTGCGGAACGACAACCCCGTTGTGCTGGATAAACGGAGCCGGGAAAAACACGTATGCAGACGTCACCAACAGCCTTATGATTGCGTTTAATAACGTTCTTTGGAAAGACTACAACGATGGCGGGAACGTAAACTCAAGCGCTGGCATCCTCTATTGCTATGACTGTGTTGACACCCAGTACTCAAATCCGACGTGTATGGGCGTCGATCTAGGCGAAGGAGCCCATTTCGCTTTCCTTCGTCTTTACCCCTGCTACTACGCACATTGCAATGGCATTGTCGCCTCCGGCTCAAATAACGCGAACTGGAGCAACAGAAGTAATTTCACGATCCTTACGGAAGAAACTAGCGGAATTGTCCATGCCGATCCGAGCTCGGTCAAGTGGTTTGAGTTCGAAAGTTTTGATTCGGAGACGGCGTATCGCTATCTCTTTTGCTACAATTCCTATAACGGATGGCAAAATAGGCTCTCGGAACTTCAGTTCTATGGCTGGCTTGAGTCTGAGGTCGCGGGGCTTGCGGCCGGCACGACCGACCTTTCTCTGACGTGCGGCACGTCGCCTTCGGTTACGCTGACGTGGGCTCCCGTCCAGTACGGCAGCACCTACAAGATCGAACGCAAGACGGGCGATGGCGCGTGGGAGGCCGTAGCGAGCGCGCTACCAATCGCAACGACGACATGGACCGACACCTCCGTTGTCTGCAATGGAACCCGCTACACGTATCGCGTTACCACGGTAAACGGCGCGAACGAGGCGTATTCTGAGGAAGTCGAGATTCGCCCCTACGTTGCCGGAAACGGAATCGGTCTGCACGGCGAATGGTGGACGAACTACGGTATCGCGACTGGCGGCGAGACACTGGCGCTTGTCACGACGAACGCAACGGTCGACGTTGCGAACGCCAATGTCGGCGGAGCGACGGAAAACATCTTCGTCCGCTGGTCCGGCAAGCTCATCGCGCCATATGCGGGCGATTTCACGTTCGAGGCGGATGCCGACGGTCTTGTCTGTCTTTGGATCGACGGCAGCCCCGTCCTTCACAAGACTGCGACCTCTGCCAACCTTGCGCTGACGGCAGGGGAGCATGATGTCACGGTTACATGGCTGCACGGAAGCGGAACCGGTAATTGCAGTCTTCTTTTGGGCGGAGCAGTCCCGCGCAATGTGATACCTTCTACGCAGCTCGTGCCGGTTGCACCGCAGGCGTTGCCGGATGGCTGGACCAGTGCGCGTTTGTTTGCGCGGTCCGATAGTGCAACGTGCGTTGGCGATGTGCACGTAAACGGAGATGGAACAATAGACTTCGCCTACGGCGGAGAAGACCTGTCGTATTCCTACAACGGATACAATTTCATGTGGCAGACGGTTACGGGCGACTTCACGCTGAAAGCCGTGATACAGTCCACCCCCGCGAACAATCGCTGGGCCGGCCCCAAGGCGGGACTGATGGTGCGCAATTCCTTGGACGCAACTTCCATGATGAGTGCGTATGGCGTGAAGCGCCTGTATGAATATCTTGTTCTTGTCGGCAGGCAGAGGACTTCTGCCGCGCCGGGAGGCATTTACCCGCAAACGACGGTTAACGGGATTGCCGAGGGGAACATCTATTACGTTTCCGAAACGGCGTACGTCAAATTGCAGCGTGTCGGCAACACATTCTCCTTCTTCTACAAGGAATCGGCCTCAGCACCGTGGACAAAGCTCTACGAGTATGAAGACACGAATGGAGAGTACGGGGAGACGGTCTATGTCGGGCCGGCGGCGTTTGGCAATGATGCCGGTGGTGGCGACCTTGATGTTCCGTACTATAGATGGCGCTTCTCGGATGTAAAGCTGAGTGCGCCGACAGGAACTGTGCTAGTCATCCGATAGTTGTTTTGTTTAAGGTGAAGATGTATTTTAGGATGTTCGTATCTGGACTGGTTGCGGCGGCGGCGCTTGTCGCCGCAGCCGGTGACGAGATGGTCTGCGTCACGACGGAGGGCCGAGCCGCGTTTTTGCGTGGCGAGGCGCCCGCGTCGGTTCGTCTGAAGTTCAAAAACAACTCGGAAGTGGCGCTTGCTGGTGTTCGCGCGACAGTGGAGCAGCTTGCGGACGCGAGCTGTATGCGCAGGCAAGACGTTGCGATTGGCGATCTTGCTGCTGGCGCGGAGACTGTGGTGCCGTGCGCCGTTGAGACGCGGATACGTCCGGGCTGGCACTCGCTTCGCGTGACTATGACTGGACGCCAGGGCGATGGAACCGGCTTGCGCGAAGTTCATGACGTGCGCATGGGCGTAGGACCGCGTATTTCGGACCGGATGATTGCGCTTATGTGGGGGTTCCATGGATCGCCCAGGGTGCTTGCCGACTTCGGCTTCTCGCATGGACTCGTCTGCAATTGGACTGGTGAAACATCCGACATGCAGACGTACGACGAGGCGCTCGTGGCGGGCATAGGGCTTGTGCACTCCACACGCGTCGAGTTGCCGGCCGGCAAGGATGAAGACTCCTACATGCGTCGAGACCGCAGCGGCAAGGCAATCGACTTCGGCGGCGGCAGCAAGGGTGTCGAGGTGTCCAATCCCGAAATCATCGAGGCGATCAAGCCGATCGTCGAGAGGGACATCAGGCGCTACGGAGACCATCCTGCGTTCGTCGGCGTGCTTCCGAGTTCCGAGCAGCGCGACCTGACGGCACCGTCGTTCAACACAGAGCATCTTCGATACAAGAACGAGACGGGAAGGGATGTGCCGCCGGAAGTCGAGTTGATTACGATTCACCCGGGCAAGCTGGAGGAGTTCAAGAAGCACTTTCCAGACGGTGTCGTGCCTAATGACGACCCCGTGCTCTCGTACTATCGTTGGTTCTGGAAAGGCGGCGACGGCTGGCCCGCATACATTAGCGGCGTTGCGGATCTCTACCGGCGCGGGATTTCAAGACCTGGCTTTTTCGCTTTCTGGGACCCGGCCGTACGGTGTCCGCCAATCTGGGGATCGGGCGGCGCAGTCGACATGATCAACCAGTGGGTCTATGCGATTCCGGAGCCGATGAACTCTGCGGGACCTGCGGAGGAGATACTGGCGATGTCCGCTGGACGCCCAGGGCAGCAGTCGTCCATCATGACGCAGCTCATCTGCTACCGCTCGCAGATGGCGCCTATGGACAAGAAGGTGTCGCCGGAGCCGGAGTGGGTGAAGCGACGTCCTAAGGCGCGGTTCCCGACCATCCCGCCGGATGTCCTCCAGGAAGCGACTTGGTCGATGATCGCCAAGCCCGTGCAGTCGATCATGTACCACGGCTGGGGGACGATCTACGACATGGGCTCGACAATCGGCTATGTCTACACGAATCCTGAATCAGCCGACCGGCTCAAGCACCTGCTGAAGGACGTCGTCGCGCCGCTCGGCCCAATGCTGAAGAGGCTTGGCCGTTCCGCGCCGCCGGTTGCGCTCCTGGAAAGCTTCACCACGTGTGCGCTGGGCGGTCCGTCGTCGCGCGGCTGGAAGGCGCCGTCGGTGACGTTCCTGCAGCGAGCGCGCCTCGACCCGCGCGTGGTGTACGAAGATACGATCCTGCGCGACGGACTTGGCGACGTGAAGGTGCTCTATGCGCCGCAGTGCGTCTTCCTCACGCCGGACGTCGTTGCGAAGATCAGGGAGTTCCAGTCTAGGGGCGGAATTCTCGTGGCCGACGCCCAGCTGCTGTCGGCGCTCAAGGCTGACATAGAGGTGCCAGTGGTGAGCTTCGAGCCGCCACCTGTCTCCGATCACTACGACGACGTAAACGCAATGGAGGCTGCGCGCGACGACGACGCAAAGACGCGTAATGGGACGATCCGCGCCAAGGCCACGATGGTCGCGCAGGCGAACGACCTTCGCAGCCGCCTTGCTGCGCGCTTCACGCCGGAGGCGGACAGCTCGTCACCCGAGATCGTGACGTACAGCCGCCGCTGGAAAGACGCGCGCTACGTCTTTGCAATCAGCGACTGTCGTACGTTCGGCGACTACGTGGGACAGTGGGGGCTTGTGATGGAGAAGGGGCAGCCGTTCGAGGGCGAGGTTTCGCTTGCGGATGGCGACGGTTCGGTAAAGGCTGTATACGAGCTTTCGCGCGGCGGCGAGGTTCCGTTTGTCCGCGAGGGCGGACGCGTGAAGGTGCCGGTCAAGTACACCACCAACGACGGTCGGCTCTTCGCGTTCCTCAACGCGCGGATTGCGTCGGTAAAGGTTGATGCGCCTGACGTGGTTCAGAGTGGCGATGTCTTCAAGGTGACATTCTCGGTGCTTGATGCGAAGGGTCGTCCTGTCGACGCGCTGCTCCCGGCGGAGATTCGCCTCTATGATGCCGCAGGGCGCGAGATCGACGGCGCGGGATGGGTATCTTTGCAAGGCGGCACCTGTACCGTTGAATTCCTGACGAACCTCAACGACGCCGTCGGTGACTACAAGATCGTTTGCCGCGACAGGGCCTCTGGCCTCACGGCCGAACGCACGGTCAAATCATCAGCTGTTAACCACTAGCCACTAACCACTAAAACAAATGTCCACTCTTCTAGCATATACGTTTTTCGTTTGGGTCGAGCTTATCGGGTTCGACAACGCCAAGCCAGACTTCGGCGTGGGCGAATATCTCGACCGCATGGCAGTGAAGCCGCAGGCGATTTCTCTGCTCTTGGACAACGACGGCCTTTTCCTTTCGCATGAGAAGGGATTGCCTGCGGATTTCGCCTTCCCGCCGAACGTCGCGGCGTATGGAGGAAGGCCGTTCAACCGCGAACGCCGTCGGCAGACGTGGACGGCGTTCCAGCTCAAGGGCCTTGTCGCGGAGCTGAAGCGGCACAACGTTGATGTGCTTGCGTCGTTCTTCGCGCGCGAACAGTATCCGGTTCCGCAGGAACGCGCGAGCGTGGTGGCCGGACAGCTTGCCGAGTTCCTTTCCGACTATGGTTTCAGCGGGCTTCACGGATCCGACGGCTACGCGCCGCCGCGCTACCTGCTGCCTGAATGCTCCGACAAGGACCGTCCGCGCATCGCCCGCGAGACTGCGGCGAAATACGCGGAGAACTGGCGCACGTTTGTCGCGGCGCTGAAGCCGCGCGGCCTCAAGTGCTGGATCAATACGTGCTGGACGCGCGATCCGTTCGAGGCGCTGTACCGCTACGGCGTGGACTACCGTCTTCTCGCGAAGGCTGGCGTCGACGGGTTCATCGTGGAATCATCCGCCGCAGCGCAGTCGATCCACGGCTGGAACTACGAGGAGTCGTCGCCTGTCGACCGCTCCACGGCAATGCTGATGCGCCTTAAGGCGTGCGTGCCGGAGATGCCGCTTGTACTGCTCCACGGCATCAACGACGGGACGGAGCAGTGGAGCGCGCTTCGGCACGATCCTGCCCGCACCGCCTCGGAGGCGCTGGCGCTTGGCGGCGTATTCTACGGGGAGAATCGCGCGCTCGACGGCATATTGGCCTGTCTGGGCGATGGCCTTACGCGTGAAGAGTGGGCGGCGCTGACGAAGACGTGGAATCTGGCGTTTACGCCGGCGCAGGGTCCGATCGGGGCTCGCGTCGTCTGGAGCGACCGCGCATTTGACGCGGAGTTCGACGCCTGCACCGTGTCGAAGGACGCCTCGTCCAACACGCTTCTCTACGAAATGATCCACCATCGCGCCGGGCTTAACGCCATCGTGTCCGTCGAGCAGGCGATTGCGGACAGGAACATGCCAATCGTGCTGCTGAACCCGGAGTTCTTCCCGAAGGACGAGCTGGAGGCGCTGCGCGACAGGCCGGCGTTCGTAGCGGAGCTTGGGCGCGGCGCGCGCCGTCCGTACGCCTCCGAATACGTGAAGGTTCCGGCGGACACGCCGCCGTTCCCCGGCATGCCGAACGAGGATTCCTGCTACTGGAAGCGCCCGATTCCCCAGAACATGCCGAAGGAAATAGACATAGAGCGCGCAGCCGACCTGACGGCCCGGTATTCGATGCCGTTCATGTCGGACGTCCGCCAGGAGGTGCGCCTGTTCGGCTACCGGATGGCGAACGGACGGCTTGCCGTCTTTGGGCGAAACGAGACGGATGCCTACGTGAACGCCACGGTCGGTTTCGACGCGCGGCGCGGAACGGGCATGATCTCGGATGTCCTGGTGCATTCTGACTTTCCGTCCCTGCCGGTCAAGACGATTCTCCAGGTGCGCATCGCACCGCACGATACGGCTTTCCTGTCGGTCGCGGCGCACGATTGTCCGATGCCTTCTGCACCGACGGAATGAAGATGGACGCGGCTGCTCGTCGCTAGGTCCATTTCGAGTGCTCCACAATTTCCTCTGGGAGTCTCGCATAATTTGCATGGCGGCGACGCAAGGCCTATTGGAACAGTTTGAGGGGTGTGTCCCCAATTGGCGCTAGGGCCTCAGCAGATGCTTTCTGAGGGTGATTGAAATCGCCTCCGCCCGGTTGGCTGCACCGAGCTTGTCGAAGATCGCCGTGAGGTGGTCCTTTACGCTTGAGCGCTGAATGGAGAATTGCTTTGCGATGTCGTCGTTCGTAAGCCCGCGCACGACGGCGGCGAGTATTTCGCCTTGGCGTTTTGTGAGACTGGCTACAGGCGGATCCTCCCGCATGAAGCGTTCAATCTCTGGCGACACCGACCTTTCTCCGGCTGCGACGGTGCGTATGGCGGCTGCCAGCTCGTTGAAGTCGGCGTTTTTCATCATCGCGCCGGTTGCGCCGGCCGCCAGCGCGTGGGCCACGCCGTCGGCGGTGCCGAATGTCGTGAGAAGGAGCACCTTTGCGTCTGGAATGAGCTTGAGTATCTCAGTCGTCGCCTCCGCGCCGTCCTTTTTGGGCATCACGAGGTCCATGACTACGACGTCGGGCCTGACCGACACGGCTTTTTTGACGGCGTCAGCGCCGTCCTCGGCCTCGCCGACCACTTCAATGTCCGGCTCCGTGCCGAGAAGTGACGCCAGCCCCATGCGCACCATGGCGTGGTCGTCGGCTATCAGCACTCTTATCTTTTGCTTCATGAGACTCCTATTGCCACGGAGACTTTTGCGCCGTTCTCCGGCGACGACTCGATCTGCATTTCCCCTCCGAACCTGTTGATTCGTTCGCGGATGCCCTGAAGTCCGAAATGCCCGTCCCTGACGCTCGCGGCCGTCGACGGGTCGAACCCGCGGCCGTCGTCGGCGACAGAAAAGCGAAGCCGTCCATCTTCCATGCATCCGGCGATTCTGACGGTCTTTGCGCCGCCGTGCCTGATGGCGTTGAGCACAAGCTCCCTTACAATCCGCAGCAGCGCATGGGCCGTGTCGTCCGGAAGTCGCTCGCGCTGCACGTTGAAGCGCACGACGAGGTCGACGTCGTCTACGAAGGGGGCGAGCGTGCGCCGCACTGCCTCGTTCATGTCCTTTTCCTCAAGCGCGTAGTTCCTGAGGTCCCAGATGCAGTTGCGGAGCTCGTCTCTGCACGACTTGAGGGACCTGGCTGCGATGTCGAGGTGGTGGAGCGTACTACCAGTGTCCTTCTCCGCGAGCTTTGCGGCAGTCGCTATTTCAAGCGAAACACCAGTAAGGTTCTGCGAAAGCGCGTCATGCAGCTCGATGGCGAGGCGCGTTCGCTCCCCGACTTTCATGTCGGAAGTGGTGCGCGCCACCCGCTCCTCTGCCAGTTCCGCGCCTCGTCGTTCGGCGAGCCTGTTCAGAGACCTGTTCCACAGGAAGATGCCGGCCAGTGCCGCAAGAAGGGCGCCAATCACGGTCATGAGCCGCTTGGGCGTCCACCACGGCGGACGAGAGATGACGCGGACCTCTTCAGGCGTCCGCACGACTAGAGCCACGCTGGCGACATGGGGAAATGGCTCGTTCGGCCTCCAGTTCTCCGTCTCGACAAGGCAGATTCCCGACACTTCCAGGATGCATCCGATTTCGATGCCCTCGAACGCCTTTGGGCATGCGCTTGCGTCTATCGGGATCGTTCTCTTGTCGCTTTCGAGCACGAGCCTGTCCAAAGGATGCTTTGGCGAGGGCAGACTGCGTACGATGCCCGTGAGGCGGATCGGCTTTCCGTGGTATTGTACCTGCACTGCCGGGCTTCCGTACTTGTTGGTCAGAAGGTCTGCGGAAGACACGTTCATCGGGACGTCCTCTATCGTAGTCGGTCTGTCCAGTGCAATGGGCCGCCAGATTGCGCGGGCAAGGTTGAGTCGGTAGAGGTCGGTTTCCGGATTGCCGACGGCTTCGATGTCCATTCCGTATTTCGGAGGATTGCGTTCGGCGAGGTCGACACGGACAATTCTCCTTGCCGCTGTTTGCAGCAGAAACCTATCGCCATGCCATACGGCGATGACGCGGCCCTCTGCCCGCCGCCTGCCCATTCCGCCTACGATGGCTTCACGCAGCTGACGCTTCGATCCGAGCGATGGAACGTCGAATGGGTTTGCCGGAGCTGGCCGCAGTGTTTCCACCGAATCCAATCCCGATATTAGCACTTGCATTCCGCCGACATGCCGCGACCCTACGATATACGGAGGGTACAGCCCGGCAATGCGCACCTTTGCCCCGACAAGGGCATTGAGGGTCGTGACGTCCTGGGTAGACGAGGCGAACGTCGCATAGAACGACTTCCCCTCGTCCTGGAGTATTAGGTATCCCCACAGTGGATCGACCTCGTCCACAAATGCATCTCGCACGGTTCCAGTGAATCGGACAAGCCGGTTGACATGGCGTTCTGCCAGCAGCTCGGATATGGAAGTGTCGACGGCGGCAGGCGGGGGGCCGTGGGATAGGATCTCGGCAGTGTTGTCGGAGGCGGTGACAGCGCCTGAATGCTTGTATCGGAACGTGCTACCCACGAGTCGTACGCGGTCACCGGCCTTCATCGGACATTTCGGGAAGAAGGCGTCTTCGCGCAGGACGACCGCGCCTGTGGCGTCCTCCACGGCAAATGTGCAGCAGATTGGATTGCAGGGGAATGTCACCGTGGCGGTAAGGTCAAAGCGCGCACCTGTCCGCTCCGCCTCGATTGCGGCGGCAAGATCCGCCGCGCTGCGGATGACATGGTTTGTGGCGGCGGAGATTCCTTGCGGTGTCTGCAACAAGGCGAGGATCATGGCTGATGCTAGTACATGGTGATTCATCGACAGCGCGGATTATACCATAAAAGACGAAGAAGGCGTATACCCTCCAAAGGTCGGATTGTGGCAGTCATGTGAATTATGGTATATTATCGCACAGTTGCACAGCAAACATAAGGAGACATTGCAATGAAAATACGACAGGTTGTTTTGGGAACCGCCATGTTTGTCGCCATGGGTGCGTTTGGCGCATACGTGACGGACGGGCTTGTCCTGCGGTACGACGCCATCGACAATGCGGGCGTGGGCGTGCATTCGGACTCGCCGTCCGTCTGGGCGGACCTGTCTGGCAACGGACACGACCTGACGCTTCCCGATTCCGGCTTGACCGTGGGCGCGGACGCCATGACGTTCGACCACGTGTCGGGGAGCGTCTCTGGAATCTCGTGCCTCACGGACGCGTCGGGCACCAACTTGACGCTTGAGGTTGTCTGCGCGGCAGACGAGTCGTTTGATACGACCCTCACGTCTGCAAGGATGTTGGCCTCCAATCCGCGTATCAGCCTCTATTTCCGGCAGGTCGGCGCGCAGCATGTTGTCGGCGGCATCTATTATGACGGCGCCAAGCGTCAGTTCTGTGGCGCACCTGTGCGGCGCTGCGACTGGAACAGCAAGCAGTTCATCTGCCGTTTCCACACGTATTCGCTCAGGACGAAGTCCAACGGCGGCAGCATTGCGGTTGACGGATCGGAGTATGCAACGCTTCAGTCGTCGTTCTACAATGATGCGGCGAGTTTGACTGATGTCTTGACCGTTGGTTGGGCTACCGCTCTCTACAAGATCAAGGCCGTGCGTCTCTACAGCCGCCAGCTGACGGTGGCCGAGGCCGCGCAGAACGCTGCTGAAGACGAGACGCGCTTCTCGATCAAGCCGGCGGCGGACGCGAACGGCAACGTCAACGCCTTTGACGATGCGGCGTTATACTTCCGCGCCGCACGGCAGGCTTTAAACGCCTATCTTGACGACTATGAATTTGCGAATGCGCTCTATGTCGGTTCCGCCAGCAGTCCGGCAGGCGACAAGTTCGATTTAGGTGGCTCTCGCGCAAATATCATGGTCGAGACCATGGATGTGCCCGCGCCGTATGCAGGCAAAACGCTAAAGAACCGCTCGGTTGTCCACTTCACGCAGCCCTACACGACAGAAGACATGTCCAAGGCGTCCACGTCGCGCATAAGGCTTGAGCAACCTGTGGCTGCGACAAATAAGGCGTCATATACTGTTTTGCTGCGCTTTAAGGTGGAATCGCGCATCAATCCCGCCGAAGGCGCGACGTCGCAAATCAAGGTTCTTCAGTTGGGATATGGATGGAGCGGCGAGTCGGGACTTGACTTGCAGCTGTGCGGTCCTAAAGACAATTTGTACGTTCGTGCCTTTCATGGGAGCAATGCCGACGACTTCACGGACATGCAGAGCGACGCGTCGAAGACGCTCAAGATCGGCGAGTGGGTCGATATGGCGATAACGGTTTCTGGCCGTGTCAACAAGCTGTACTACAAGACGGAAAACGGCAGCTGGTATGAAGGGTCCCGAGACGCGGCTGTGGCCATCCCCGCTTCGTCGTTCAGCGGGCGGTACCAGCTTGCACTTGGTGGTCCTGCGGACAATTCAGGCATTGGAGTTTCCTCCTCTTCATCCGACACCACTGCTTTCCGCGGCTGGTATCAGCAGGTTGTGGTGTGGGGTCGCGCGCTTACGCGTGACGAGGTGCTG
>Ga0265299_10004734_pt1 | contig 12780 bp, 6 predicted proteins | sample AusTroGonzalo_MG_4_FD_193485 | JGI IMG/M metagenome (GOLD analysis project Ga0265299, IMG submission 193485) | Bovine rumen microbial communities from tropical cattle in Woodstock, Queensland, Australia - Gonzalo_02 | ecosystem: Host-associated > Mammals > Digestive system > Stomach > Rumen ...
TTCTCTGTGCCTCACACTCTACTTCCTGTGCAAGTCTTTCAACAAGTTCGTCCCGTGAATATTTCTTTGCCCTAAAAAAGTTATACGCGGTCTCGTAGTCAGCCTGAATAGGAACTTCGTACATACTGAAGTCGCTCTTCTTGCCGCTGCCTCGAGCATACATTACGAAAGAAATCAGAGCGTGTTCAGCATCTGTGAGTTGTGCGTAGTCTTTCTTTACTATATCAGTGAAGTCAGTGAAGTCAACAACACCAAACTGATTACGAACCTCACGAGATGCATTGTACAAGTCGGCAAGCCAACCTGTAAGAGAATCCTCCGAGAACCCAAGAGACATTCCTTCAAACTGACCGAACTGATTCCAGAGCATCTTCTTATATTCCTCGTCAGTAAGTCCTGCAACATTGGACAGAGTATCCGACAACTCATGCAAAGCATTAGGAGCAGTACTCGTAGATAAGGACTTCTTACCGCTTATAGCCCTGTTCTCAAGTTCGTTCTCCTGAACTGCTGATAGTATATCGGCAATCTTGGCAAACTCTTCCTGAGCATAATTATAAAGGTGCGATCCAGTTACATCCTCGCCTTCATCTATAATATAGTCCGCCTTACGAGTAATTTCTTTCAGGTTAGTTACTATGTCAAGAAGGCTTCCTTTATTATATGTTACCTTGTTCCCGTTCTTTACTTCCGTGTAATCAGCAATCGGAGCAGCATTCGCAACAGCATACTTTACATCTTCCGCTGACAGATTGAATCCAAGCCCACGAAGAATAGAAGTAAGTGTGTCAAAATCAGAGACAGGTCTTTCATTAACTCTATTCTGCCAATCACGAGCAGCATCCTCAACTGCCCACTTGACTTTCCCGCCTTTGGATTCTGGCTTTGCATCAAGATATTTATTACGGAACTCATTTACTTTATCTATTGCAGCATTCAGTTCCTCAACACGCTCCTTTCCTTCAAGATTCCCGGAAGTATTGACTATACTCAGTGGCTCGTCTGTATTCGTACCATTCATCAGGTACATACCAGCCTCGCGTGAGAGTCCTTTACCGTCTGCAACATTATTAACAGGACGGACTTCCAATTGATTTGTCTTTGAATTCTTGTACCCATAATAGTACAGATTCATAGACTTCTTGAAGGTGCAGTATACATACCTTTCGTCTTGTGGATTATTGTAAAGATAATTGATAAGACTCCAAACCCAAGGATAGCGACCAGTCGCTTTCTCGAGGTCAGCCATCATAGTCTGCGGAGTAGAAGACCTGAGAATGTTATGAAGTGATACAATCGCCCTACGAGTATCTACCGTAATAGGATAGCCAAGATCGTCCCTCATTACATGACCTTCCCTGTCTACGAGTTGTATCGAGTCAAGAATCTTCCTTGCTTCAACTGATAGCGTTGATTTCAGAGTATGTGTACGATAGTCATCATACCTGTCACCCTTTGAGGCTTCATCATCGTCCTGTCCGTTATCTTCAACGGCATTTTCCTCTGCATCCTCAATCTCATCTTTCTCTGTGAACTTGTATTCAAGCCCGTCAATGTTTACAGAAAAGCCTTCGCGTTCTCCGATACGTACAGCAGCAAGGGTAAACAGCGCCTCCTTATTATCACGCATCTTGGCAAACTCCTCTGCACGATGCTCAAGGAACTTCATAGTTTCTGAGTCAATCTCTGCATCTCCCGGAAACTGTATCTTATACCAAGCCTTCTGCCCATCTACCGTACTGAGGCTTTCAATATAATCAAAGACTTTCTCCAAAATTACATTGAAGCCATTCTTCTTGTCCTTTGCATTTGCCTTAATTACTTCCTGACGAGAAGTTCCGAAAGTAGATCGAGCAACACAGTTGTCTACATAATTGCTGAACAAGGTAGCAATCCTGTTCAGTCGATTAGTAAGCATCGCAGGTGTGTATAAAGTAGATATGACTTTATACAGTGAATCTACATATTCCTTGGTGATTTTGGATTGTCTTGCTGACTCGGGAACATTAATATAATCTGTAAAGTCTTTGTATTCTTCACTATTAGAAGGCATCCAATCAATATCTTTATCATTATCCTCCCTATACAACTGAAGATAAATCTGAAGATCGTATTCGGAAAAATTCTTACTGACATACAGCTCTTTTAGTTTCTGAAACTGTACGTCATTTTTTAAACCTACACCTACAGGGCAAAATAAACTCATATTAAATCAATATATATACTTTCCAAAAATACTTAAAATAGATTCTTGATTTTTACTGGTAAGTATTTCTGTTGCTTACAATAAGGGAGTTACTTGTATTTATAACAGCAATACCTTATATTTGTCAAACAATGGAAAAAGACAGCAACATATTACTGATAGTCATAATAGTGCTTCTGTGCATTGTAGCCATACCACTAATAATAGGTCTTGGTGCATTTGTGCTACCAATCATTATACTGTTTATTATATTATTCATACTAAGAGTAAGAGACTGATATTATGTTTGATAACGATTCTGATGGATTTAAAACCGGGGCGATAGTAGCAGTTGTAATTTTTATCTTCTTATCTATTCTTGCACTAATAAGTATTGGCGGAGATGCTATATTTGGGGAAGGCGCAGGTAATTGGATAGTATTCGCAATTTTTGGGATACTATTCTTAATCTGTATAATAGCACTGATAGCGATGCGTGATAAATAACAAGAGAGGTGTTTCCACCTCTCTTACTCTAACCGCAGCCAAGAACCCTATCTTTAAATTTCTTTGGCCTTTCATTCCAAAGTTTTTTATTTTCCTCTGTATAACCTTTCTCTGCTATAATAGCTTTTTCGTCATTAGACAAGGAGTCGAAGTTCTTATAAGTATTTGTATCTTCAACGGGTTCTTCTGTTTTTATATTTTCTGCTTTAACCTCATTCTTCTTTGAAAATTCCTCGTCCCCGACGAAATCTACAATATCTATCTCACCAAAGTCAGCATCTGTTTCCACGCGAACTTGTTTCCCAGCTTCAATTGGTTTCTGTTTAGCCTCTTCGGTATTCCGTGACAGCAGTTGCTTGAAGGAAGATTTACCGTCCCAAGGATTGAACAGGAAATTTACTCCAGCCTGACGAAGTTCCTTTGCATTCGATACAATCTTTCCTGCCTTAATCATAGCATCGAGGTTTTTCTTTGACTGCTCGAGCCACTTTTCCTTCGGACTGATACGAACCGGTCTGTGAAGTACATTATCCAGCAGAGGCATAATTGATTCTCCTGGCATAACACGAGCGACTTCGCGCATTCCGTTTCCATCTTTTGCAAGTATATATAACCCCAAGTCTCCCTTATTGTCTATATACTCAAACTTAAGACCATCAATATTTAGTAATTTCGTAAGCTCCCCAAGGCGTTTATTCAGTATGTCGTTGCTTTCTGTTATACTGTCAGGAGTTACTGTATTAGTTATTTTGTCTATTCCGCCAAGTACATTCTTCAAGTCTCCAAGTATAGAACCGTCAGGAGCATCGACGACATCAGACATCATTACACTATCCTTATCAAGAAGTATAGGGGTGTATGTGTCATTACCGTTCTTTACAAGGTAGTACAAACGACCATAATGATTCTCAGACCAAGGATAGATATTCGGCATAAATATCTTATTCTTATCTACATTGCCACGAAGTAACACAGGTTGGTTATGCTCGTCTATAATCATTATAGGAGCAGTTGCAGAATAAGAATCTATCTGGTCTATTCTCTCATAGTCAGAATCATTGCCTGTCTTGTTGTAGCGAATGATACCGGGACGCTTATCAAACACTTTTGAAGTAATAGGATTCTTCCTGCCGCCAAAGATGTACATACTTCCTTCTGGAGATTGCGACTCGTAATCGGCAAGTATCGAAGAATACAGGGAGTCAAGGTTCATATAGTCACTTGCCTTGCCCTCGCGGTCTTCACTGTGCAGGAAAGTCAAAGGCTGTACATCAGTAATCTCTCCATCATTATTGCGCTCTGTTACCTTTGCAACTATTATCTGGTCCCTTCCTTCGTACTTCGGAGCATCAGGAAGAATTGCGAATACAAGTTCGTCGCCTGTATCCAAGTCTTCAGCAATATATCTGAAAGCATTGTTGTCTTTTAGGTACTTAAAGTTCTCCGAAAAATCATACTCACCATCGAAACCGGCACTCCTTACTGGATTGCCGTCCTTGTCAAAGATAACAAAGTCAGAACGATCTATTGCTTCAAGTTCTGCGTCTATCTCATTTTGGAAATCCCTATTAGCAGTCTTGCGTCTCTTTAACAGTTCTCTAATCCTGCCCATACGCTCTACTGCGATCTCTGGAATAGATTGCTGATAATAGCCCAATGTTACCAACCCAGTACCTTCATCTTTCCAGTAAGAGTCTTTCTCGGCAAGTGAAGTGTCTGTAAATGCTGATAAGGAATCTTCTTCTACCTCTTCCGCATTTACTTTCTCTACAGGCTCTTCTACATTCTCGTCTTCCTGTTTCTCTTCCTTTTGTTCTTCAACCTTCTTTTCAGGCTCAGGCTTTACTTCAGGCTGAACTGTAGGAGTAACAGTAGGCTCTACCGGCTCATTATCGTCAATGAGTTTCTCTTCCTTCTTTTCCGGCTTAGTATTCTCTATGCCAGAAGACTTCTTCCAAGAGTCTTTGTATTCCTGAGCACTACCAGTTATTGCCTGTACTGCTTTATTGAACAAGTCATTGACAAGCATATCATACTCTGCATCAGGAAACTTATCACGAACCTGTTCACGTGCAGTATTATAATCGAACTGGGCTTCTGTAAGTTTATTTACAAAATCTTCTTCGCTCTTGGAACTTTGGAACAGGTCATTAAGAAGTGCTTCTGCGACATCGCTGAATCCTCCAGTTTTATTGTTTCTGATTGTAGGTGCATGCTCGAACAGATAATGTCTGTATCCATTATAAGTGTCGAACAACTTCACGAATGCGTCAGCGTCTTTATTGTCTTTGGCTTTGGTACGCATCGACTCAATAAACTTGCCCTTATCATTAGACTGTGCTAATGCTGCATGCATCTGCTCTATAGTCTCCACCCCTTCAGTTTCAAGCTTGTCTGCCGCCTTTGCTGCTGCCTCGTTCACTTTTGCCTGATTGATGGCTTGCTCAACAAAGTCAATCTTCCCTTGTGCGGACTTCAAATACTGATATTTGTCATAGTATTCCTTACGGGCATTATACAATTTTCCTAAATCCTTTGCCTTCTGACGTAAGTCTTCGTCCCACTTGGTCTTTGACTGAAAACCGTCAAGAATTACATTTGTGTCATTTACAAGACGAGCATCAGGAGTATAGTCTTTATTCTGAAGGAAAATATCTTTATATCTGTTGCCGACACTCTCCATCTGATTGTACAAATTGCTATCCTCTTCTTTTTCAGACAAGGATACTTTAGGTTTAATACCTGCAAGCAATTCGTCGTACACACTCAAGAATCTCTTTTCAAGATTCTTCATCTGCATACGAGTGAAGATAAGTTCCTTTGTGTAGTCAGGTATTTCCTCTACATTGATTATTGACGACAGTGCATCATAAGTATCCTTGTAAGACTTGATTGCATCCTGAATTTCAGCAGCACGTTCCTGAACTTTCTCAAGGACTTCTTTGTTGGATATATTATCCTTTACTTTCTTGTCAGTTACGAGTATCTCTTTAAGATGAGGAATCTGTTGTGCCGGGATACTTGCATAAGCATCTACTACACTTTGCAAGTCTTCAATCCTACCAAGGTCTGCAAATGCTATTACATCATTCACGAGTTGTTTGTCGCTTGCAGTATGCCACTTATATGAGTCATTTTTCTTAGCGGCTTCTGCCATCTCGTTATCATACTTCAGATGCCTTACATAACTACGCCATCTATTCTGAAATTCTTCTGAATTGACAAGTTTATTAAGTTTGTCAGCAGCATCCTGTGCCTGCCTCTGTTCTTCGTTGGCCTGTTTTATTTCTCCTATAAGGCCACCATTCCACTCTCCTTTCCACACTCTACCCGGAATACCGAACAGACCGGTAAGTGCACCAAGGAATCCTTCTTGCCAGTTCTTCGTATCAGAAAGATATTCTCTTCCGCCGGCATACATATCAGCAAACCAGTTACGCGTACTTTCCATAACGTCTGGATCGTACGCATCGTTGTTGAATGCCGCTACCCTATTACTCGCAACATTCTTTGCGCCGCTTGATATTGCTCCTTGAGACATTTCTTCCGCAGCCTCAGTACCAGCAACCTTCAAAGAACCAAGTACAGATTTAAGTCCTGCATTTGTCTTGGCTGCATATTCTCCAACAAGTTTATTAGGCATATAACCGGCACCGGTTCTTTCCAACACATCTATACCGCCGGTAAGACCCTTTACATTTTTTGCTGTCTTGAAGCCACCAGAGAACATCTTGCCAAACTGAACGACATTGGACACTGTCAATACAGGAAGGTTAAGAAGGTAAGTTGTCTTTGCTAACTCGTCACCTTGTTTTTCTATAAACTCACGACGCTTTCTATACTCTTCAGCCATCTCAAGTCTTGTATCCTCAAGAATCTGCTTGCCTTTATCATTGAGTTCTATTGTCGTGTTCCCACTATCATCAAGGATATATCTCACCGCATCAGTACCACCAAGTCGCTCAATGACTTTCCTCTCAGACTGATTGTAATCATACATGTACTGTTGATTCAGTCTTTCAAGAGCGTCTTCAAGATACTCGTTTTTCGCCATTATACCTTCAGTGGTACCCTCGCCCATTGCACCGAGCATTGAGCCATATAACTGAAGTCGCGGATTCAGGCTATTTATTTGTCTTCCAGCATTCTGTATATTCCTTGTAATTAGTTCTATATCTTCAGCGGTAGCCTTACCATTCTTAAATGCTGCAAGTGCTGCTGTAAGACCTTCATTGGCAACAGCATCTCCTTCAGCAGCCGCAGCAACACCTTTCATCAGGTTGTTTGCAAGCGAACTGCGCATAAGTGCTCCTATACCTTTAGACCAAGCAACACCACCGGCAATAGCACCTACAGTAAAACCGAAGTTCTTAAGGATACTGTCACCAATGAAGTTCGGAGTCAGAATATGCTTATACCACTCCTGCTGGTACTTGTCACTTCTCTCTTCCTGTGTGCGATAGTTTGGAAACCACTCTTCACTCTTTGTCTGAATCTTCATCAATTCTTCAGACAGCCAGTTATTCACTCCGTCACCGACAATCTCGCTGACAGTCTTTTCGTTTCCCTCTCCGCCACTTGACGCAAGAGAGAATAGTGCAGAACCTGCGCCGAATACAGTACCAAGGGTTGTATTGACTGCCGTAGTAGCAGCAGTAACCCCACCTTTCGCTATACCTGCAAGTATCTTATTGAAACCACTCTGCTCAAGAGCGCGCTTTTCTTCCAAGTCATCTCCGGGAACAAATTCTCCTCTATCGAAACGGGATTCTCCCCATCCTGCTCCAGCAGCCTCTTGCGCTACCTGAGTATCAGTAGTGAACAACCCACTTGCAGGTAACTTGTGCCTTTGATAGAATGCACCAGTATATGACTGTGGCGGAACAGTTATCTCTTCTTCTTTTTCCTGAACAGGGACACCTGTCTGGTATTCCTGAAGCAATGTACTTACATTATTCGGTATCTGTTCCGTAACCATAGTCTGCTATATTTACATTAAAGGAATTAGGATTTGCTGAGGAGCCACTAAGGTCTTGCATCTGATGGTGCATTATATACTCTCGCGCATCCGCCAACTGATGCTCAATGGCATTTACTATTGCGCTTCTGAGTATAACCTGATTCTGAGGATTGACAACTATAGAACGAGGATGCAGCCCCTGAACACCAAGCTGGTCTCCACAAAGGTCTTCCACAGCATCACGCCACCTCTGAACATCCTCACTGTACATATTTATTGATAGTTCTGGATGCAGTATAGGGAACATCGCTTCAAGCACTCTGCTACGAAGGCTGTGTCCATTCTCATCTGTACCATTGATTGCATAATCTACAGCATCTCCAAGTATAAACGGATCAACTGCATAAGTACGTCCATCTTTCGTCTTTATCCGCACTTTGTTGTATAGCAAATCTTCTGGCATAAGTTCTATGCTGTTCAAGTTATCATTCTTGAATCTACCCTGTGCATCAGTACCGAGAATATTCCCAGCATTGCGCTCTGGATGCTTCATATCTATATCATACCCATTGACAGGATAGAACGCATAAGAACTCGTCTTCGCAACACGCCCTTTCTTGTCCTTTCTAATATCCCCCTGTGCGCTTATGATGTTATCAGTGTACATCTTTAGTGCACTGTCCATACTTGCATCGGCAACATGCGCTGGTGATACCTTTCCAATTCGGGCCTGAGTATCCATGATGTAAGGAATATACTCCTGCGGAACTTCAGCCGGAGTGCCTGTTTCCTTATAAAGATTGGTCATATCCTTCTTGGATACAGCCATCTTCTCTATGTCTACGTCAGGATTCTCTTTCTTCCAAGCAGCAAGATTGGTATTGTAGTCGTGCAGGTCTTTTTCGAGTTGCTTTGTCTTATATTCGTCAATAACAAACTTACCGTTAATATCCTTGACCATATAAACAGGCCCTGTAGTACCACGCTTTATTCTTGCCTCTCTACCAGAAGGAAGAGTAAAGTCTAACTTACCAAAACCTTCCTGTATGCTATAGTAGTCTTCAGGATTCAATCCGTATTCAGAACGAAGTTTCTTTCTTCCTAACTCATCAAGTACTTCACGCGCCTCTACAAAGTTACTGACTTGCTTAGTCGCACCATCAAGAGACTTAGTGACTACAGGCGCAAAGCTGAAGTACTTGTTTTTTTTATCAATGATTCCGCGAGCATTGGAAGACTCCATCAACTTCGTTACATTGTTTATAGTATATGGAGAACCGTCACTGCCTTTTCCAGATTTACCCGAGCCGCTTCCACCTTTAGGGTTATTTAATGCATAGTCATATTCACGCTTAAATTTCCTCCAAGCACGATTTTCTGCATCAACAACATCATTGTAATCTTTGAATTCCGCCTTGCCTATGCCTTGCGCAAGACCAGTCCTGCCGTAGTCAAAGAATCTGTTATACTGTTCTTTGGATATATTATCGGCAGTTGCACCTGTAGACTGAATATGAGATGCAAGTACATCAGCAAGTATCTTAACAGGTCCTTCCTTTAATGTTGTATAACTTCCGTCACGAACAGCCTTTACTGCATCATCCACTTGAGCATTTGTGAAACCGTGTTTTGTAATTTGAGTGATATATCCCGGTATATTGTTCTGCTTATCTACCTCTTTGTTGTAGAACTCCTGTGCTCTTGCCTGAGCATCAGCAGCTACGTTTTTCATAAAGTCCACACCGCTATATGAGAACCAGTTAGCGCCATAGTTGTCATCTCGTAAATAGTCATTCAACCCGCCAAGCGCAGGGTCGTTTCCTACAATCAAGTCAGGATTCTTATGGACGGCATCCCAGTATTCCTTACTTCTTGTCTGGCGAGTCTCAACAGCCTTCTTTAATCTAAGGACATCATTTGCGTATCCACTTCTTGCTTCAGTAAGACCACGCCTTGCTCTTGCACTGTAACCGTTTTCCCAGAGGTCATCCTGCAATGCATGTAGTTTATCACGATAGTTCTTGTAGATTGCTCTTGCGTCAGAATCATTGTCATTCTCAGAGATATACCTGCCAAGCGCCTCTGTCTCAAGATTCAATGCATCGTAATAATCTGCCGCAGCGTTCTGTGCATCAGTCATCTGCTGTACGGGCTTTATAAGTTGCTCGTAACTATATGGCGTAAAATGCGAACCTGTCGATACTAAATATTTTCCCATAATTTATTCTCCAGTGTAGTCTTCAAAAAATCCTTTAGGATATTTATACGGCAACCTGCCATTATTTCCAACATACCAGTAAACGCCTTTATTATCCCTAACCATATTGGAAGCAAAGTTTTCATTGCCGATGTCTGAGATAGCCTTCGCTATAGCATTCATTTGTGAAGATATAGCCTGAGCCTGCTGTGCATCTTCCGCACTGTCAAGTTGCTGCTTAAGCATATAGTATTGTGCACGCAATTCTTCAGCACGATTGATTGCACTTGCTCTTGCTTGAGATACTCCAAAGTCAAATGCTGCACGCCTTGCTTCGGTCTCGTTGTTTGCTGCTATGACATTGTTACTGCCTTCATTTGCATTATGCCAACTCTGATTCCAAGCGTTGCCAAGAGCATTAGTAAGGTTGTAATCTGCTGCAACAAGACCAGCCATAGTGGACGGGCCTGAACCAGAATTGAGTATCGCGCGCTGTGTAGCATTACCTTGTGAAAGAACAGACTCTGCAACCATATTAGGGTCTACTGCCTGATACCTCTGATTGACAGTTCTCATATGACCGTAAGGAAGTACAGGGTCTATGTTGGGAACAGTGTACCGTGTAGGCTCTTCCATAAGGTTATGTGCAAGCATCGCTGCATCTAAACCGATACCAGCATACCTTAACCAAGTAGGTCTGTAGCCGTCGGCAATTTGTGTTGCACCTGTCGTTGCGGTTGTAGGTTCAGATGAAGATGACGCATTGGCGTAACCAGTAACTTCACCAACAGGCTTTTGAATAAAAGTACCAGCCGCTTTGTCATACACTTCAACAGAAGGCTCTTCTACCCACCAATAATCTTCTTTCGGACCGCCTTGTGCAAACTGCTGACCTTCCTCAACAGGTACTTCTTCAGGAACAATTCCTTCTGGCGCAATCTGTTCAGGTGCTATCTGCTCCTGCGGTACTTCCATATCTATAGGTTGTCCCTGTTGACCGAGCATAGCCATCAACTGCTCCTGCTCTTCTGGACTCAACTGCGACAACTCATCTTCGAGTTCCTGCTTATCCCTTATGTCTTTCTGCTCTTCCTGTGCTTCGGCAAGACGATACAGGAACTTCTTCATACCATTATTGGAGATATAGTCTCCCGGATCGGCAGCATCTACCAATTCGTTCGCTATGTCCGAATAGAGTTTACCGCTATACTTATCTGGGAGATTGTGTTTCTTCAGCAATCCCCCGTCAGCATAGATGTTGTCAGAGTACACGAAGTCATCATAGACCTTCTCCCCTTCTTCAAGGAGATTAGGAACACCTTCTGAATCGGTTCCTATCTGTACTCCGCCATTAGGATTCTCTTCGTGAGAGCCACCGGCATCTACACTTATATAACCCTGCGGTGCAAAGTAACCGCCATTTATATTGAAATCACTCATATTATTTGAAACTTATCTTTACACCACCTTTGCAATAAGTCCTTACTACACGATTGCTTTCGGAATACGGACTGACTGGCTTCCTGTTAGTTATCATATTCTCGAACTCCTTCAGGCTTATCTGCTTTCTTTCTATCTGACCGCCATCAGCAACAGCATGTGCTTCTGAAGTACGGAATACAGAATTCTGGATTATGTCAGGCATATATCCAAGACGCCTATTGGCGTCGTCGGCATACATCTTACTGACTGCGTTATTGAGAGCAACGTCGCTACGGATGTTCCTTTCGTCTACGGCAGTCTTCCACACACCTGCTCCAGCACCGGCAAGGAAACCTACACCACCACCGATTGCTCCACCCAATGCAGTTCCAACGGGTCCTCCAACAGCAGTACCTATTGCTCCACCGATAGAACTACCAAGAGAAGCACCCGCCCCGCCAATAGTCAAAGCATTGCCCCAGTACTCATCTTCGTCTGGTACAAAGTCATCTGCATTAAGTCTTCTGGCAGCAAGTTTATTTAGTCTTTCCTGCTCTGCATAATACTGATCCATCGAGGATACATCAGTATTATAGTAATTTCCAGAACTAAGATATGGTATTGCTTTACTCATAGTATGTCACATCTATATCGTGAAGTTGCATAAGGTCTCTGTTATTATCTTCGGAGTTACTGTCGGTTGGTAGAGTCTTGCTAAAAAGAATATTAACCCAAGGGTTACGAATTCTATCCAAACCATACTTATTAGTCTTTGTCTTGACCGCCCTCGGAATCGTGTATCTCCAGATCCTGAATTTCTTAATCGGCTTCGCATCTTCGTTTGTTTTCTGATACTCGTTCCATACTTTCATCTTACTGAAAGTCTCTTCCTCCATGTACACTCCGGGAATATTGACTTCATCTACCGCAGCGTCGTTACCGCTTGCGGGAATAGCTGGAGAATATGTATAACCTCCGTCTATCAAGCCAGACTCCTTATATGTTTCGTGAGTACCGTCCGCTTTGTAAATCTCTCTAAGATTTCCGTTCGCATCAAGTATCCTGTAGAAGTCTGCACGGTAGTCTATGTTAGACCAAATCTTGTCCGTCTGAGGCTCCGGAGCTACACGATACTGCATAGAGAAATTATATTGTGTATCATGTAACTTACAGAACAGTCCTGCTTCGTGCTGCCAGAGATACCAACCCTTGACAGATATAAACCTATCCTCAAAGTTGAACATCGCCGGGACATCATAGTAGTCGAAGAAACTCGTGAAGCCGTGAAGATTCTCGTTGTAGACAAGAGTCCCATACCCGTCAACATCGTCCTTTCTCACAAGATAGACATCTGAATGTATAGAGTCAAAGAACGAAATAAAAGCATTGTTGTCGTTAGGCCACTGCTCTGTCGTATTATGCTCACGGAACCACGCCGCAAATCCGAGTTTTTCCGAGATATTCTCTACTGCAAGTCTGCCTCTTTGGTCGAATTGCGCAGCACCGAAC
>Ga0265299_10004736_pt1 | contig 12775 bp, 7 predicted proteins | sample AusTroGonzalo_MG_4_FD_193485 | JGI IMG/M metagenome (GOLD analysis project Ga0265299, IMG submission 193485) | Bovine rumen microbial communities from tropical cattle in Woodstock, Queensland, Australia - Gonzalo_02 | ecosystem: Host-associated > Mammals > Digestive system > Stomach > Rumen ...
AAAGCTAAAGATGGGCCTAAAGTATCTCGGGTGATAGAAGTATGGAATGTAGATTCCTTTGATGCTGGGAATTATAGTAAAACCACATTTTTAGAAAAAGCTGCGAGCAAACTATTTGTGGCAAATACTGGTTTATGTATTGTGGTAAAGAATATAACCAAGGAGGCTTGTGTTTACAATTTTAGCACTGGGTTGTATCCTGATATGATATCATATTCGCACGATCTAAAAGATGATATAAAATCTTTGTTGCAGCCTATGTCTTTAAGTGCGGATATCGTATCGATTGATAAAAGTGTATATATGCAAGGTAATGATATATTGGCGGCATCCTGGTGTGCAGGGGCGTACTTTATATTTGGGAATAAAACTTATCTTGAAAAGGTGAGCATGACAGGGGATCTGCTAAGTAATATATCTAATTGTTCTATTGATAAAAAAACTAAGAACAAAAGCATTAAAATATATTCTGCGGTATATGGTATTAATGGAATAGAAGATTATGCTAAATTGACAACACAAGTGTCCGAATCATCTAACGTTGTAAAAAAACAAAGCGGGTATGATGCGTATACATATTTTACGAGTGGAGCTAGTACACTTTTGTTTGGCACACAAAGGGATCTGGTTAGAATTATCGCAAGACAAGATTATGCATCAAATTATATGATAGAGTTTGAATCTTCGTATAATAATCTATATCAATATATTTCTATCCTGACCGAAGATTTGGATAGACAGTTAGATTGTAATGATTATATAAAATATTTATTATCTGATGGTATGCAAAGCATGATGGATAAATTTGGAATGTTTTCTCCTACAGGCTGTATGTCATATGAAAATCTGCAGTGGATAAATTATCAAAAACTATTTAATAAAATAAGTAATGTGGAGGCGTTTTGATGTATATAGAGCAAGATGTGGAATATTCCAAATTGACAACATATAAACTAGCTGGATGTGCTAAATCGGTGTATTATCCGGAGTCAATCGATGAACTTATTGAACTGTTGCAGATACTTGGAAAAAATAAAACTAAGTATGTAATAATAGGTAATGGATCAAACGTCATATTTTCAGATTTGTTTGATGGTGTGGTGGTGTGTGTAAGGAAATTAAATAGAATCAACTGTCTAGATGGGTACTTGCTAGAAGTTGAGTGTGGGGTTTTGAATGCGGAGTTGATTAGGTTTTCTGTAGAACATGAGTATGGTGGTGTGGAATTTTTGACTGGAATTCCTGGATGCATAGGAGCAGGTGTTATTAATAATGTGGGAGCGTTTGGTGGGGACATTTCCGACATTGTCGTGAAAGTCCAGTATATTGATCAAAAAGGAAAACTGTGTTGGGTTGAAAGAGATGAATGTAAATTTAGTTATAGATTTTCAGCATTTAAAAAAATGCAAAATGTAATTACAAAAGTGATAATTAAATTAGAAAAGCGTGAAAAACGTGATATTGTATCCAAAATCACGCAATGTGCTAATATGCGTGTAGCAAAACAACCGACTGGATTTTCTTGTGGTAGTGTCTTTAAAAATCCACCAAATAATTATGCCGGTGCCTTGATTGAGGGGGTAGGTATAAAGGGGTTGGAGATTGGTGATGCGAAGATAAGTGAAAAACATGGGAACTTTATTATAAATAAAGGTTGCGCAAAATCCGCTGATGTGCTAAAATTGATTGAAATTGCTAGATTATTAGTGTATAATAAATATAATATAATACTGGAAACAGAGGTGCAAATAATCGAGTAAAATTTAGGAGAACTTATGAAAATATCAGGCGACTATCATATACACAGTAGATATAGTAAGTTTAGACATGGTAAAAATACCATTGCTGAAATTGTGGCGGACGCACATAGTAAAGGCTTGAAGGAAATTGCTATTACTGATCATGGTCCAAGGCACATTTTTTTTGGTGTGAGAAAAAATGCCTTAAAAAAAGCCCGTGCAGAAATAGATGCACTGCAGAAGCAGTATCCAGACATGAAAATATATTTGGGACTAGAAGCGAATCTAATAACAGAGACCGGAGAGATTGATGTAAATGAAGATATGCTAAAATATATGGATATTTGTCTATTAGGATTTCATAAGGGGGCTTATGGTAAATTTTCGGGTTTGTTAAATTTAGGGCATCTGTTTGGCAATAAAAAGGATCCAAAAAGAATAGAAAGAAATACCAATGCCTACATCAAGGCGATTGAAAGTAACAAGATCAATGTGATTACTCATCCAAATGAGTATATATATGTTGATGCTAAAAAATTGGCTGAGGCATGTGCTGAGCATGGTGTGTTTATTGAGATTAATAATAGACATTTGAAAATTTCGGAAGATGATATTAAAAGGATGCTAGAAACGAAGGTGAAATTTATTATTGAATCTGATGCACATAAGTTGAGCAGTGTGGGTAAAGTGGATACGGCTGTTGCATTTGCGCAAAAGTACATACCTGAAGATCGTATTGTAAATATTCATGATATTTCAGTTTTTGGTAGGGGAAACAGGGAATGACTTTTTCTCAAGAAGTAAAAGAAGAGATTGTAAATAAAATGCCAGAAAGTGACTGTTGTGTGTTAGCCAGATTGGCAGGCGTTATAAAGTCAACTGGTAGTATTGTCCTCAAAGGTGGGCACATTACTTTTTCGTGCGAAAATGAAAATGAAGCTGTACTCTTTGAGGTTTGCGAATTAATAAGAAAATATTTTGGTGTGACAGTAGACGAGCTGACGGTAAATACTATCACACGTGGCCAATATAATTTTGAGGAAATTGAAATTCCTCAAGATATCGGAGAGAGATGCTTGTTTGAAATCGGTGCAATACAACGAAATGGACAAGGACATTTGGAGATAATTGAAGAGGTTTGTGATCAAATACTAAAGGAAGATTGTTGTAAAAAATCGTTTTTGGCAGGTGTTTTCTTGGGATGCGGTACAGTGGCGAATCCTAGTAGCAATAATGGTGGCTACCATTTAGAGTTAGAATTTGACTCGTACAAATTGGCTAATTATGTAATGAACCTAATTAGTGAATTTGAATTTATACCTAAAATGGTAAATCGTAAAGAAAAATATGTGGTATATTTCAAAGAGAGTGATGCAATATTTGATTTATTAGTGGTATTGGGTGCAACAAAATCAGCACTAAAGTTACAAGATGAGCGAGTAAAACGCGATGTAAGTAATAATATAAATCGACAGGCAAATTGTAAAACTGCGAACGCAGAAAAAAGTGCAATTTCTGCTGTAAGAGAAGTTGTTGCTATACAGACGATTGCCACAACTATTGGCTTAGATGGACTGGATAATAGATTAAAGGTGGTGGCGGAAGCAAGATTAGATAATCCAGAATTGTCTTTGAATGATTTGTTAAAGGTTATTAAAGAGCCTTTGACAAAAAGTGGATTGCGATATAGATTGGGGAAAATAATAGAAATAGCTAAAGAACTAAATGGAGGATAAAATGGAGCCATTTGTGCATCTGCACGTGCATACAGAATATAGTATACTGGATGGTGCGGCCAGAATTAAGAAGTTGGTAAAGACAGTTAAAGAATACGGAATGCCGGCCGTAGCTATTACGGACCATGGTAATATGTATGGCGCTGTTCAGTTTTTTGATGCTTGTACAGATGCTGGTATCAAGGCGATAATTGGTTGCGAGTTCTATGTGGCAGACAACTATCTAGAAAAGAAGGGGAAGACGAAATTAGCCCATTTAATTTTGCTAGCAAAAGATGATAAGGGCTATGATAATCTCTGCAAACTAAACGCGGAGGCGTTTAAAAATGGTTTTTATTATAAGCCACGTATTGATTATGATCTATTATCAAAATATCACGAAGGATTAGTATGTCTGAGTGCTTGTTTGGCTGGTGATGTTCCACAACTTATTATGAAACATCAATATGATGAGGCTGAAAAACTAGTAAAATGGTTTAAGGATCTGTTTGGTGATGACTACTATCTAGAATTGCAAAATCACTTTTTGCCTGAGCAGGTAGAAGTTAATGAAAAGTTGCGAGAGTACTCGAAGAAATATGGTATCAAGACTGTGGCTACAAATGACGTGCATTATATTTACAAAGAGGACTCAGTTACTCAAGATGTCTTAATGTGTGTGCAAATGGGCAAACAGGTTTCTGATCCAGATAGAATGAGGTTTCCAAACTCTGAATTTTATCTCAAAACACGAGAGGAGATGGAAGCCATTTTCCCTAATGATATAGATGCCTTAAACACTACGATGGAGATTGCTGATAAGTGTAACTTTAAATTTTTGTATGGACATTATATGTATCCTAAATATGTCCCTGTAACTGGGCAAACTCCAGATGATTATCTCAGAGATCTAGTTGAACAGGGGCTAAAGCGTAAATACAAAGAGGAAACGAAGGAGATTCGTGATCGTATTGAATACGAAATTGGCGTAATTAAAAAATTAGGGTACATTGAGTACTTCCTCATTGTCTGGGACTATATTAATGCGGCTAGAGAAAAAGGCATTTCTGTAGGTCCTGGGCGTGGTAGTGGTGCTGGTTCGATTGTGGCATATCTTATGGGTATTACAGATATTGACCCTATCAGATATGGCTTATTCTTTGAGAGATTTTTGAACCCAGAACGTGTCAGTGCACCAGATTTTGATGTGGATTTCGAAGATAGCAGACGTAGTGAAGTCTTTGATTATGTAAAAGAAAAATATGGTGAAGACCGCGTGGTAAAAATTATTACATTCGGTACAATGGCTGCCAAAAATGCCATAAAGGATATCGCTAGGACATTGGGTTTGCCATATTCTGAAGGGGATAAAATTACAAAACTTATACCAAACTCAGTCAAAAGACCGAATATTATACAAAAGGTTTTTGGGCTAAACCGTAAAGAGGGAGAGCCTGATGAATCCATTCCAGAATTGGTTCAGATGTATAATGATAATCCTGAAATTAAAAGAGTGATAGATATCGCATACAAAGTAGAAGATATGCCTAGACAGACTGGTATTCATGCCTGTGGTGTAATTATAGGTGGTGACATTCTAGATAAACATATGCCGCTATCTCGTAATGGCGAAGATATGACGAGCCAGTATGTTGGTGGAGAATTGGAGCATCTTGGTTTTTTGAAAATGGACTTTTTGGGTTTGAGAAACCTTTCCGATATCAAACAGGCTATAGCGCTAGTCAAGAAAAATCGCGGTATTGATGTTACTTTTGAAGGTAGTACTTATGATGATCCTAATGTATTTAAGCTAATATCTACTGGCAATACGCAGGCAATATTTCAACTTGAATCTGGTGGATTTCAAAAATTTATGAGGGAATTGCAACCTACATGTCTTGAAGATATTGTGGCTGGTGTGTCACTATATAGACCAGGTCCAATGGATAGTATTCCTACATTTGTGCACAATAAACATCACCCTGAAGATATTACATATGTCAGTCCAATTATGGAGCCGATATTGTCTGTGACTTATGGCTGTATAGTATATCAAGAGCAAGTTATGAAAATCGTGCAAGACTTGGCAGGATATACATTGGGTCGTGCAGATAGTGTGCGTAAGATGATGGGTAAAAAGAAAGTGGCAGACATGCAAAAAGAGCGTGTGGTATTTGTACATGGTTGTCCTGAAAGTAATGGTAAACCGGCCGTAAAAGGTGCAATGGCTAATGGTGTAGATGAAGCGACTGCGAATAAACTATGGGATGAAATGGAAAAATTTGGTTCATACGCGTTTAATAAATCTCATGCTGCTGCTTATGCGCACGTTACTTATCAGACGGCATATCTGAAAACTTATTTTGAACCAGAATTTTTAACGAGTGTATTAAATAATCGCATTACCAATGCGGAAGAAATTACAAATTATGTATCATATTGTAAAGAAGAGGGTATAAATGTATTGCCTCCTGATATTAATGAAAGTGATACATATTTCACAGTTCATGACAAAAATATAAGATTTGGCCTGTGTGCGTTAAAGGGCGTTGGTGAAAATATCTGCAAATTGATTGTTGCAGAGCGTGAAAATAAAGGAAAATATACTGATTTTGGTGATTTTTTGGCGCGTGTCGGCGGAATGCAAATAAACAAACGTGTTATAGAGGCGTTGATTTTCTCTGGGGCATTTGATTGTTTTGGCAAGCCGCGCAAGGCGTTATTCATGGTTTATGATAAAGCCCTCGATGTGGCTGTCAAAGATGCTCGTGCCAAACAGTCTGGACAATTCTCGATATTTGAGCAACTATCTTCAAATGTTGGTATACATATAAATTACCCTGATGTTGAAGAATTTGATAATCGTGAAAAGTTGAAGCATGAGCGGGAGGTGCTTGGTACATATATTTCTGGTCACCCTCTTGATGAATATAAGGGTAAATATAAGTCGTATAATTTCAACACATCTATGGTTGCTAGTTCTGAAGAAGATGCTGTGCAGGCTAATGAAGATGATGAGTTTGTATCTAGTGCACAAGACGAGTATGGGTTGAAGAATAATATGAAAGTCGAGTGGGGAGGTATAGTCATTGCTGCTTCACGTAAAATATCTAAGCGCAACAATTTGCCGCTTGCAATATTGACAGTAGAAGATGTGTATGGCTCATTAGACGTCATTGTGCCTAATAAGGTGTATGAAGAATACAGAGATTTGATACAGGAAGATAAACTATTGACAATCAGTGGTAAGTTGTCTATTAGAGAGGGAGAGCGTCCAGTCATCATGGCAGAAAAATTGATTGAATGGCGGACAGAAGATGATGGCAAAGAAGACAAGATTAAAAATATAAACCAAAAATTGTATATTAAGTACGATATGATGGATGAGAGAACGAACTTAGATGTATTAGACATATTGGATAAATTTCCAGGGAAATCTGTCGTAATAGTACAAAGCAATGATAAATTATTTAAGGTTCCTAAACTGGTGGATATAAATCCAAGATTGACAGATCTTTTGGAAAGACGAGTAGGATTATCAAATATTGTGATAAAATAAGTGAGATACAGGGGGAAATTATGAAAAGAATAGGAGTTTTGACTAGTGGTGGAGATGCGCCAGGAATGAATCCTGCAGTACGTAGCGTAGTACGTTGTGCCATTGATGCTGGTTTGGAAGTGGTTGGTTTTATAGGTGGATTCGCGGGATTAGTTAATAATAACTATGTAAAACTATCCAGTCGTGATGTTGGCAATATTATATATCGTGGTGGTACATTTATAAAAACTTCCAGGTGTGATGAATTTAAAACAGAAATGGGTATGCAAAAGGCTGCCGACACCATTAAATCTTTGAATATTAATTCGTTGATAGTGATTGGCGGTGATGGTTCTTTACATGGAGCATTGGAACTGGAAAAAAGGGGTGTAAGTGTGATATTTATTCCTTGCACTATCGACAATGATGTGTATTATTCAGATTACAGTTTAGGTTTTGATACCGCTTGTAATACCATAGTGAATCTAGTAAATAACCTAAGAGATACCAGTGAATCTCATGATAATATCTTTGTTGTAGAGGTCATGGGCGCATACTGTGGAGAATTGGCTATTCACGCGGGGTTGGCTAGTGGTGCCGAAGATGTCTTTGTGCCAGAGGAAAAGCCAGATATAGAAGGATTGTTAAATAGTTTAAAACTCTCGATAAAGAAAGGGAAAAAGTCATCTATCATTTTTGTCAATGAGCACACTTTAGACATTAGGGAACTCGCTAATATAATTCATAGTAGGTTGCACCGTGAGGTAAGATGTGTAGTACTTGGTCATACGCAGCGTGGAGGCAGTCCTAGTTTTGTGGACAGATTAAATGCTGCGAAATTCGGCAGAGAAGCGGTGGATTTGGCCCTTGGAAGTCGTGGTGGTGCTATTGGTATCAAGAATGATAAAATCGTGGTAGTAAATATCGAGACCGCTTTAAAAGCGAAACGTCGATATGATCGTTCGATGTTGAATTTAATAAAGATACTAGCAAAGTAGGAGGAGAAGATGAAAAGACCCAGTATTCCTAATTTAACATTATTTTTGAAATTATTGTTGTATCCATTTATGCTAATAATGTACTTTTCATCGGGGTTAACTATTGCCGGTGTTGTATATTTAGTATTTGGTTTGTCGAGTGTTGCCAATAAATACATCGTGGTTAGAGGCACCAGGTTAAAACCTTTGCAAAACATAATCAATTTGATTACGGATAGTGTTTTTAACATTACCGCATTCTCGTTATTGGTTGCAGAAGGGATATTTGGTATATGGCAGCTATTGATAATTATGATATTAGAATTAACATCGTCTATTGCCTCTACGTTGCTTGTGGCATATAATTATGATTACTACAAGAAGAAAAAACTATTTAGTCTAATTGAAACATTTATTTTTATTGGAGTGTTGTACTATTTTTTTGCAAGTTTTCAAAAAGTCAAGTACGTTATATTGAGTATTGTATTTGTTCTGTATAGCGTTGATGTTTTATATAAAGTGATACAATATTTTGTATTGCCACAGATAAAGATGGATACACAAAATGAAACAAAAGATGCGTTGCTAGAAAAAATAAGTGACGATAAAAAAGACGAAGAAATTGCTGAATAAACTTGACTTTTTTTAATATATATGTTAGCATAAATTAATATTTGAAACGTTATTAGTTTGAGGAGTAAAGTTTAAGATGCCTCAGAGAGACTGGGTCGTGGCTGTGAGCCTGGTTGGAAAATCTAGACTTGAAGGTAGCAAACGAGTTCAATGGAAGAAGTGTAGTAGACCCATTGCGTAAGGAGCGTAAGTCCTAAAAGAGAGCAAGAGGATTCTCTTGAATTAAGGTGGTACCGCGGAATTTATTTCGTCCTTAGATTTATTCTAAGGACTTTTTTTATAAGGAGATTATGATGTTAGAAGGTAAATACAAATTCGCAGAAAGTGAAAAAAAGTGGCAGGAATATTGGCAGGAGGAGGGGACTTATCATTTTGATATAAATTCAAAGAGACCTACTTTTTCTATCGATACACCACCACCAACAGTTAGTGGTAAATTGCATATAGGGCATATATCTGGTTTTGCACAAGCAGATATGATGGCTAGATTTCATCGTATGTCAGGGAATAACCTGTATTTCCCGCTCGGTTTTGACAATAACGGATTACCAACGGAATTGCTAGTGGAAAAGGAAAAGAAAATAAGGGCGCATACATTACCTAGAGAAGAATTTACGAAAATTGCGCTTGAATTGGTGGATAAGTATAACCAGAGTTATAGGGATATGATGGTGGCTACTGGTATGTCTTGTGATCTGAGCCTTGGATATAATACTATTGATGAGAGAAGTCAAAAGACGAGTCAAAAGTCTTTTATTGAATTGGCAAAGGCAGGTATTGCATATAGAAGTGATAAGCCATCTCCTTGGTGTTGCAAATGTCGTACCAGTGTAGCAGCTGCGGAGCTCGAAGATAAGGAACTAGATAGTGTATTTAATTATCTAAACTTTAGGTTGAGTGATGGTAGTGGGACAATTCCTATCGCGACTACTAGACCTGAATTTTTACCAGCATGTGGGGCAATTTTTGTTAATCCAGGTGATAAAAGATATACTAAGTATGTCGGCAAAATGGTAAAAGTGCCACTATTCGAAGATGTAGAAGTTCCAGTATATACTGATGAAAAGGTCGGTATAGATAAAGGTACTGGTATTGTTATGTGTTGTACTTTTGGTGACCAGACCGATGTGGAGTGGTGGAAAGAATACAATCTGCCACTAAAGCAAGCTATAGACGATGGTGGTAGAATGACAGAAATAGCAGGAAAGTATGCTGGCATGAAATTGTTAGATGCTCGAAAAGCCATAATAGAGGATTTAATTGCTAATGGATATATGGATCACCAAGAGCCAATTACGCACAATGTCAAGATACATGAAAGGTGTGATGAACCAATAGAATTCATGGCTAAGAAGCAATGGTTTATAAAGACATCTTCTCCAGAATTGAAAAATATTTGGTTGGCGCAAGGCGAAAAAATTAATTGGCACCCTGAATCTATGAAAGCGCGATATATTGCTTGGGTGCAAAACTTAAATCAAGACTGGTCTATCTCAAGACAGAGATATTTTGGAGTACCATTTCCAGTATGGTACTGTAAGGAATGTGGTAAACCAATATTTGCGGATGTGCGAGATTTGCCAGTCAATCCGTTGACCAGCCAGCCTAAGCATGCATGTGAGTGTGGGTGCAAGGAATTTGTCCCAGAGACAGATGTGATGGATACTTGGGCAACGAGCAGTCTAACGCCACAAATCAATACTAATTGGTATGATGATGAAGAAGGTGCAAAGAAGAAATTACCTATGGATATGAGGTTCTGTGGTCGTGATATAATCACTACATGGGACCTGAGAACTATAATAAAAGCATATTATCACAACGCGAGCCTACCATGGAAAGAATTGTATATTAATGGTTGGGTCATGGCGGACAAAGGTATTAAGATTAGTAAGCATTTGGCCAATAGTAAGATGGATTTAAATGAATTATTAGCTAATTATGGCGCTGATGTGATTAGGTATTGGTGTGCAAATGGTGCTTATGGCAGAGATGTGTATTTTAGTGATGATGGTATAAAAGATGGATATAAATTACTAAATAAAATTTGGAATGCCTCAAAGTTTGTATTGTCATTCATGGAAGATTATAAGCCTGTGAAACCAAAGAAATTGTGGCCAATAGATAAATACATCATGATAAAGTATAATGAAGCATATGACAAAACTGTTCAACTATATAAGAATGTAGAAATGGGATATGCTAAAGCAGAAATGGAGAAGTTCTTTTGGAATTTTTGCGATAATTATATTGAGATTGCTAAGAATAGATTGTATAAACCAGAGGTATATGGCGAAGATGCGAAATTGTCTGCACAGTGGGCTTGCTATAATGTATTATTCGGCATGTTGAAGGTTTTTGCTATAACCATGCCACATATTACTGAAGAAATCTACCAAGACTTCTTTAGACAATTTGAAAAAGAATCTAGTATTCATAAATTAATTCTTTCTAAGATAGATATAGATGACGATGAAAAAGTTCAGAAGTCTGGTGATGAATTTATTGAGATATTGTCAGAGATTAGAAAATATAAATCATCAAATAACTTATCAATGAAAGAGGAAATAAGCAATCTAAAAATCGTTGGATATAATAGATTGGTAGAAGAAGACATGGCTGATCTAAAAGCTGTCGGCTCGATAAAAAATATTGAACAGCAAGATGGGGCTAAGGATATAAAAATTGAAATATAAAAAGTGGCAATATGCCACTTTTTTTATTAGTAAATAATAGTTAAAAAGATTTGCTAAAAAATATCAAAAAAGTTATAATATTTTTGGGGGTAATGCGTGAAGAATTATTTTTTAAGAAAAGTATTTCTAACCTTGACATTTTTAACTCTCGCTATAGTTTCAGAAATATTTATGTATATGTGGCTAGGGTGGGAGTGGATACCAAAGTATTTTTGGCTAGATGTTGCAGTGCTGGTGTTTATAGCATCTGCGGTTTTTCTGTGTAAAAGTCATAGTACAATGGTTGTCTGGTTTTCTATCGTTTTAGGAATAGAATGGGTTTTGGTATACACAAATATATGTATATATCATAGTCTAAATGATGTGTTCTCTTTACAGATGGTTAATCTAGCAGGAGAAACTGCAAAAGTTTTGACATTTGACCTTTTCCCAATACCACCATTATTTATTATTTGTGGGATTGTGGCAATATGGGTGATTCTTACAAAATTATTTAGCGTTAAGTTAGGGTATAATCCTAGTGAGGAAAGTATTGCCTATAGATTTTTGTTGCGGAATTTTGTAATAGTCATATTGTGTGCAAGTTTCGTTATGATGGGATTTGCTCGTTATGGTATTTCTAGTCATAAAGATTATTATCTTTTAGATGATGAATACTTATATCAATCCTTTGGCTCACCAAAAGATGCACTTAGAAAATTTGGATTGTTTACATTTTATACTCAGCAATTTACTCGTGTAGTATATAATCCATACAAAGACAAGTTGTTTACTGAAGAAGATGTGAATAAATTTCTCTCTACTAGTGAATATGACAATACACAGTCGGCTTTGTATGATGTATGTGATGGTCAAAATGTGATAATGATAATGGGCGAGAGTTTCGAATGGTACGCGATATCTAAGGAATTGACACCTACGTTGTATGCACTGGCAAATGGTTATGATTTTAATGATGGTTTGGATTTTTATGATGTTACATACGATGAAAATGGTAATGCGACATTGAGATATGATGCGACAAAATATGACGAGTCAAAACAGGGTAGGTTTGGCATGACATTGACTGGATATTATAGTGCGCCAAGCACCGATTATTCGGAAATGACAGGCATGTTGGGAAATTATCCATATGGCGAGAATTTTACTCGAGGAGCCGCAGGTGGCGGAGATTTGTTTACCGATGTAGATTATTCGTTTAGTTTAGCAAATATGTTAAAAAGTAATAACAAGGTTGATGTAACACAATATTATCATAATTATACCTCAGTATTTTATAGAAGAAATCGTATAATTCCAATGTTTGGATTTGATAGTACAAACTTTATTGAAGATTTGGAAGGTGTAAGGACGGATCCAAATTTAATCTTGTCACATTGTGTGTTGGATAGTGAAATGGTATCAAAATACAAAGAGCAAATGTGTCCACAAGACAAACAGTTTTTTACTTTTTTTACTACGGTCACGACGCATGGTG
>Ga0265299_10004738_pt1 | contig 12772 bp, 8 predicted proteins | sample AusTroGonzalo_MG_4_FD_193485 | JGI IMG/M metagenome (GOLD analysis project Ga0265299, IMG submission 193485) | Bovine rumen microbial communities from tropical cattle in Woodstock, Queensland, Australia - Gonzalo_02 | ecosystem: Host-associated > Mammals > Digestive system > Stomach > Rumen ...
TGTTGACTTCTGAAATCGAAATTTTGAAGGATTCCCTATACTGTATACATTGTGGTAGATGCCTGGAGGTTTGTCCGGTGGTTTCCTCCCCTGATGGAATTGCTCCCATTGATCTGGTGAAGCTGAATTGCCTTGACAAATACAACCAGTCACAACATCTCTTCTCCCACACGACCCTGTGTGGCGCGTGCGAGGCGGTGTGTCCTGTGAATATCCCGCTGGTTCGTCTCATGCTTGCTGAAATGCAGGTTTCCAATATGGTGGTGAAACCTGCCCGCTCCAAACAGCTTTTCTCTCTGTTCTCCAAGCGAAGCAAACTCAATAAAGCGAACAATCCTTTCTTCAAGTTTTTCTTTGTGAAACGATTTTTTGGACGTAATAAGAACTTAAGTCGTTATTTTTCCAACCAAAACGCTGACTTTTTCAATATTTCCTACCAACCTCCGTACGAAGATAATCCCAATGAACTCATCAAAGATTGATCTTTTGAACGATAAAATCAGGCATTTCCTCAAGAAATTCTACCTGAACAAGCTTTACAAAGGGTTAATTCTCTTTGTCATCGTTTTATTGGCTACATTCATTGCCTTTTCTTTGTTTGAGTATTTCTCCTACTCGAACACTGTCGTTAGGTCTGTGCTTTTTTACTCTTTCATCGCATTGGCCATAGGAATTGGCGTTGCCTATATCATCATTCCGGCTTTGAAAATCGGTGGGCTTGGCAAACAACTTTCGAATGAGGAAATCGCTTCCATTATTGGTAAACATTTCCATCAAATCGATGATAAATTGCTGAATCTGTTTGAGTTGCAGCAGCAAATGGCACGTGGTGACTATAAAAGCTACGATCTGCTATCCGCCGCTATCGAAAGTAAGATTGACTCTTTCAAAGCCTATTCGTTCGTGCAGGCGATACCGGTGCAGAAAACGAAACGCTTTGCCCTATGGATGTTGCTCCCTATCGTGATTTTCTTGTTGCTTTTTTCCATAAAGAAGGAACTTTTCACAGAACCAACGAAACGTATTGTTCATTACACCGAGGTTTATGAAAAACCCGCTCCGTATGCGTTTGTGATCACGAATGATTCGTTGAATGCGTTGCAATACGAGGATTATACGGTCAATGTAAAGGTCGAAGGGAGTGAAGTACCGGATGAAGTTTACATCAAATACAAAAACCGTAATTACAAATGCCAAAAAAACGCTAATTCCGAGTTTTCTTATACATTTACCAATTTACAACAAAATATTGATTTCCAAGTAAATACAGAGGAAGTAACCTCCACTGTTTATACCATAAAAGTGTTGCCGAAACCTGTCATGTTAGGTTTCAACATTACGTTGCATTATCCTTCATACCTGAATAAACCAAATGAGGTTTTGGAAAATGTCAGTAATTTGACAGTTCCTGAAGGTACTCAGATCACATGGAATTTCATCACGCGCAATTCTGATAATCTGGTTTTGATTGTCGATGATAGTCAAAAGGAAATTTCTTCTGAGAAGGACAATTATCTCGTACATGTGACAGCTCATAATTCTTTCACTTATTCGATTTTGAACAAAAATAAGTATATGACGGGCAAGGATACATTGTCTGACGAGGTTACTGTTATCAAGGATATGTATCCCGAAATTTATGTCCAGTCGCAGCAAGATTCTGCCTATCATGACCGCGTCTATTTCAAGGGAAATATCAAGGACGATTATGGTTTTTCCAAGCTTCAATTTGTATATAACAAGTTGGACAAGGATGGCAAAGTACTGGTTTCCAATGTGGTGATTCCGATTAAAATTCAGAATTCAGTCACTATTCAGGATTTTTACTACTATTTTGACCAAAACATGTTCGATTTGAATCCCGGCGAACAAATTGACTACTATTTCCAAGTTTTTGATAATGACGGAGTTAATGGTGCTAAATCGACAAAATCTTCTGTGCAGAATTATAGAGTGCGCACCATGGATGAAATTGAAGAAGATCTTCATGAGGCCGAGGAGCAAACAAAGACGGATTATTCCGACTTATTGCAAGAATCCAAGGATTTAGCCAAGGAAATTGAAAAGATGCAGCAGAAGATGCAGCAGGAAAAGGAACTATCATGGCAGGATAAGAAGACTTTGGAAAAATTGATGAAGGAATATCAGCAGTTGCAGGATAAAATCAACGAATTAAAGCAAAAGCAGGAAAACCACCAACAGGTGGAAAACCAATACAAGCAAATTGACGAGGATATTTTGAGAAAGCAGCAAGAGCTGCAAAAACGCATGGATGAGATTCTGACGGATGAAATGAAGCAGATGATGAAGGAGTTGGAACAGATGATGCAGAACATGAACAAGGATCAAATTCAGCAGCAAATGGAGAAAATGAAGCTTTCCTCTGAGGATATTAACAAGTCTTTGGACCAGCAATTGCAGCTCTATAAGCAGTTGGAAGTGGAGAAAAAACTAAAGGAGACCGTCAAGGACATGCATGATTTGGCTGATGAATTGCGGAAGAATGCCGACAAGACAGAAAACAAGCAAAATTCCAAAGAAGCTCTTCAGAAGAAACAGCAGGAGTTACAACAAAAATATGATGACTTGAAGAAAGAAATCCAGGATCTCAAGAAAATGAACGATGAACTCGAAGATCCTACTAAATTCAAGGATAATCAGGAGTTGCAGAAAGATGCGGATCAGAATATGCAACAAAGTCAGCAGAACTTGGATAAAAACAACCGTTCCAAGTCAGCGGACAACCAAAAGAAAGCAGCTGATGATATTGATCAGATGGCCGAGCAAATGGAGCAGGACTTCAATGAGAGTGAATTGGAAAGCATCACGGAGGATATTGCTACCATTCGTCAAATATTGGACAATTTGGTGCAGATTTCCTTTGATCAAGAAGATATTTTGAAACGTGCTCAAAAGATGTCTTCATATTCTTCTTCTGTTTCCGATGTGATGAAGAAACAATTCGATGTCAAGCAGACGATGAAGCATATTGAAGATTCGTTGAGTGCTTTGGCACGTCGTCAGGCTGCGGTGAAACCTTTCATTCAGAAAGAGGTTACCAAAATCCAATCGAACATAGAGACGGCGCAATCCGAATTGCAAAACCGTAGAATGTCTAATGCTACTAAAAATCAACAATTTGCACTTACATCCATGAATAATTTGGCTTTGATGTTGATGGAATCTATGAAGGATATGCAGGAGCAACAACAAAAAAGTCAATCAAAATGTAACAAATCTGGAAATGGATCGTGTAATAAACCAGGTGGAAAAGGTAAACCGAAGAAAGCTTCGGCGCGTGAGCTGCAACAACAGCTCAACCGTCAGATGGAGGCTTTAAAAAAGTCTATGGAGCAACAGAGCAAGCAGGGGCAGACAGGTAAGCCGCAGCCGAGTATGAGCGAGCAATTCGCCAAGATGGCTGCACAACAGGAGGCCATTAGAAAGATGTTGCAGGATTATCAGTCTGAGCAAAAGCAGTTGAATGGAGTGGGGGACAAGGCTTTGGACAAAATTATTGAGGATATGCAGAAGACGGAAAAGGATCTGGTGAATCGTCAGATTACCCAGCAGACAATAAACCGTCAGAAAGACATTACCACTCGTTTGTTGCAAAGCGAACGGGCGGATATGGAACGGGAGAAGGACAAAGAGCGGAAATCGAATGAGGCACGTCAGGTGCCGAACATGAATCCGCCAAAGGAGTGGAATTTTGACAGGCAGCAGATTCAGCAGAACGAAATGTTACGTTCTGTTCCTGCCAATTTGAATTATTATTATAAGGCAAAGGCGAATAACTATTTTTATAACATCGAGTAAATTCAGGAGTATGATAGAAATTTTATTAACTGACCTAAACAAAACCAACTTTTACGAAGAGACACTCAAGAGCATTGAGCGTATATGTGACGAATATCAGTTAGGGCAACATTTCGGCACATTATCAATGACCAATCAGATGTTGTGTGACTTCTTAGACACTAAGTCTGATTATTCCATTGATGTCTCGTTTCAGATAGACAATAATGAGGTGTCTTTTAACTACACCTTGCAATCAGGAGATTTCCGTGCTTTATCTCAAAACGAAGAAGAGAATACAGCGTTGTTTGTGTTACGATCTCTGGCCGATGAAGTTATCTTTTCAACTGATTATAACGAACTTACAACTACTTTTCACGTGAAAACGAAAATTAGTATTCAACGAAATTTGCAGCAGGAAAAGGTTCGCACGTTATCCTCCTCCATTCGATGAAAAAAGTTTTCGCCTTTATCGTGACGCTTTTACTGTGCGTGAATATCTTTGCCCAGCACAGTAAGGTACTTTTTATTGGAAATAGTTATACTTCCGTCAATAACTTGCCTGAGTTGATTTCGAATATATTCACCTCCACTGGTGATACACTCTTATACGAAATGAGTGCGCCTGGAGGTTGTACGTTCCAGCAGCATTGTAACGTGTCGATGCCCTATATTCAACAGGGAGGATGGGATTATGTCGTGTTGCAGGAGCAAAGCCAGTTGCCTTCCTTTCCTGAAAGCCAGTTTATGCAGGAGTCCTATCCATACGCCCATCAGTTATGCGAAGCTATCCAGCAGTATAACCCCGATGCGCAAACGGTCTTCTACATGACGTGGGGTCGGAAGAACGGTGACGCCCAGAATTGCCCGTATTATCCGCCTTTGTGTACATACGAAGGAATGGATAGTCTGCTTTATGCACGCTATATGATGTTGGCGCAGGATAATCATGCTTGTGTATCGCCTGTGGGTGCTGCCTGGCATTATGTGCGCGACCATTATCCCCAAATTGAGCTTTACCAATCGGATGAGAGCCATCCCTCCTATATGGGTTCCTATATTGCGGCTTGCTGTTTCTACACCTATTTTACACAACAAAATCCAATGAACATTACCTGGAACAGTACTTTGGATGCCGAGTTGGCCAATCTCGCCAAACTGGCTGTCAAAGCGGTGGTCTATGATTCATTGTCGAAGTGGTGTTTCCCTGAAGACACTGTTCCGGATGATTCCACGGCAGTGAATGATGTTATTTCCGATTCTTTCTTGGTTTATCCGAATCCGGCAAACAACATTCTTCGTATTCACGCATCTAATGTCACAGGATTCTTCTCCCTAAAGATGGTTGATTTGATGGGTAATATTGTCTATCAGAAGACAGGTGTTGTTTCAGATGAGGTTTTCGATGTATCTTCTTTTCCTAATGGTGTCTATTTGGTCAGGTTGAGCAATGGAAAGTGCCATTATACGAAAACGATTACCATTCACCATTAATATGATTCGCTTCGATTACATCAAAGAGACTTCTTTCAAACCCGCTGTTGAACATAAATATTGGTTGCAGCAGGTGATACGCCGCGAAGGGAAAATACCAGGTGACATTTTCTATATTTTCTGTGATGACGAATACATGTTGGAACGCAATGTGGCGTTCTTGAACCATGACACCTATACAGACATCATCACCTTTGAAGAATGTGTCGGGAATGTGGTGGCCGGCAGTATCCTGATCAGTGTGGACAGGGTGGGGGAGAATGCCATCAAGTTCGGAAAAACCTTCGACAATGAATTGCTACGGGTCATTGTTCACGGTACGCTGCACCTGTGCGGATATAAGGATAAGACCGATTCCGAAGCGCGGCTTATGCGACAAAAGGAGGATGAATCCTTAGCTTTACTCGTATCGTGAAATTTTTCAACCTATTCATATTCAGAAATTTTCGGTAAGTTTTCACGTGAAAAGATGGACAAGCAATTCGATATTATTGTGGTAGGTGCGGGTCATGCCGGCTGTGAGGCGGCTGTGGCTTCCGCCCGTCTTGGCCATCCCACTCTGCTCATCACCATGAACCTGGCACTCGTTGCGCAGATGTCCTGCAACCCCGCTATCGGAGGAATTGCGAAAGGACAAATCGTGCGCGAGATTGATGCGCTCGGCGGCATGACAGGGGTGGTCACCGACCACACGATGATTCAATTCCGGATGCTGAACCGTTCGAAAGGACCCGCGATGTGGAGTCCGCGTGCGCAGTGCGACAAGACTGCCTTTTCAATCTACTGGAAATTTGTTCTCGAACATACCCCAAATCTTCATCTCCGTCAGGACACCGTTACCGAGTTGCTGTTAGAGGGCAATACGGTACTCGGGGTGAAAACGCAGTTGGGCAAAACCATCCGCGCCCGTAAAGTCATCCTCACCAACGGTACCTTTCTCAACGGCCGAATCCATGTGGGGGAAGTGAACTTTCCGGGAGGCCGGATAGGGGAGAGTGCCTCTTTTACCCTTTCCGACCAATTGAAGGAGCGTGGGATTCGTACTCAAAAGCTGAAAACGGGTACTCCGGTCCGTATCGACGGGCGCACCGTGGATTTTTCCAAAATGGAGGAACAGCCAGGAGAAAACCATCCCGGCTCATTTTCCTTTACTCATACCCCGCCTCTCCATCAACAGCTCAGCTGTTGGATTACCTATACCAACGAACAGGTACATCAAGTGCTGCAAAAGGGATTTGAAAAATCCCCGATGTTCCAAGGACGGATTCAGGGCGTCGGACCGCGATACTGTCCTTCTATCGAAGACAAAATTGTCCGATTTGCCGACCGTACCCGACATCAGTTGTTCCTCGAACCTGAAGGGCGCAATACGAACGAATATTACCTGAACGGTTTTTCCTCTTCCCTTCCGGAGGAGATTCAAGTGGAAGCCCTCCACTTGATTCCCGGTTTGGAAAATGCTGAGATTTACCGTCCGGGCTATGCGATCGAGTACGACTATTTCGACCCGATGCAGCTGCACTATACGCTGGAGTCAAAAGTGGTTCGGAATCTCTATCTCGCCGGTCAGGTGAATGGCACTACCGGATACGAAGAAGCAGCCTGCCAAGGACTCATGGCAGGTATCAACGCACACTTGTCGTTGATTGAACATGAACCACTCGTTCTCTCTCGTTCACAAGCTTACATCGGCGTGCTGATCGATGACCTTGTCACCAAGGGTGTGCAGGATCCCTACCGCATGTTCACTTCTCGTGCTGAATACCGTATCCTGCTTCGTCAGGACAATGCAGATAACCGTCTTACTCCAATTGGTCATCAGCTGGGATTGATTGATGCCGACCGTTATCGTGATTATCTGCACAAGTACGATATTCAACAGCAAATTATCCACTATCTTCGTCAACATACCACCCATTTCCAAACGCTCAACGAGATGTTGGTTTTGAGGGGGACTCCTCCTTTGTCACAAAATGTGAAGCTCGAAAACATTTTGTTGCGGCCTCAGATTTCCATCCAGGACATCATCGATTCTGATCAGGATTTCGCCCGTTTCCTTCAAGACATCTCTGCTACACCCGAGGAAATCGTCAATGCTGAAACCTATATCAAATACAATAGCTATATCCAAAAAGAAGAAGAGCTTGTGCAGCACCTTTCCAATTTGGATAATATCAAATTACCTCCGGACATGGATTATCTTCATATACAATCGCTGTCCAAAGAAGCGCGTGAAAAACTTTCCAAACTGCAACCTGTCAATTTGGGGCAGGCGTCAAGAGTGAGTGGAGTGAGTCCGGCGGACATCACGGCGTTGATGATTGTGTTGAAGAAAGGTTAGTAGATTTGGTGGTTTGGTGGTTTAGGAGTTTATAAGTTTACTGGGTTTACTGGGTTTAGTAGGTTGTTTAGGTTTATAATTATTTGATAATCAAGTTGTTATTTTGTTCATTAGGATATTTTGAGAGATAATGGCGGGAATGTGTTTGTTCCCGTTTTTTTTATTTTAAGGCTTAAATTCTGAATATTTCAAAAAGTATACTGATTATCAATATTTTATAAATCATTATAGTCCATGTTGAGGGGATAGCAAATTTTTTTTTTCAGCTGAATGGATGTTTATTATAAAAATCGTAATTTTGCATCTTGTCTTTGAATAAATTTTTTCAACAACAATCAATATTAGAATCAAGCATTATGGAATTAAAAGGATCCCAAACTGAAAAAAATCTGCAGACCGCTTTTGCCGGTGAGTCTCAGGCACGCAACAAATATTCTTACTACGCTTCTAAAGCGAAGAAGGACGGTTACAACCAGATTGCCGCTATTTTTGAAGAGACGGCAGCCAATGAGAAAGAACACGCCAAAATATGGTTTAAGCTTTTGCATGACGGCAAGGTACCCGATACCGTTACCAATTTGAAAGACGCAGCCGCCGGTGAGAATTACGAGTGGACGGACATGTACGCCGGTTTTGCCAAAACCGCCAAGGAAGAGGGTTTCGACCACATTGCTGAGCTTTTCGCCATGGTGGGTGAAATCGAAAAACACCACGAAGAACGCTATAAAAAGCTGTTAGCTAATATCGAAGGCGGTCTTGTTTTCTCCCGTGACAACGACATGATATGGCAATGCAGCAACTGTGGTCATATCGTTGTGGGCAAAAAAGCTCCCGATGTTTGCCCCGTTTGCGACCACCCGCAATCCTATTTCCAAATCAAAGCTGAAAACTTTTAATTTTATTCATTAATAATCAACAACAAACAATCAAAAGTATGAAGAAAAAATTCGTTTGCACCGTGTGCGGTTATGTACACGAGGGTGATACCCCCCCTGAAAGATGTCCTCAATGCAAGCAACCCGCTGAAAAGTTCAAAGAACTGGTTGAAGACACGCTTAGTTTTGTCACGGAGCATGTGCTTGGTGTGGCCAAGGACAGCGACGAGGAGATGATCAAGGACCTCAACGCGCATTTCATGGCAGAAGCGACGGAAGTGGGCATGTATTTGGCCATGAGCCGTCAGGCCGACCGAGAGGGTTATCCCGAGGTGGCGGAGGCATTCAAACGCTACGCCTTCGAGGAGGCCGAGCATTGCGCCAAATTTGCCGAGTTATTAGGCGAGGTGGTCTGGGATACCAAAACCAACCTGGAAAAGCGAATGATGGCCGAAAGCGGCGCTTGTGCGGACAAAATGCGCATCGCCAAGCGTGCCAAGGAAATGAACTGGGATGCCATCCACGACACCGTTCATGAGATGGCGAAGGACGAGGCCCGTCACGGACAGGGTTTCGAAGGCCTTTTCAACCGCTATTTCAAGAAATAATCTCGTAGAGGCATGCCGTAGCGCGTCTTTGCAAATGCAAAACGGGCGGAACCGCAAAAGGTTCCGCCCGTTTTTTGTATGTATTGGCCGCCTGCTGTAGAGACGCACGGCCGTGCGTCTCTACAACTTTCCCAAAGGATCCCTTCCCCGCCGCCGGAAGGCTTAGCGGAGGGGGCAAAAACGTTTCGGAAAACGTCTCTTCAAAACAGTGAAGACATCACGGATTAAGTAACCTTTTCGTTTTCATACTTCACTCCTTCAAGAATTTTTTTGTAACCTTCTTTTTACCATCAAAATAGGTCAGAAAATACATTCCCACCGGCAAATCCGCCACGGAAATGCGGCAGCTGGTACTCTCCGCTTTCTGTTGTCGGCACACCTTGCCCATCATATCGGTTATCACCACCAAACCATTCAGCTCTTGCCCTGCGCTCATGTCCAAGACAACAAACTGAGTGGCGGGATTGGGATAGAGATTCATTGAAATGTCAGGATATTTGATTAAGTCCATGCATGTTTGGTTACAATCCAAATCCTCATGTGCCATATAAACCAAAACGTCATCCTTGTACATGCATTGCATAAGACCCAACCACGGATGTAAATTAATAATCCAATTATAACTATAAACATGATGCCCTGGTTCAGGATAATAGTCAATGGAGTCTTGGGGGTACATACAATGTGACAACAGTCCGTAAGTCGGACCTATCCCTTCGATAAAGCGGATGGAAAGATGGTAGTCGGATAATAAATTTCCACTTCCCGTGCCGAAAAAATAGTCTTCTTGGTGGTCGAGCAGGGAAAGATGTATTATTTTTCTGTTCGAAACATACCGTACACTATCCACTATCATCCTGAAACTTATGGTGTCAGTCTGAATCCACTGTCTGTAGACATCAATGTCATCGGGACCATAGCATCCGTGATAAAAGTTGAAACACATACCTTTGTGGACGAAAGTGTCTCCCTCTGACAAGGACATGTCGCATATCAAATAATTCGATTGGTATAAGCGACCAAAGACTGTGTCTTCGGATATAATAGCTTCATCCTCTATGCCCCAATTCCAATCGGAACCTTGAAGCGGAACACTCAAATAATATGAACCATTGATATAATTGTCTCTTCTAAAGCTGTAAGACAGAGTCTTGCAATATACTCCCAGCTGATTGGGTTGTTCTGGCGGATAGTTCGAATAATCCTCCGGTGGCTGGGTGATATAAGTAACTTGGTATCTCCATGTGCTGTCGCCGAAGAACGACATATATTGTGCGCGGGCGGGCAGCAGCGCGCACAATATCGCTATGATAGTAAAAAGTTTTTTCATAAATTTGAATTTAATGATGATGATTGGTAGTGCAAAAATACATAATTTTAGGTTCCTTGATCTTGTTCGGAATTTCAATTCGGGGTTGTAGAGACGCAAAATTTTGCGTCTCTACAACCCCCGTAACCGTTATTTCCGCACGATTTTCCGCAGATATTCCTTCCCGTCCGCATCCGTCACCCGCAACAGATAAACCCCTGCGGGGACGTTTTTCACGCTGAGGGTCGCGGTGCCCTGTTGGGGCGTATCGCATACGCCCATTACGACACGTCCCTGCAGGTCGTACAAGGCCACGTTCGCGATGCCCGCGTTGCCACGCAATTCGACGTACAGGAGGTTGTCGGCGGGGTTGGGATAGACGGACAGCGCGGCATCATCGGTGATGTCCATGGCGGCGCGTTTCGCACGGGTGGAGGTGGTGTCGTCGTCACGTAGGGGCGTATCGCATACGCCCTCATTACCCCATTCGTCGTCGTAGCAGATCCCGAAGAAGAAGCACAGCACGCCCTTGGCCATCACCGAGGAACGTCCCGTGTTGCGTTCGGCAATCGTCTGCAACTGTGCAATCTGGGCGGGTGTCAACGCGTACCAATTTATTTTCGGTGAATTTTGCGAATTATTATTGTCCTGGTTGTCCACGTTGTCGTTATTTTCCGCATTGTCGTTATTGTCTCCCCGCAACGCCAGTTTCAACGCGTGGAATTCCGCATAATTCGCCGTTTCCGCATCCGATTCCGCATTTTGCGCGAAAATTTCCGCATACCCCTCCATGAACCGTGTCTCCGCCAGCGAGTACGGGTCGGCAATGGGCTGCGCGGCGGTGTGCCACTGTTCCAGCGTGTTAAGATTCAGCACGGTATCGGACATAAGAGTGCGAACGGTGTTGTGGTAGGTCTCCGACAACGGTTGGGTTGAACCCGTGCAGGCGTCCATGTCGGACTGGAACTCCGCCAATCTCGGCTGAATCCATCCATCATTGCACAATGTGGAGGTGCAGGGATTGGCTGCGGCAGAGCTGCTCAATGCAACGTAGGACGGTGTCACATTGTACGGAACATGGTTGCCACTGTTGCTGTAATAATACGTAATATACTGCGGACCAGGATTGTAGAAACTGCTCGTCTGTGTGTTGCTGAAACTGTTGTCCGCACCTTTGCCACTCTCCCCCTGTTTATCCTTCACAGACGATCCGTTGGACATATAGATATCATACTTGTTGTGGTTGAAATCGTTGCATGTGACCTGCAAACCTGCCCGACTGTCCCCATTACCACCGTTCACTCTGATGCCATAACCCAATTTCTCGAACGTGTTCCGATGCAGAAGATTGTCGCTGTTCCCCGAATTGTCAACATAGATGCCGGTCGAGGCAAACAGCATGGGATCGGTGTAGGTGCTCCTGCTAAACGTGTTCTCCTCCACCAGATAACCCGTACAGGTCCTCAAATCCAATCCCTTGTTGCTCAGCGACTGGACTGGCACTTGATCAAGGTCAAACTCGCACCGCGTCACACTGGCATAATGGTTGCCGTCAATTTTCAAAGCTTTGCGGTTGTTGCTGAAAAGAGCGTGGTTGATCTGGACGGCGTGCTGCACACCCGTGGTGAGCACCTCAACCGCTGTGCTGAATCCAGAAAAGGTATTGAATGTTGAATGAACCTCAGGGCATTCGCAATCGAGAAAAATATTCGTGGGACTCTTGCAGTAAGTGTCTATCTTGAACCCCGCATCTTCGGCATAGATGGCGTGGCGGCGCTGGTGGCGTTCGCCTGTCCAGTTGGTGAACGTGCAGCCCAGGAACTTCACCCCTCTCACCTCCCACATCGTGACGTGGTCAAGGAAAACGGTGCTGTTCTGGGAGAAAAGGTTGTTGTTGTCCACGGTGAATACACACCTGCTGAAGCTGCTTTGGTTGTCTGTAATGGTGCCTGCCGGGGAATGGTTGGTATAGGAAAGGAAAGCCACGGCACGACGGTTGTTGATGAAGAACGCGCTGTCGGCGGTGATGATGCCGCCGGTGGTGGCATACGCGGCATCACCATGGTATCCTGTATGAATGCCGCAGAAGGCATTCTCAATGACCGCGCCGTTTTTCAGCTCCACTGTTCCCTGCCATTGCGGAATCTGCCTCTTGGTGGGGTTTCCCACCACCTCGATGCCCTTCCACATCTCGCCGTCGCAGGCATTGGTAAGCGTGCCGCCGTCCAAGATAAGTTTACCGCCGGGACGGACGATGAGGCGAGCCGAGGAAGACATGTAAACAGTGTCCATCACAGTAAGGGTTGCCAACGAGTCGATGACGAGACTGTCATGAATCAATTTGTTG
>Ga0265299_10004739_pt1 | contig 12771 bp, 11 predicted proteins | sample AusTroGonzalo_MG_4_FD_193485 | JGI IMG/M metagenome (GOLD analysis project Ga0265299, IMG submission 193485) | Bovine rumen microbial communities from tropical cattle in Woodstock, Queensland, Australia - Gonzalo_02 | ecosystem: Host-associated > Mammals > Digestive system > Stomach > Rumen ...
ATTTCTTTTGTATTTCCCTCGTTTATTCGTAATTTTGCCGCGATTTTAATGTGATGAAACGATATGTATTGATGATATTAGCGTTTCTGGCTATCGCACAAGGTGCATTAGCACAGAAAAACAAGCGTCCTGAGGCAGTCGATATGGACAGTCCCACCTTTGTGCCTACTGTGAAGGTCGGTAAGGTGTTTGAGGGTGGCGACAGCATTCAATACATGGAGATGAACAACGTATATGTGTTTCCACCCGTGGAGTTCAGCAGCAAGCGTCAGGCTCAGGCCTACATGCGACTAGTGAAGAACGTGAAGACGGTGTTGCCGATAGCCAAGGAAGCCAACATGATTATGATGGAGACGGCAGAGTATCTAGAGACACTGCCCAATAAGAAGGCAAAGGAGGAACACATGAAGCGCGTAGAGAAGAGCATCATGCAGGAGTATAAGCCTCGTATGAAGAAGTTGACCTACTCGCAGGGCAAATTGCTCATCAAACTGATTTATCGTGAAAGCCATTCATCAGGCTACGAACTGATTCAAGCTTTCCTTGGCCCAGTACGTGCTGGATTCTATCAAGCTTTCGCATGGGCTTTCGGTGCTTCGCTGAAGAAAGAGTACGATGCTGAGGGCATCGACCGCTTAACGGAGCGCGTGGTGTTGATGGTAGAAGCGGGACAGTTGTAAGTGAAAAGTTAAAAGTGAAGAGTGAAAAGTTTATTCACTATAGATTAACTGCACAAGGGTTTGGCCCACAGCTTTCAATGTATTTTTGTCGATGTGTTGCATGTCATCATTAATGGTATGCCATGTGGGACCGAATGAGCTCTGTTCGCAGTCAGGATAGTAATTGATGATGTCAATACAGGGTATGCCAGCCTTTTCGTTGACGGGAACATGGTCGTCAGTGACGCCTCCACCATCTTTATAAGGGAAAATGCTGCCATAGCCAGCGGTATTAGCGGCTTGCCATACACGTTCCACAACGTTGCGGGCATAGTGCATGGAGTTGTACTCGCGATAGAATTTGGCACCCTGGCCACCAACCATATCAAGCAAGATTCCGAATTGGTAGTTGCCTTGTTGGGGCAAACTGCTGGCAGCCCAGTATTGTGCGCCAAGGGCCCACGAGTCACCATCCACCTGTTCTTCCCATTGGGGAACACCCCAGTCTTCAGCATCGAAACAGATGAAGTCAACTGCTATACGGGCAGAATCGTTCTGTTGTAGCAGGCGGGCCAGTTCGAGCATGACTGCCACACCAGAAGCGCCATCATTAGCAGCCATCACGGGTTTACGCCAGTTGGCCTCGTCAGGATCGTTGTCGGCCCAAGGACGACTATCCCAATGGGCGCAGATAAGGATTGACTCAACCCCTTCCCCTTTCCGAGTGGCGAGGGGAGAATGGGCGATGATATTCGTGCTTTTAAGGATAGTGCCGTTGTAGCCTTTCAGGTCGGCTTTCTGCAGTTCTACGCTATATCCGTATTGTTCGAACTTCTGTTGAATCCACTGAGCACATTGTTCGTGGGCTTCGCTGTTCATAGTGCGAGGACCAAAACTGCATTGGGCTGCACAGAAGGTATATGCAGAGTCGGCATTGAACTCAATGTTGACTACTGACTGTTCTGTTGTCTGACTCTTTTTGGTGGTACTGCATGCCACAAGGAAAGGTAAAAAAGTAAAAAGGTAAAAGGGTAAAAACCATTTTGCCGTATTCTTTACCTTGTCCATCATCTTTATTTTCATCTTTATTCTTTTACTTTTTTACCCTTTTACCTTTTTACTTTTTTACTTTGTACTTGTTGCATGACACGGAGGAAGTTGCCTCCCCATATCTTCTGGATGTCCTTTTGGCTGAAGCCATGTGCCATGAGTTGACGTGTAAAATAGATGAGTTCTGACGAGTTGGCAAGTCCGCGAATGCCACCATCGCCATCGAAGTCGGTACCCAAACCTACATGGTCGATACCCATCACGTCGATAGCATGCAGCAAATGGCGCATAGCATCTTCGATAGTGGCTTCGCCATCTTTGACAAGGAAACCATTGTATAATGTGACTTGCATGACGCCTCCCTTGGCAGCAAGGGCACGCATTTGGTCGTCCGTCAGATTGCGGGGATGGTCACAGAGGGCACGGCAACTACTGTGACTGCACACGATAGGCGTGCTGGACATTTCGAGGGCATCGTAGAAGCTCTTTTCAGCAGCATGGCTGAGGTCCACCATAATACCCAAGCGGTTCATCTCACTGATGACCTGACGACCGAAGGCGCTGACACCATTGTGTGTCTGACTGCCACGAGCTGAGTCGCAGATGTCGTTGTCGCCATTGTGGCACAGCGTCATATAGACAATGCCGCGTTGGGCAAAATGCTTGAGATTCTCAATCTTGCCGTCCAAGGCCTGTCCGTTTTCAATGCCTAACATGATGCTCTTCTTGCCCAGATGCTTGTTCATCCAAAGGTCGTTGGGCGTACGGGCAATGCTGAGGTAGCGGCTATTGCGCTCGACGAGTGCTTCAATCTTGTCGAAGATGAGGTCGGCGTATGCAGTAGGACCGTCGACATTGAATTCGACGCGCGACGTAAAGTCTTCGCCGGGCTTGGGCTGGGGCAGGTATGCTACCATAATGGTAGCATCCTGATGACCTTCCGTCATTTTGTGGAGGTCGACGAGCAATTGTTTGTCGCGACTACCAAAATCTACACCCTTGGGGAAGAACATCGGGGTATCGCAATGGGTGTCGAGCGTCAGCACACGTTGGTGCATGTCGCAGGCATCACGATAGGCGGTGGCTTCGTTGACAATCCACTCGAAAAGTGGTAAACCTTCTGTGAGACATTCGGGATGCCACTGTACACCTAAGATGCTCTTGAACTCATTGCTCTCGATGGCCTCAATGGTACCGTCAGGGGCTGTTGCCGTGACGTTGAACAATTGGCCAGCATCGCCTACGGCCTGATGGTGGAATGAGTTGACAAAGAGTTTCTCTTCCTTATTATATATATAATATAAGGTGGAATCCTTCTTGACAGTGACGCTATGAGTAGGCTCTGAGCGTTCGGCATCCTGCGAATGTTTGATAGTGCTCTGGCTAATGTCCTGACGCACTTTGCCACCAAGAGCCATCGCCAAGGTCTGAATACCACGACAGATACCTAAGATAGGAATCTGACGATTGTATGCCAGACGAGTTATCAACAATTCGGGCAGGTCGCGCTCACTATTGATACCACCCAATGCGGGTATCGGCTCCTCGTTGGCATATAGCGGGTTATAGTCGGCGCCACCACTGAGTATTAAACCGTCAATGTGTTCTAAGGTGTTGATGATGCTGTCAGTATTCGCCAATGGTGGAATGATAATGGGTACGCCACCAGCCTGCTGTACAGAACGATAGTATCCCTCGGCAAGTTTGCAGGTAAGTTCGCCATAGTTGCCGGTAATGCCTATGATAGGTCGGCGCTGGGCTTCGGGGAAGGAAGCATAGACTGTTGACAGTTGCGACTGCCAGTCGAACTGATTTGAGGATTTAAGATTTACCATTTCCCGACTTGTTTTACGGATTTATTTTTCTTCAAAAGAAACGGGAATGTCGCGCTTGATACTTTGCTCCAGCGAGATAAGCGTCTCAGTAGCCACTACACCAGGAATATCCTGGAGACGTCCGTTGAGCAGATGCATCAACTGCTCGTTGTCACGTGCATATAGTTTTACCATCATGGTGTATGGACCAGTGGTAAAGTGGCACTCGACAATTTCTGGTATGTGGTGCAGACATTCTACGACATCCTTGTACATTGAACCACGTTCCAAGGTAATACCTACATAGGTACAGGTAGAGTAGCCGAGGCTCTTGGGATTGACGTCAAAACCACTGCCCATGATGACACCAGCATCTATCAGATGTTGTACGCGCTGATGGATGGCAGCACGGCTCACATTACACTCTGCAGCAACATCCTTGAATGGAATGCGCGCGTTCTTCGACAGGATACTAAGGATTTTCTTGTCAAGATTGTCAATTTTCTCCATTGCTAATAGTATTGTTTTACAATTTGTAAGCAAAAGTACGCAATTTTATTGAAATACCAAACATTTTGCAAGGAAAATGTGCAAAAATTGTGCAAAATGTTGACTTAACGCTTGTAAATGAGTGTTAAACCGTCGCGAAGTGGCAGTATAACTTGTTCAACACGGTCATCGTGCATCACGTAGTCGTTGAACGTCTCGATGCCCTGAGTTTGCGGGTCACGGTCATAATTGTGGTCCACAACGTGACCATCCCACAGTGTATTGTCCGCCAAGATAAAACCGCCTGGACGCAATAGGGCGAGTACCGTCTCGTAGGTATCGCGATAGGTGCGTTTGTCGCCGTCGATGAAGGCCATGTCGAAGGTGATGCCTAACTTTGGAGCTTCTGTGTTAGCATCGCCGATGATAAAACGAATGCGGTCAGCGACGGGCGACCCTTCAATCCAAGGACGGGTAAAGTCTTCCTGCTCGTCGTTGATTTCAAAGGTGTAGACCATGCCGCCTTCTTCCAGTCCTTCAGCCATACAAATGGCGGAGTAACCACTGAAGGTTCCCACTTCAAGGATGTTCTTGGGACGAATCATCTTGACCAGCATCTTGAGCAGACGACCTTGCAGGTGGCCTGATGCCATGCGGCCATGTAGCATGTGGATATTGGTGGCACGCCAGAGCCGATAGAGATAGTCGGGTTCTGGCTCGATATGTTGAGCAATGTACTCGTCTACAGTCATCGCTTTTAGCAATTGGCTTTTAGCGCTTCAATGGCCAGTCGATAGGAGTCGAGACCAAAGCCACAGATGACGCCACGACAGGCAGCGGATATCATTGAATGGTGGCGGAACTCTTCGCGCTGATGGACGTTGGAGATGTGTACCTCTATGACAGGTGCCTTCAGCGAACGGATGCAGTCGTGAAGGGCAACAGACGTGTGCGTGTAGGCACCAGCATTCAGCACTATACCGTCATAGGTGAAGCCAACCTCCTGCATCTTGTTGATGAGCTCGCCTTCAACGTTACTCTGGAAATACTCGATTTCCATATTGGGGTATTTGGCCTGCAACTGGGGTAAATATTGCTCGAAGGATGACGAACCATAGATGCCAGGTTCGCGAACACCCAGCAAATTTAAATTAGGACCATTGACAATCAGAATTTTCATAATTCAAAAAAAAATTGTACCTTTGCGGCTACAAAGGTAAACAATTAAATGGAAACAGACAAGAAAACGCCTATAAATATTATCCGCAGCTATCAGCGTTACCTGAAATTGCAGCGCGGCTACTCACCGAATACGCTGGATGCGTATGTGCGCGATTTGCTGAAATTGATCAACTATCTGGAGGATGTGGATAAGCATGTCGTTGACGTGGAGTTGGCAGACTTGCAACACTTTGCCGCCTCACTTCATGATATCGGCATACATCCTCGCTCGCAGTGTCGCATATTGAGTGGCGTTCGTTCTTTTTTCCGTTTCTTGGAGTTGGAAGGCTATCGTGACGACGATCCCAGTGAACTCTTGGAGTCGCCAGTATTGGGTGAGCACCTGCCAGAAGTACTCTCGGCAGAGGAAGTGGATATGCTTGAAGGCGCCATCGATCTATCGAAGTGGGAGGGACATCGCAACCGTGCCATCATCGAAGTATTGTTTTCCTGTGGTCTGCGCGTGTCGGAACTCGTCAACCTGAAACTCTCCGACTTATTCCTTGAGGAAAACTATATCCGTGTAGTGGGAAAAGGTTCGAAAGAACGGCTTGTGCCCATTTCGCCACGTGCCATCAAGGAGTTAGGCTTATGGTTTAACTACCGTCAAGCCATGAAGATTAAGCCTGGCGAGGAGGACTATGTATTCCTGAATCGGCGAGGTGCACATTTGACTCGTGTGATGATTCTGATTATGATAAAGGAAACGGCAGTGGCGGCGGGCATTCAGAAAACCATTTCGCCACATACCCTTCGCCATTCTTTTGCTACGGCATTATTGGAAGGTGGTGCCGACCTGCGTGCCATTCAGGCCATGCTGGGTCATGAGTCAATAGGAACGACCGAGATTTATACGCATATTGATATGTCAACATTGCGAGAGCAAATCCTGAATCACCATCCCCGCAATCTTAAGAGGGCTGATGGATGATGTAAGATGTGTGATGTAAGATGTGTGATGGATGATGTAGGATTGATGATGTAAGACAGACGATTACTCAACGTGGTAGTAGTCGAACTGTGCCAGACCATCTTGACCATAGCAGAACAGACCAGTGCGGATGCCTTTCCAATAGCCGCCACGCATGGCGAATGGTTCACCGGCTTTCTCGTATCGTTTGCCATCGGTGCTGTAGTAGAACTGATGTTGGTTGCGTTCAGCATCAATGTTGATACGTAGATATACTTTCGCAAAGTTGCCCCTACGGACGATATGTTGCTGTCCACCTATCTCGACGAAAATACCGTCAGGAGAAAGACCAATGCCGCGGAACAGCTTTCCAGATATGAAAAGTCCGGCACGGCAGTTGCCTTTCTGTTGCATCAGTGTTGTGGTGGTACTACGATAACCTACGACTTTTTGCGTCAGTTGGTTGCGACATTGTTTCAGACTATCGGCAGGTATGGCGCGTAGCGTTAGCCATCCCTTACGTTCTGTCAGACTCCAGTGCGAATCCACAGGATTGTGGTTCCATTGCCACTGTAGCCCAAGTGTAGTTCTGAATTCGTCGGACTGCTGAAGGGCAAAGGGTCTGCTGTGCGTGACGTTTTTTCCGTCATGGACGCTGGCAAAAACAGCGCTGACAACGGGTTCGCCAATGCCATTACCGTCGAGGTCGGTGCCTATCACGGGCCAGTCGTCTACCCATCGTGCGGGTTGCAGATGGACGATACGGCCAAGGACTGGTGTTTCTTGGAAATGATAGAACCACCATTTGCCCTGAGCTCCCTCAACAAGTGCGCCCTGATGGGGTCCATTAATGGCTGTCGAGCCCTGCTCAAGGACAACACGCCGCTCATAGGGACCGTAGATGTTACGTGCACGAAGAACAGTCTGCCAGCCCGTACCAACGCCACCTTCAGGGATGATTAAATAGTAGTAGCCATTGCGCTTCATAAACTTTGTGCCCTCAGCTACGGGACCGGTGTAAACAGTAACACCTTCGTCCAGCAGTGTACGACCATCTGCTGACATGCGATGTACGATGATGGGGCCTGCACGATGACGACTCCGGCCAAGGTAGGCTTGTCCGTCATCATCCCAGAACGGGCATGGGTCCTCCCACTTCTCTATGTGCTGAACACAATGCAAGGGTGCCCATGGCCCATGTGCACTCTTGGCGGTAGTCATGAACAGTCCTTCATCGGGTGTGCAGAAATAAACATAGAATAGTCCGTTGTGATAGCGGATGGCTGGAGCCCATGAACCACCTGCGTAATGAGCCATCCCGTCCCATCCAGGTTCGTCCAGCCTATGGTATATCTGTGACGCATAGTGCCAGTTGACACCATCCTCACTCTCCAACACTTGCATGCCCATGAAGTGGAAATCACTGGCCACCATGTAGTAGCGCCCGTTGACGCGAATCACGTCGGGGTCACTGAAATCCGCACAGAGCACGGGATTCTTGTACGTGCCGTCTCCTTGGTCACCCCAACTTCGCTGTTGGGCAGCTAAAGAAATAGGAAACAAGAGAAGAAAGGAAAAGAGTATATGCTTCATTGTACGTTCTTCTTAACAATATCAGGCCTTGCATCCGCTTGTTCTGTGTAGACTTCAACATTGTCGAAGTAAACCGAACAGGCGTTCCGTACGTAAAAGCCTTTAGCAGGCAGCAGGCCCCACATCGTTGCCTCGGGGTATTCGGCAGCCTTCTCGTCACGCAGCGCCTTGTCGATGTCGGTCAATTGTGCGCGTGTTATGCCTCCGCTATGATGAATGCTGACGTTACTGACGTGAACGTCCTCAACGGGGTGGCCGGGTAGTCCACTGATAGAACAGCCGTAGTTGCCACAGTCTCTCGCGCGTACATTACTTATATATATTCCACGCATGCACCCAACGGTTTCCACGCTGTCGGGCTTTTGACTGCGTGTGGCACCCTCATTACCACCGCCCACGCTCTGTGCCACGAAGGCGTCGGCCCCGTTCTTGCTGAAGGTCCAACCACGACCACGATGGGCCAGTCGCACGAAGATGGGGGATTCTGTACCTATTATTGTCATACCATCTACTGAGACGTTCTCCATCACGCCGCCATCTACAATTTCCAATGACAACGCCGACGTTCCTCGTGGTCGTCCGAAGAACTGAGAGGACTGGTCGTCGCTGGGTTTTACCACGATGTTGCGAATCGATATGTTGCGGTAGCCGCCATTGGTCTCTGTGCCTAATTTGACGGCATTGCAGTGCGATGAGACGATGCAGTTCTCGATGGCAATGTTCTCGCAGAGTCGTGGCGACGTAGACTTCAATGTGATACCGTCATCGTCAGAGTCGGCTATGATACCACGTACAATGACGTCATGACAGCCATCCAAATCCAGTGCATCGTTATTGTAGTTGTTGCGATTCAGGACACGGATGCCGTCAATCTGTACACGGTCACAGGCCAAATAGTGTTGCATCCAGCAACCGCTATTACGCAGCGTGATGTCCTTAACCACGATGTCGTGGCTTTGTATAAAACGTAACAGGTGTGGTCGTGTGATGCCCTCGTCGTTCCACGACATCTTTGGGAATACACGCCCTTGTCCGTCTATCGTTCCGTAACCATCAATCACAACGTTTTCTACCTCGTCGGCATATATCAATTGTATGGTTGGCGTATGCGTTCGCAGCGACTTGTAGCTGGTTGTCATACGGCGATAGTCCTGTAAATCCGTTGAACCATAGAGCGTGGCACCCAACTCCAAGTGCAGGTTCACATGGCTGCGCAGTATGATGCTGCCAGTCTTGTATTGGCCAGCTGGCACCACCACGCGTCCACCACCGTTCTCAGAGCAGAGGTCGATACACTGCTGCAAAACAGTCGTGCATAGTACCGATGTGTCGCTCTTAGCACCATAGTCGGTGATAATATAGTCACGTGCCGTGGCGGTTATGCTGCTGCAATACAACAGCATACTGAACAGGAGTGCCCTCATCGCTTCGTCGCCTTGATAAAGTAGATAATCAGTAATATGTATGCTACTAACGAAACGAGCTCGGACAGTGGATTAGTCCACCATTCGGCATAATCGAATGAGATGCCGCCAAAGCGTAGCAAGGCACTCACCACACCCATCAGGGCACCACCGGCAATGAAACCAGAGGCAATGAGGTTACCCTTCTCGCCACGTTCCTTGTTAACAGCCTCGTCCTTCGAACGAGTGGTGACATACCAACTGATAGCACCACCAATAACCAATGGTACATTCAGTTCCATGGGGATGAACATACCCAGAGCAAAGGCCAGAGCCGGAACCTTACATAGGGTTAGTACTACGGCAATCACTGCACCAATGGCATACAGCGCCCATGGGGCACCAACACCATTCATCAGCGGATCGATGACGGCAGCCATCGCATTGGCCTGTGGAGCAGCCAGTGCGCCAGAAGCGAAGCCGTATGTTTCGTTGAGCAACATCATGACACCGCCAACGGTAGCAGCACTAACCAATGTGCCTAAAAACTTCCACGTCTGCTGTTTCTTAGGTAGTGTACCGCACCAGTAACCGATTTTTAGGTCGGTAATGAACGAGCCCGCCATTGAGAGGGCCGTACATACCACACCACCCATAATAAGTGCTGCCACCATGCCACCTGTGCCCTTCAGACCTACTGCTACCATCACGACGGAAGCAAGTATCAGCGTCATCAGTGTCATGCCTGATACGGGGTTCGAACCTACGATAGCAATGGCATTGGCAGCTACTGTGGTAAAGAGGAAGGCAATGACAGCCGTCAGGATAATAGCCACAAGGGCAAAGAGCAGGTTGCCATCCATCACGCCAAACCAGAAGAAAAGGAAAGTCAAGAGTAAGGTTGCTACCGATGCGATAGCAATAAACTTAAAAGGAAGATCTTGTTGGGTTTGTTGCGACTCAGTTGCAGCCCCTGCTTTAGTAGCCAAACCAACGGCGCTCTTGATGACACCCCACGACTTAATGATACCAATGATACCCGCCATAGCGATGGCGCCTATGCCAATCGATTTGCCATAAGATGTGAAGATTTGTTCAGGCGACATATCGCCAACCGCTGTAGTGATGGCAGGGTTCCAGTTGTTAAGCACCGTATCTGGGAACAACAACGCCATGCCAGGTACTACGAGCCACCAGACGAACAACGAGCCGAGCGTGATAATCAGCGCATAGCGGAAACCAATGATGTAGCCCAAGCCTAACACGGCGGCACCAGTGTTGTTCTTGAACACCAGTTTCGCTTTCTCTGCCAGGTCATCGCCATAAGGAATCATGCGCGATGTTACGTTTTCGTTCCACCAACCAAATGTGGCCACGATGAAGTCGTAGAGACCACCCACCAATCCTGCAATTAGCAATGGTTTGGCCTGGCTTTGGCTATTTGCTGTTGGCTCTTTGCTATTTGTGGTATCACCGCTCTTTAAAACCTGTGTTGTCGCTGTCGCCTCAGGGAATGGGAACTGCTCCTGTGGGGCCTCCACAAAATAGCGGCGGAAGGGTATCAGGAACAGGATGCCAAGGACGCCACCTAACAATGAGGCGATGAAAATCTTCAGGAAGTCGGCAGACATCTCAGGATACTTTGCCTGCAAAATGTAGATAGCCGGCAGGGTAAAGATAGCACCAGCAACCACGGCTCCTGAGCAGGCACCAATGGACTGGATGATGACATTTTCGCGCAGGGCATTGCTACGCTTGGCAGCAGCAGAAACGCCTACAGCGATGATGGCAATAGGAATAGCAGCCTCAAAGACCTGGCCAACCTTAAGTCCCAGGTAGGCAGCAGCTGCAGAGAAAAGGACAGCCATGAGGACACCCCATGTGACTGACCAAACATTTACTTCGTTTTTCATATCTTTATGATTCTATTTAATGCTTCCAAAAGGAGACTACGGGGACATGCTAAATTGATACGGAGATAGCCTTCGCCAGACTGGGGTCCATACATCGTGCCAGGATTCAACCAAACTTTAGCTTTTTCAAGGATATGGTCGCAGTATGTTGCGACTGAGTTACAACACGCACTAACATCTACCCAAGCGAGGTAGGTGCCTTCAAGGGGCATCACCTTCCATTGGGGGATATGCTGTGCGACAAAATCGCACAGAACAGTGTAATTGCCCCAAAGGTATTGGTTAAGCGCATCAAGCCAATCCTCGCTGTCATTATAGGCTGCCTTTACCGCCACAGGAGCAAAGGGATTGACATCGCACACCTCATTGATATTGATGGCACGGTCCAATCGACGTCGGGTAGCAGCATCCTGACAAATAATGTTCGCCATCATCAGACCTGCAATGTTAAACGACTTCGAGGGGGAATTGAGAATGATGGCCTCGTTATCTACCGTTCCCATAGGACAGAAGGTGTTGCCAGGCATGACGAGTTCGCAATGGATCTCGTCGGAGACGATGCGCACATGGTACTGATGACAGATGTCACGCATGCGTTCCAATTCCTCACGAGTCCACACACGACCCGTTGGATTATGAGGATTGCAGAGCAGGAAGACAGTGGTCTTCTCGTCAGCGCATTGGGCCTCGAAGGATTCCCAATCGATTTCAAAGCGGTTATTGCTACGGCAAAACCGTAGCACACACTCAGCTACTTCACAACCATTATTCTTGATGCTGGAGAAGAAGCAGTTGTAGTCAGGAGAGAGGATGAGCACCTTTTCACCTGGCATCGTCAAGGCCTTGATGGCTACAGACATAGCGGGTACTACCCCTATGGTATAGAGTATCCATTCACGCTGGATGTCCCACTGATGGCGGCGTTTGAACCACGAGATGACAGCCTCGTAATAGTCTTCTTGTACATAGGTATAACCAAAGATAGGATGCGCAGCACGCAGGCGGATTGCCTCCTGAATGGTAGGAGCCACAGCGAAGTCCATGTCGGCTACCCACAATGGAATGACACCCTCAGGAGATTCATCCCACTTCACACACCCCGTGTTCCTGCGTTCGATAAGTTTGTCAAAGTTATATTCCATACTTCTTACTTCTTACCTCTTACTTCTATGACACAGTTGTTTGGCTGACGAACGTTCTCATCAATGGTGATTCTGCCAATGCTGTCAGCTACGATATGTCCACTGGTAGGATTCTTGATATTCTCGATGTGTCCACGAATATCTGCCTGGACGGTAGAATACTCGAACACACGGTCGCAAGCCTTGTCGAACGTACAATTCTCAAGAATCAGGTTCTGCGTATAGCACAACAGTTGTTCGCCAGCCAAGTGGCAGTTGACTAATCGTACGTTCTTGGAGTGCCAAGCCAGATACTCGCCATCCAAGTCGGAGTCGTAGATAGTAACGTTCTCACATTCCCAGAAAGAGTCCTTCGTCAGAATCTTTGCATTGTGCACCTCAACATTCTTGCAGTATTGGAACACGTACTTCGCATCGCTGTTCAGACCATCGACATAGATGTTCTGGCTAAACATAAAAGGATAGGTGCCGCCATGCAGGGTAACATTCTTCAGGCGCAGGCCATTCACTTTCCAGAAGGTCTCGTCAGCATCCGTGATATTAACATCTTCCAGTTCTACGTTATTCATTTCACGGA
>Ga0265299_10004740_pt1 | contig 12769 bp, 9 predicted proteins | sample AusTroGonzalo_MG_4_FD_193485 | JGI IMG/M metagenome (GOLD analysis project Ga0265299, IMG submission 193485) | Bovine rumen microbial communities from tropical cattle in Woodstock, Queensland, Australia - Gonzalo_02 | ecosystem: Host-associated > Mammals > Digestive system > Stomach > Rumen ...
ATCTGTAACAGTAAGACCCAGCTTCTTGCACTCGTGCTCAATAATCTGCTGGTTTACGTAGTTCTGCCAAACCTGGTCGCGGATGGAAGAAAGCTGCTCGTCAGTCAGTGAGCTCAGTCCATTAGTAAATTTAATAACATCTGTGTACTCGTCAACCAATGCATTGAAATCCTGCACGTTGACATTCTCGCCATATACCTTACCGATTCTCTGATGTCTCTCTGACTGGGTGTACGAGAGAGAACGAACAAATTCCTCGGCAATGAAGGCGAACAGGGCGAGTCCAACTACACCAATGAGGAACTTGCCCTTGTTACGGATTTTTTGTAATGTTGCCATTTGTTTTTGTTTTTATTTTGTTATTGTTATTTTCACAATTAGCGTACAAAGGTATGAAAAAAAATCTATACCTCTCTTATTTAAAGGGGAAAAAGTGATGTTAATTTAGAACTTTCAGCCTTACAAGCTCAATCTTGGTGGTTGTGTTCTGAAGGATTTTGAACTCGTATTGGTCAAATTTCACTACTTCGTTTAGTTTGGGGAAACTCTGGTATTCATGTAGGATGAGGCCTCCAACAGTCAGATATTCATCACTTTCCGGCAGGTCAAGTCCTAATAACTCGTTAGCTTTTGCTATTTCTATGCGAGCCGAGAGCAGGTACTCATTGTTGCCCAGATCTTTGGCCACATAGTTGTTGCTGTCGTGCTCGTCTTCAATCTCTCCGAAGATCTCTTCTACCAGGTCTTCCAGGGTGACAATACCGCTAGTGCCTCCAAACTCGTCTACAATTACGGCTATGGATTTCTTTTGTGCAGTAAATATGCTCAGCAGTTTCTGCGCATTCATGGTTTCTGGCACAATGGGAATCTCCTTTATGTTTTTCCTCCAGTCATCATTTTCCTTTAGTCGGAACATCTCGGCCGTGTGAATGTATCCTGTGATATTGTCAATGTCGCCTTTGTAAACAATGATTTTGGAGTGCCCGCTCTCTATGAAGTGTCCTCTCAGTATGCGCAGTTCGGTGTCTTCGTCCACTGCATCTATCTCGGTACGTGGTACTATGCAGTCTCTTACCTTAACGTTACTGAAACTCAGCGCATTCTGGAATATCTTTATTTCTTCCTCGATTTCCTTTTCGTCTTCTATGTTTTCTATATTGCTTTGGATTAGGTAGTCCAGGTCCACCTTGGTGAAGGTCTTCTCCTTTTCGGCTTTCTTGACTTTCTGTCCCATTATCCTGAGCAACAGTTTGCTGACGCCCGATGTGAATTTGCTGATGGGCCACAGGACAATATAGATGATATAGGCCGGCACGGCAAAAATGTTCATCATTCTGTTGGGATTCAGCTTGAAAAGTGTTTTGGGCAGGAATTCGCCAGTCACCAGTACCAACAATGTGCTCAGAATGGTCTGGGTGAGAAGGCAAATAACCTCGTTCGGGCAGTCTCCCAATTGATGGATGCCTAAGGGCACAAGAATGAATGTGTTGATAAGTCTGGCCATCAGGATACCGTAGATTACCAACGCTATATTGTTCCCGACCAGCAGGGTCGAGATGAAGCTTTCCGGGTGCCGATAGAAAGTGTCAATCAGTCGTGATGTGAATCCCCTCTGTTCGCGTTCCATCTCAAAGCGTAGCTTGCTGCTCGAGACATAGGCTATCTCCATTCCGGAAAAGAATGCGGAGAAGAACAGTGCTATCAGGGTTTCTATGATAAGAGTACTTTCGTTGTACATTATTTTCTTTTATATGATTGTTAGGCTAAGGGTTAAATCATCTTTATGGTCATCTTTTGTCCGGTGCAGGCAGGAATCTCATCTGTTTGGTATGTAGCTTTCTCTGTCTGGGCGTAGCCGTAGAATCCTTCCCGTTCTCCTTCCCGTTCTCCTTCCCGTTCTCGTCTCCGTTGACGTTGACGTTGACGTTCCCGTTCCCGTTGACGTTGACGTTCCCGTTCCCGTTGACGTTGACGTTGACGTTCTCGTTCCCGTTCTCGTTCCCGTTGACGTTCTCATTCTCGTCCTCATTTACAGGGAAGGCACCAATCGAATTGTTAACGTAGTATTGCGTCATCTGTTCGTTGCTGTGGAACTCGGTTCCTTCCAGTTCGCGTTCAGGTGTTACAATGCGTATGTATTGATAGCTCCACATCTCATGTTTGTTCAGATCCCAGAAGAGTTCTTCCGTACGGAATACGTCTCCTTGTATGTTCCTTACTACCACACGTCCTCTTAGCTCCCACAGATGTTGTTCGTGCAGGTATGCCGTGTCAGACTGTACGTATAAGTCGATGTGAAAGTTCTCGTCGTAACGTTCCATCAGCAGGCCCTTGTAGAATTTCCATGTAGGTGCTTTGCCGTCTGTTCCGTTGTATATGTCCCATTCTTCTGCCACCATATGGTAGCGCATGACGCCTGAGTCAGATATAAACGTATTCACCCCTTTTACATGCATAAAAAGGAGTGAGTCGGCATCGCTTAGGGCATCTGCCACATGTTCCACTCTGGGGCTGCATGAAAAGGTGATGCCAAGGGCAGTTATCAGGCTGCAGAGAATTATGGTTCTACGTAATTCCAATATCCGGACGTGTATACTAAATTACTGAATCTTGTACTTCCTGAACCATTCCTCGTTGAAGGTAACGCCAAAGTTCAGCATGAAGTAGTTCTCTGTGATCTGGTTGGCTACGCTGGGACTACGTCTAACCCATTCCAGGCCTACGTTCACGAATGAGGTGCGCTTATTGAAGATGGGAAGTCCTACTCCGGCGGTTACAGAATACTCTTTGGGACCGTCATACCCGTTTACTTTCAGGTATGGGGTAGAGTAGTTGGCACCGATGCGATATTGGATAAGTTGCCAGTAGTGGTCACCGTGCATTTTGGGGGTGTACTGGGCTCCCAGGGCAATCTTGAATCTGTTTTTGTATCCGCCTGTCTGTGAGGTGAAAGTGGGAATACCACCTATCGTAACTATCTGAGGTGCACGACATGAACCCCAGAATTCATGTCTGAAGTCCAGTCCTACTATCAGGTTTTCTTTGTGGTTCCATGTGGCACCAATGCCATAGGTGTATGGCAGGTCGAAGGCATTGTGGATGGTGTCAGCAGGGACATCATCACTCTCCTCATTTGTTAATCGCTCGTCTGTAAAACGGGTCAGCATGGCATCGCTCTTGATTTTATGTCCGATGCTGGCTGTAGCACCCAGCACCAACCGGTTGTTCTTGTCCAGTCGGATAGGATACTGGGCACCGATGTCCAGTTTCCATGTTCTTATCTCAGCATTCTGAATAGAGTTAAGACCGTTATACTGGGAAGAGGCTGAACTTCCCGAATAATAGGACTGCAGAACAGTGTGTGTGTAGTCGCCCCAGATAAGGCTGGCGTTTACACCCACCGACAGTTCTTTAAAAACCTTATATCCTAGACCCAGATAAGCTTGGTGCAAACCTCCTTCACCGCTATAATTAGTGATGCTGGTGATAGTCTGCAGTGTGTTAGGGTCGTTGGCGACCTTGCTTGAGGTGGTGAAGTCGTATCCGATGGTCGTGTACGGCATAAAACCGACAGACAGGCCCAGGTTGCGGTACAATCTCAGTCCGATGTTGACGTAATCCAGTTTACACTGATATACGTTGATGCGGTTGCCGTTTTGCTTCATGTTGCCATAAGCGGCAGTCATACCTACATCCAACAGGAAGGTAATGGAATCTATGGCCGAGTATGAGGCAGGGTTAAGTGTGTTTATGCGATTGTTGGCACGGTAGCCCAAGCCTATGCCACCCATGGCTTTGTTAAAGCCTTGAGACTGGTTCTCCAGTGTCCCTAGTCCGAAACGGGAATAAGAAGAGCTGCTTCCGTTACTTTGTGCCCATGTATTTATGCACAATGTACAGGCCAATAAGAAACCTCCTATTTTGCTATACTTTATCATAATTGTAGTCTAATATCTTGTTAAGTCCTCGCGGAACTATAAATTTGTCTGCAAAGATACTGTTTTTAATATTGGTGTCGAAATTAATCTTGTCACCTCCGGTCAGGAACACCAGCAGATGGGGATATTTGGCCCGCATGGACTTGATGTATCCTTCTATTTCGTACTTCATACCACGAAGTACGCCGGAACGGATAGCTGTTTCAGTGTTATATCCCAAACCTGGCACTTCACCTTCAGCCTGAACAAGGGGTAGCCTTACGGTGTACTCGTGCAGGGCATGAAGTCGCATTTGCATGCCAGGAGCGATGTTGCCACCCCAGTAATTCTTCTTGGCGTCTATTACGTCGTATGTTATGCAGGTTCCTGCGTCTATTATCAGAATATCCTTCTCGGGTTTCAGAATGCTGGCACCTACGGCAGCAGCCAGACGGTCGGATCCCAGCGTCTGCGGTGATTTGTATTTGTTGCAGATGGGGATGGGGGTGTCTGGCGTAAAACGCAATATAGGGAAAGGCATGCTAGTAAGCATGTCTTCCACTTTCTCGGGGATACCTATAACGGATCCTATGATACCACGGTCAAAGTGGTATTTGCTTGCAAACGCTGGCAGTGCAGCCAGTGTTTCGTTACTCGTTTTTATCTCCTCTACGGGTTCTTCTCCCTCAAAGGCTACCAGTTTGGCAACTGTGTTGCCTATATCGATTATCAATTTCACGGGTGCAAAGATAGTGCTTTTAGTTGATATTAGAAACAACAAAACTGAAAGTTTTACATTCCTTAGCAAAAATATGGACAAAAGAGGTGTCCTTTTAATGAAATGTGGTACCTTTGCATTATGTTTTTAAGACGTATTATCATATTTGTGTCGTTATTGCCGATACTACTCCTTGCTAAAGCGCAGCAATTAGACAGTATTCGGGCCAGTCTGATTACATGCTCTCCCGGCCAGGAGGTCTATGCGCTGTATGGCCATACGGCACTTCGTCTACAGAATTTTACTACGGGCGAGGATTTGGTTTTTAATTACGGCGTTTTCTCATTTAAACAGCCTCATTTTATATGGCGTTTCGTCCGTGGTCAGTGTGATTATATGGTAGTTCCTGTTCCTTGGCAGTATTTTACCCGGGAGTATGAAGAACGTGGCTCCTCTATTACGGCTCAGGTGCTGAATCTGACGTCGGAAGAGGTGAATCGTCTGTATGGGAATATGCTGGAGGATTGTAAGCCTGAGAATCGTCAATATAGGTATAATTTTCTTTACAACAACTGTACCACAAAAGTCAGGGATGCTATCGAAAATTGTGTCGAAGGCCATGTGGTTTATCCTGACAGTATACCCGTCTATACCTATCGGCAGATGTTGCACCAATATACTTGTCAGCATCCGTGGGCTCAAGAGGGGAATGACATTCTGTTGGGTGCTGCGGTCGATACGTCGTTATGTGCACGTGCAGCGATGTTTGCGCCGGAATATATGCTTAGGTATGCCGACAATGCCTATATTTATGCCGAGAATAACGACAAGCGTCCCTTGGTTCTGCAGAAGGAAATTCTTTTACATGGGTGTCCCCCGAAAGTGAAGCTGGAATTTCCTCTTTCTCCCGTGCAGGCTATGCTTGTTCTGGTGGCATTTGCCGTGCTGGTTGTTCTGGTCGAGCGCTGGCTTAACTGGCAATTCTGGTTGTGGGATGCCGTCTTGTTGTTAGGGCAGGGTGCTGCAGGCTTGTTGCTCCTGTTTATGTTCTTTTTCTCCGAGCATCCGGCTGTGGACAGTAACTGGCAGATTTGGGTGTTGAATCCCATAGCGTTGATAGCACTTCCTATGGTAATAAAAGCAGCTTATAGACGTAAGAAGACCTTGTGGCATGCAGTATTTTTTGTAATTTTATCCACTTTTTTGGTATTTTCTCCTTGGATGCCACAAGAATTCGGAAAATTAGTTGTACCTTTGGCGCTAACTTTGCTCACAAGGCCTATAAGTTACTACTTATACTACCGTAAGAACAACAAGAAATGACGCCAAAAGGAAATAGGTTCATAACATCGCTCATGGCTTTGCTTGCCATCATGGGAGCAGAGGCACAAACAGCCTCCGAGGTGCCCAGTCTGGTGGTGAATGTCATGATAGACCAGCTTCGCTCTGATTATCTCGATGCCTTCTCGCCGCTGTATGGTCAGGGTGGCTTTGCCCGTCTCATGGAGAAGGGACGTGTGTATACACAGGCCGAATATCCTTTCGACGGTCCCGATGCGGCATCTTCTGTAGCTTGTTTCGTCACCGGAACCAGTCCTTACGAAAATGGTATCATCGGACAGCGCTGGTTGGATCGTCAGACCTTGCAACCTGTCTTCTGCGTAGATGATAACAAGTACAACGGCATCTATACATTAGATAAGTCATCGCCTCAGTATCTGGCAGTTTCTACTATTGGCGATGAACTGAAGGTGGCCAGTGAGGGCAAGAGTGTAGTTCTTTCTATTGCTCCCAACCGTGATGCAGCCATCCTTTCTGCCGGTCACGCTGCCGACGGAGCCATTTGGCTCGATGACTGGACTGGACGTGTCTCGGGTACCTCATATTATGGTGCTTTACCCTCGTGGGCAACGGATTTCGATAACGACAATCCATTGGCATCACGTATTGGCAATATAGTATGGAAACCGCTTAACGACGAGGTAGTCAACTTCAGCTACTTTGTTTTCGAGGGAAGCAAGAAGCCATTCAGCCACAAGTTTACGGGTGACAGGAAGTTTCGTCAGTTCAAGGCCAGTTCTTGTGTCAACGACGAGATAAACCTGCTTGTCAAGCAGTTGCTGGATAAAACCAACATTGGTGCCGATGGCGTGCCCGACATGCTCAACCTTACCTATTATGCAGGCGGTCTCGACCATGAATCCGACTCCAAGTTCGCTATGGAGGTTCAGGACACCTATGCACGTCTGGATCGTCAGCTGGAGGAACTCATTAATGCCGTAGAGAGTAAGGTAGGGCAGAATAAGGCCCTCTTCGTGGTTACCAGCACTGGATATTGCGATAGCGAGGATGCCAAGGATCTCAGTCTTTATCGTATTCCTACAGGTACTTTCTCTATCACTAAGGCCAAGCTCTTGCTGAATATGTACCTTATTGCCGTTTACGGTCCTGGCGATTATGTCGAGACGGTGATGGGCAACGAGTTGTACCTGAACCTGAAGCTGATAGAGAGTCGTAACCTGAACCTTGCTGAGGTTTTGGAGCGTAGCAGCGATTTTCTAATCCAGTTGAGTGGTGTCAAGGACGTATATAGCAGTCAGCGTCTGGCTCTTGGTGCTTGGACGCCTGGTATCAGCAAACTCCGTAATGCATACAACCCCAAGTGCTCTGGGGATATTACCATACAGGTTTCACCGGGTTGGAATCTGAAAAACGAGGATACTCTCGAGCAGTCTTTTGCTCGCGAATCCTATATGAGCTTCCCCCTCTTCCTTTTCGGATGCGGAGTAGCTCCCGAGAAAGTCAGCATTCCCGTCAGTATCGATAGGGTAGCGCCTACCATCTCCAAGGCGCTCCGTATTCGTGCCCCGAACGGATGCTCCCAGGCTCCGCTGAATTATTAAGAGCCTATCCCCGACCCCTCCCCAGAGGAGGGAAGAGTTAAATGAGATAATTTACAGTGCCCGTCGATTTCGTCGACGGGTGATTGGTTGAAAAAGAATAAATATAAAAATACAGTTGACGTTAACGTTAACGTTATCGTTTCAAAATTATAGATATGGATATAGCAAAGATATTAGTTAAGATTTTTGGTGACAAGAAGTCACGCGACCTCAAGGCTTATCGCCCCTTGGTGGAGAGCGTGCTGAAAATTTACCCCGAGATACAGGCCCTCAGCAACGATGAGTTGCGTGCCCGCACTCAGGAGATAAAGCAGCGCATCCAGGGGTCAGCCAGTGAGTTGCGTGCTCAGATTCAGGAATTGAAAGACCGCATTCCCAATACCGATATTCAGGACCGCGCACCTATCTTCCATCAGATTGATAAGCTGGAGAAGGACGTTCTGGAGGTGTTAGAGAAAGCACTCGATGAGGCTCGTGCCGAGGTCTTCGCCATCGTAAAGAGTACAGCTGATCGTCTGGCTCATGCCGAGAATGGTGTTATCGAAGTAACAGCCAACGATTTCGACCGCGAGTTGGCCGCCACCCATGATTTCGTTGAGATTGAGGGGGACAAGGCCATCTATCATAACCACTGGGTAGCTGGTGGTAACGACCTGTTGTGGGATATGGTACACTTTGATGTACAGCTCTTCGGAGGTACCGTGCTGCATCAGGGTAAGATTGCCGAGATGTTTACGGGTGAAGGTAAGACCCTTACCGCTACACTCCCCGTCTTCCTGAATGCCCTTACCGGTAACGGTGTTCATGTTGTTACCGTGAACGACTATCTGGCCAAGCGTGACTCAGAGTGGATGGGCCCCATCTACATGTTCCATGGTTTGAGCGTCGATTGTATTGACAAGCATCAGCCCAATAGCGAGGCTCGCCGTAAGGCTTATTTGGCCGATATTACTTTCGGTACCAACAACGAGTTCGGTTTCGACTATCTGCGTGACAATATGGCGCAGGATCCCAGGGATCTGGTACAGCGTATGCACAATTACGCAATCGTCGATGAGGTCGACTCCGTCCTCATTGATGACGCGCGTACGCCTCTTATTATTAGTGGTCCCGTTCCCAAGGGCGATGATCAGCAGTTCGAGGAGTATCAGCCTCTGGTAGAGAGCCTCGTTAACGTACAGCGCCAGTTGGCTACCCAGTATCTGGCCGATGCCAAGAAGCTGATTGCCGAGGGTACCGAGCAGGGCGACAAGCAGAAGACAGCCGAGGGTTTCCTCTCACTCTTCCGCTCTCATAAGGCATTGCCCAAGAACAAGCCCCTTATCAAGTTCCTTTCTGAGCCTGGTATCAAGGCCGGTATGCTCAGCACCGAGGAGATTTATATGGAGAACAACAACCGCCGTATGCACGAGGCTACGGATCCCCTGTATTTCGTTGTAGACGAGAAGCAGAACAGCGTGGACCTTACCGATAAGGGTAACGAGTGGTTGGCTTCTCAGGTCAACGATGCCGAACTCTTCGTTTTGCCCGATATAGGCTCTGCCATGCACAAGATCGACTCTACGAATCTGACAGCCGAGGAGAAGATCGAGGAGAAGGACAAGGTCTTCAACGACTATGCTGCCAAGAGCGAACGTGTACACACCATCCAGCAGTTGCTGAAGGCATACACCATGTTCAATCTGAACGATGAGTATGTCATCCAGGATGGTGAAATTAAGATTGTCGACGAGCAGACGGGTCGTATCATGGAAGGCCGCCGTTGGAGCGATGGTCTGCATCAGGCTGTCGAGGCCAAGGAGCACGTAAAGGTGCAGGCTGCCACACAGACCTATGCTACCATTACCCTCCAGAACTACTTCCGTATGTACCACAAACTCTCTGGTATGACGGGTACTGCTATTACCGAGGCTGGTGAGTTCTGGGATATCTACAAGTTGGATGTTGTGGAAGTTCCCACCAACCGCGAGGTGATACGTAATGATATGAACGACCGTGTTTACCGCACACAGCGCGAGAAGTACAAGGCCGTTATCGAAGAGGTAGAGAAGATGCGCAATGCAGGTCGTCCTGTCTTGGTAGGTACTACCAGCGTGGAGATTTCCGAGATGCTTAGCAAGATGCTTCAGATGCGCAAGATACCTCATCAGGTACTGAATGCCAAGTTGCACCAGAAAGAGGCCGATATCGTAGCCAAAGCCGGTACCAGCACTCCTGCAACGGTTATGGTAGACGGACAGCCCGAGGAGCGTATGCTGGGTACTGTTACCATTGCCACCAACATGGCCGGTCGTGGTACCGATATCAAGCTTACCCCCGAGGTGAAGGCCGCAGGCGGTCTGGCCATCATCGGTACCGAGCGTCACGAGAGCCGCCGTGTTGACCGTCAGTTGCGTGGACGTTCCGGTCGTCAGGGCGACCCCGGTAGCAGCGTCTTCTTCGTCTCTATCGAGGACAAGCTGATGCGTCTGTTTGCCAGCGAGCGTATTGCCCGCGTGATGGACCGTTTGGGCTTCAAGGAGGGCGAGATGATAGAGCACAGCATGATTACCCGCAGCATCGAGAATGCTCAGAAGAAGGTCGAGGAGAACCACTTCGGCGTTCGTAAGCGTCTGTTGGAGTATGACGATGTGATGAACAAGCAGCGTACTGTTATCTACGAGAAGCGCCGTCACGCCCTTATGGGAGAGCGTTTGGGTATGGATATCAGCGATATGATTTGGGACCGTGTATGCAATATCATGGAGAATAACGACTTCGCAGGTTGCCAGCAGTGCTTCCTCGAGATTATGGCCATGGAGTTCCCTCTTACACAGCAACGTTTCGAGGATGGTAATATGCCCGAACTGGAAGAAGAGGTATATCAGGAGGTGTTGAAGCGCTTCAACCAGAAGACCGAAATTATGGCATCCAACGCCTACAAGGTAGTTAAGATGGTATACGAAGGTCCTCAGGGCCAGATGTACGAGAATATGATGTTCCCCGTTCTGGCCGGTAAGCGTCAGTATAATATCCCCTCTAACCTCAAGGAGGCATACGATACACAGGCTCGCAGCGTGGTGACATCGTTCCACAAGGCTCTTATCCTGCACACCATCGACGATGCATGGAAGGAGAACCTACGTCTGTTGGACGAACTCAAGCATAGCGTTCATAATGCCAGTTACGAGCAGAAGGATCCTCTGCTTATCTTCAAGCTCGAGAGTGTGAAACTCTTTGACGATATGGTAAACCGTATCAACGACCGCACCGTTTCCGTTATCATGCGTGCTATGGTGCCCGAGTTGCAGATTCAGGAGGCTCCCCAGCAGGAGATGCCCCGTCAGGAGCGCGTACGCACTCAGGAATCACGTGGCGAGCTTACCGATGCCGGTATGCAGCAGGCCGCAGGCCGTGATACCCGCGACCGCCAGCCCGTTCAGCCCATGCGTGCCGAGAAGTTACCCGGACGTAACGATCCCTGCCCCTGCGGCAGCGGCCTGAAGTTCAAGAACTGTCACGGAAAGAACCTGTAAATTCATTGAACATTGAACATTGAGCATTGAACATTTAAAAATATTAGTTAACGTTATCGTTATCGTTGACGTTAAAAATTAAAGCAAAACTCCATGAAAGCTTCACAGCAAACCATTCAGCAGATTGAGCGTACGCTCAGGAAGGTTATCGCAAAGTTCCCACAGGATGCCGATCCTCTGATGACCGACATACACCTGCTGGTTAGTAATTACACGGGCGAGATTCGTACCTACAACGATGACGACGAAGAGTTAGATCGTTGTGTTGTAGAGGAATGGATCAAGAGTAAGGAAGAGGATTTCTACGATCAGGTAGCTTCCATCCTGCGTAAGTGCATTCAGAATCTTCGCCCCGAAGTGGAGCAGATGAGTATCTTGCAGCCCTTCTCCTTTGTTCTAATCGACGAGGATCACGAGACGTTGCAAGATCTTGTTATTATAGATAAGGAAGAGACGGTGGTGCTGGACCACCAGCTGTTGGAAGGCTTCGAAGAAGACCTGGACCAGTTCTTCGAGAATCTTATGAAGGATTAAATAAAAACGGGGCTGAATTTCAGTCCCGTTTTTGTTTGGCTGTTGGCTGTTGGCTGTTGGCTTTTAGCTAAGCTAAATATCAATAACCAATAACCCTTAACCTTTAACCCTTAACCTTTACCTTTAACCTTTACTTCGTAAATTTAAGTCCCATATACATACCCTTTACGTTCTTGGTGAGGGTGCCAAGAGTGCTGAGTTGGCTGTTAACGGTGCCAGCCTTCTGTGTAACGGCATTCAGCAGGGCCAGCAGTTTGTCAGCCTTCATAGCCACTTGTAGCTCGCCACCGCTCAGTTTGGCATTCATGGTAACGCCCTGGTTCAGCAGGGGGAAGGTGAGTTTCAGGTTGGTGCCGTCTACGGCCCAATTTACGTCAACACCCTTGCCGTTGTACTTGATAACACCTGTCTTGTCCTCCTTCAGTGTCATCACCACCTTGCCGCTGGTAAAGCCTACCTTGGTAAGGCCGTTTTTCATTGTCGATTCCACCTTGCCGCTTACCATGCTGCTACCCACAGAGGTCAGCACATCTTCGCTCTCGAAGGCCACACATGGCTGCGTATAGGTCCATGTGCCTACCAGGTTCTTCTCCGATATGGCGGTAGTGCCCAGCAGGTTGCCAATTAGGTCGGCAGCCACATTTCCAGCGGTAGAGCTGCCTGTAGCCTTGTTAACGGCTGTCCCGGCTGCATTCTTCAGGATGTCGCTCAACTGTGCGTTTGCATTGCTGCAAAGCATGATTCCAAAGGCCACAAAGGCCACTTTCAGCATGTTCTTTTTCATCTTATTTGTTTTTTGCTAGCTAGTTTAAACTAGTCTCACTAGTTCTAACTAGTTTTTTTCCTCTTGCAAAATTACAAAGAAAAAAGATAAACGCCAAGAAATTATCTTAACAACTTTTCTAAAACTCCCTTGTAGCTGTCCTCAAAGGGTAGGGTATCCTCGGGGTATATGCTGGTTTATAATTTTTGCAAGGGTGGAGGTCGCCACCCCCAACCTATACAACCCGATATGTTCGAGGCTTTCGCCGCCGCCGACTAAGGTGACAGCCCCTCCTCTTAGGCCCCCCTATAAGGGGGCCATAGAGGGGGGCTTAGCCTAACCTTTAGTATTCAAGCTGAATTCGAGAAGAATTCTGCGTGCAAACCCGTCGAATTCTGCGTGCAAACTCCTTGGATTCA
>Ga0265299_10004741_pt1 | contig 12769 bp, 8 predicted proteins | sample AusTroGonzalo_MG_4_FD_193485 | JGI IMG/M metagenome (GOLD analysis project Ga0265299, IMG submission 193485) | Bovine rumen microbial communities from tropical cattle in Woodstock, Queensland, Australia - Gonzalo_02 | ecosystem: Host-associated > Mammals > Digestive system > Stomach > Rumen ...
CATTAGTAGTTAAAGATGTAGCTCGCTACTTCTTTATGGCGGTGGTGTTATGACAGATAAGATGATATCTTTCTTAAACCATATTCATATCGACAACGTCGAAGCTTTTGACTTGGACTTTGAAATGGTGGGTCGTAACCGCTTTAAACGTGAACAAATTGATATGGTGATCGTTAAAAAGACACCATGGAAATATCACTTATTAAGGCAATTCCAAGATGGTTTAAATACCTTAACTTATCCTTATATGCTTCGTTTCTCTTACGTAGTAAGACCTGATATGAATGACTTATTAGGATTATTTGACGAATGGTATCAAACTTTATATCACATTCCTCATAATCTTCTTTTAGAACCACAAAATGATTCTTTATTGAAGGTGACCTACGCTAATGAAAGCGAAAAAGAACAATATCAAAGTTGCATTAAAGACTTTAGAGACTTTTTAGATTTCTTAAATTACGAATTCTCCATTATTGAAGAAGTCGCTCCACAAGAGGAAGAAGTTAATATCTCTAAGAGTGAAATGCGTAAGATTGTTCAAAAGGCTAACAAAGAAGCTGAAGAAGCATTAGAAGAAGAAAGCGCTGCTAGACAAATCAACGACCGTAGTGAAGTTGAACAATTAATCGCGGAAGAAAAAGCTCAATTAAACGAAGAAACTGAAGACGAATTATTAAAACGTGCTCGTCAAAACGCTAGAGAAATGGCAAGAGATAGAGAAAGAGCTCGTTTAAATAAACGTGGTAACTATGAACCAGTTGATAAGATTGATGATATCGTTAGAACTAGTGACCACGTTGACTTCTCTGCGAAAGTCTTTTCCGTTGAAATCAATGAATATGGTGATAGAAAGAAACTCAACATCGGTTTATTTGATGATCAAGACGGCGCCATCTACGCTAACATGTATCAAAATGCATCCCTTAGCGATGAAACAATAGAAGAAATGAAGAAGTGGGGCACTAATGTCCGTGTACGTGGTGCTGCTTACTTTGATGAATATAACAAAACTATGGCGGTCAAAGCCCATTATATTGACTTATTGCCACCAGATGAAATTGAACCAGACACCTCTGAAAAGAAACGTGTTGAACTTCACCTACATTCCAATATGTCCACAATGGATGGCATTAGCCATATGATGGAATATGCTAAATACGCTAAAGCCTTAGGCCATACCGCTATGGCAATTACCGATCACGCAGTAGTGCAAGGTTATCCAGATGCCCAAGAAGCTGGCAAAAAGACTGGCATTAAGATGCTTTATGGTGTCGAATTCTATATGGTGGATGATGACCTTAAATATATCAAGAACCCATCACCTGTCGAATTAAATCGCGCTAAGTACGTTGTTCTCGACTTAGAAACAACTGGCTTAAACTGCTACTATGACCGTATTATCGAATTTGGTGCGGTTAAGGTTGAACATGGTATCGTCACTGAATCCTTGGATATTTTAATCAATCCTGAAAGACCACTTCCAAAACGTATTGTGGAAATTACTAATATCACCGATAAGATGTTAGAAGGTAAACCTACAATTCGTGAAGCCTTGCCTAAGATTCTTGATTGGATTGGCGATGCAATTCTTGTTACACATAACGCTAGCTTCGACTTCTCATTCTTGCAACACGCTTTAATGAGAAACGATATGCCAATTATGAATAATGCGGTAATCGACACCCTTCCACTTTCTCGATACTTATTCCCAGAATCTAGAAGCCATACTTTAGGTAGCTTATGCCGTAATATGGAAGTCGAATATAAAGAAGACGAAGCCCACCGTGCGGATTACGATGCTAAGGTCTTAAATGATGTTTGGCAGCCTATGCTTGTTCTTTTAACTAAGAAGAACCATCATTTAACACATGCTGAATTAGAAAAGTTAGAAACACCTAAAGCTTTGCTTAAACATATTAGACCAACTCACGTTATTGCTTTAGCAAAGAATAAAGAAGGTCTTAAAGCCTTATATAAACTTGTTTCCTATTCTCATATTGATTACCTCGCTGAAGTACCAAAGATTCCACGTCGAGAAATTCAAAACTTAAGAGAGAATTTATTAATTGGCTCTGCCTGTTTTAACGGTGAAGTCTTTAGAAACGCTCAATATTATGGTGATGATGTTTTAAAAGAAACCATCGCCTTCTATGACTATATTGAAATTCAACCATTAGAAAACTACTCATTCCTCATTGATATGGGTGATGTGAGCAAAGAAGAATTAGTGACCCATATCAAAGATATCGTGAGATGTGCTGAAGAGATGGGTAAACCAGTATGCGCTACTGGTGATGTTCACTATGTCGATAAGAGACATAAGGTATTTAGAGATGTCTACATCTCTGCTAAAGGCATCGGTGGTGTTAATCACCCACTCAATCCATATAAGCGTAGTAAAATGCCTGAATTTGAAAACCCAGATCAACATTATCGCTCCACTGATGAAATGCTTAAGTGTATGGAATTCTTAGGTGAAGAAAAAGCCTATGAAGTCACAGTCACCAATACGAACTTAATCGCTGACATGATTGAGCCAATTATGCCTGTTCCTAATGACCACTTATACACACCAACCATTGAAAACTGTGAAAGCAATTTAAAGAACATGTGCTATGAAAAAGCTCACGAATTATATGGTGATCCACTTCCTGAATATATTGAAACCCGTTTGGAAAAAGAGCTAAACGGTATTATCAGCAATGGTTATTCCGTTATTTACTACATCGCTCACTTATTAATTAAGAAAGCGAATGAAGATGGTTACATCGTTGGTAGCCGTGGTTCTGTTGGTTCTTCTTTTGTTGCGACTATGTCCAACATCACAGAAGTTAATCCATTGCCACCTCATTATCGTTGTCCAAAGTGTAAACACTTCGAATGGACCAGTGAAACAATGCCTCAATATCGTTCTGGTTATGACTTACCAGATAGAGTGTGTCCAGAATGTGGTGCACCTATGGTGCATGATGGTCAAAACATTCCATTTGAAACATTCTTAGGATTCAATGCTGAAAAGACACCTGATATTGACCTTAACTTCCCTGGTGATTATCAAGCTAAAGCTCATGACTACACTAAAGTGTTGTTAGGCGAAAATAACGTCTTTAGAGCCGGTACTATTGAAACAGTTGCGGATAAGACTGCTTTCGGTTTTGCACGTGGCTATATCGAAAGAAAAGGCTTAGACCTTGAAACATTCCCTAAAGTCAAAATCGCTTATTTAGCATCAGGCTGTATCGATGTTAAGAGAACAACAGGCCAACACCCAGGTGGTATCGTCGTTGTTCCTACTGACCATGAAGTCTATGACTTCACACCTGTGCAATATCCTGCTGATGATATCGATAGTAACTGGAAGACAACACACTTCGATTTCCATTCTATCCACGATACAATTCTTAAACTTGACCTTTTAGGTCACGTTGACCCAATGGCTTTAAAAATGATGTCTGACTTAACTGGTGTTAAACTTCAAGACATTCCAATGAATGATCCTAAAGTTCTTTCCTTATTCTCTAGTGCGGAAGCTTTAGGTATGGACCATGACTACACTAACTCTAAAACTGGTGCGCTTTTACTTCCTGAATTCGGTACTGAATTCGTTAGAGGCGTTCTTGAAGAAACTAATCCAAAATCATTCTCTGACTTAGTCATTATTTCTGGTCTAACCCATGGTACTGGTGTCTGGCAAGGTAACTCTGATGAACTTGTTAAAAACGGCACTGCGACATTACAAGAAGTTATCGGATGTCGTGATGATATTATGACTTACTTAATCAGTAAAGGTATTCCAAGTAATATCTCCTTTATGATTATGGAAGATGTCCGTAAAGGTCGTGGTTTAAAAGAACAATATGAAGAGATTATGAAGGCCAATAAAGTGCCTGATTGGTATATCGAATCATGTAAGAAGATTAAGTACATGTTTCCAAAAGGCCACGCTGTTGCGTATGTCACTATGGCGGTTAGAGTAGGTTACTTCAAAATTTACTATCCTTTAGAGTTCTATGCCACATTCTTTACTGTCAGAAGTAAACAATATGACATTAAGACCATGATTAAAGGAAAGGATGCCATCATTAGCAAAATTGAAGAATTAAAGACAAAACAAAGAATTTCTAATGAAAAACTTTCACCAAAAGAAGCGGAACAATTAAAGACCTTAATTAACGCTCTTGAAATGGTGCAAAGAGGTTATTCCTTCTCCAATATTGATTTATATCGTAGTGACGCTTCTAAGTTCGTCGTTGACTATGAAAACAAATCACTTATTCCTCCGTTTATCACCATTGATGGTTTAGGCGAAAACAACGCCATTACAGTCGTGGAAGAAAGAAAGAATGGTGAATTCTTCTCTAAGGAAGACTTATTAAGAAGAACAAAACTTACATCCACCAATGTCCAAGACTTAACGGATATGGGTGTTTTAGATAAACTCTCTGATAGCGATCAACTATCATTGTTCGATTTCTAAGCGGGAAGTAGCACAGCTTGGTAGTGCGCTCGCTTCGGGAGCGAGAGGTCGTGGGTTCGAATCCCATCTTTCCGACCATTGATTACTATGCCTTGATTAATCAAGGCTTTTATTTTATATTGTAAAACTGAACAATGTTTAGTATTATATTCGAGGCATAATTATGAACACTAAAAATTGCAAAGAAGAATTAATTAATATCACAACCGCCCTCATTAATGAAAATAATGGGGATGTTGATAAAGTCACGATTAGAGATATCACCTCTAGAAGTGGTGTTTCTGTTGGCTTAATTAATTACCATTTCGGTAGTAAAGATAACTTAATCGCGGAATGTGTTCAAAGAATAATCACTGGTATTATCGCTAACTTTAAACCAAATATTGATGCTGGTAAGAATTTATCTCCATATGAAGCCGCTAAAGCGAGAACAATAGATGCAGCTTGTCGAGTATTTGATTATCTTTTCGAAAATCCATCGATCGCTAGAGTGTCCATTACAAATGACTATGCTAATTTCACCAGCAACACAAACACCTATTATTCAGTGCGTGGTAGTGCAGCGGTGATGGGTAAAGACTATAAAGACGAAGCGACAAGAGAATTCATCGCTTTTACTCTAGTAAGCACAATGCAATCAGCATTCTTAAGAGCGCTTAAAGAACCAGTGTTTATGGGCTATGACTTCTTTAAAAGAGAAGATAGAAACCATTATGTCGTTGATTTAGTTAATCAAATAATGAAGGAATAGTGTATGACAAGATTTAAAGTATTTAGAGTTTTATTACTCGTTTTTTGTTTCTTTATTGGTTTAGGTGCCTTATATGGTGGTACCGCTATGTTAATAAAACCAGATGGCAGTTTATTAAGGATGGAATCAATGCTTCCATATTTCCAAGTTTTACCATTCGCGGATATCTTGTTCCAAGACTATACCTTCCCTGGTATTTCTTTAATTATCGTTAATGGTGTTTCTAACTTAACCGCTGCGGTATTAATTCTTTGCAAGAAGAGAATTGGTTATGTCTTAGGTACTGTTTTTGGCTTCACATTAATGCTTTGGATCATCATTCAATTTGTGATTTTCCCTGCTAATGTATTGAGCACTCTATACTTTATCTTTGGTGTTTTACAACTCATAGTGGGCTATGTTGCCTTAGTATCTTATAACCAAGTAAACTTCAAATTTAACGAAGACGGGTATCAATATATCGATAAGAATTCCAAGACACTTGTCATCTATTTTTCAAGAATGCAGTTCACTAAACGTATCGCGTATGTCAAAGCAAATGATGAACACGCTAATATCGTGGAATTAAAAACAAAAGAAAGAACAGAAGGCACATTAGGTTTCTGGTGGTGTGGTCGCTTTGGTATGCATAAGTGGCCTATGGAAACATGTCCATTAGATATTGATTTGAATAAATATGAAAAAGTCATCCTAGTAACACCTGTATGGGTCTTTAAAATGTGTGGGCCTATGAGAGACTTCGTGAACAAGAACAAAGAAGTACTTAAGGACAAAGAAATCGAAGTCGTGTTCAATCACTTCAATCCATGGTTACCAAAAGGCGCTATTAAAGAGATTGAAAGGGACATCAATATCTCCAAAGTTGAATCTAAAACCACTTGGTTAGGTCATACATTCAAACTATAAAGCATATTGGTATACATTCTTATTAATTAATAAGATAATAGAGCTATGAAAACGATTTATCTTGCAGGTGGTTGCTTCTGGGGAGTGGAACACTTCTTCTCCTTAGCAAAAGGTATTATCAATACAGAAGTTGGCTATGCCAATGGCACTTTAGATAATCCTAAATACGAAGATTTAAAGCATGGTCTAGATGACGCTAGTGAAACAGTGAAAGTGGACTACGATGAAAATGTCATATCTTTAGAAAAGATTCTCGAACTCTATTTAAGAGTGGTGGATCCATATTCAGTGAATAAACAAGGTGAAGATGAAGGTGTGCAATATCGTACAGGTATCTATTATCAAAACGATACTGATAAGCAAATCGTCAAAGAGTACTTCGCACGTGTCCTAGAAAAAGACTATAAAATCGAAGTAGTAAGACTTAATAAATTCTTCCCTGCGGAAGAGTGCCATCAAGATTACCTAAACAAGAATCCTCAAGGGTACTGCCATATTAATATGGCGAAGCTTAAACCAGAAGAAAGAAAGTAGCAAAATTGTCATTCTTGAAGAATGACTTTTTTGTTGCTATTATTTTTAGGAAAGAAAAAGAGGAATAATTTATGAAAAACACAAAAGTGACTTTATTTTCTTTGGCAATGGTTGCCTTTTTAGTTGCCTGTTATCATACCCCATTGAAAATCTGTAACATCACACTTATCAACCCAGAAGACACCACTATGGTGACAAGTAATGTCAAACAATATATCCATGACATGAGAATGCAAGAAGTCCAATACAAAGCTGAAGGTGGCGACATCTACAAGATTTGGGATTTATATGGTGATGAAGGCATCGATATCGATGAGGACTATCATAAAGTTTCAGATGAAAATAGAGTATATCTTGATACTGGCGATGTTAATGGCAAGAATGCCACTGTGAGAAACAGCACCCCAGATCGTAGTGATAAGAACACTGGTGTGGATTTAAAGTTTGAAGTTAAAGAAGGCCACGAAAAAGAAGAATACAAAGTATTAGTTAGCCAAAACGAAAACTTCGAAGGCGCTAAAGAATATACCACCAAAGAAAACGCAGTTAATGTTAAGAACTTATTTGCTAGTACGCAATACTACTGGAAAGTTGAAGCAGACGGAGAAGAATCTCAAGTTGGTACATTTACTACAGGCGATTACATCCGTTGGATTAGCGCACGCCCAATGTTTAACATCCGCGATAATGGTGGCTTTATGACTGATTCTGGTAAAAGAGTCAAACAAGGCCTCATTTATAGAGGTGGCGAAATCACCATCAAAACATGGGGTGACCATGCCTTAACCGCCACTGAAGAAAGCAAAAAGATCTTCAGAGAAGATATGGGCATGGTCGGTGGTATCGAAATCGACTTAAGAGGTACTGGTGATATCGGTGATGGCTATAAAGCCAATGCTTTCGCCGAAGATGGTGATATTGCTTATGAAATGCTCGCCATTAAATCATATAACGAAACATTCTCTAAGGATGGAACGGGTGCTTCAAACCCAACCAAAGCTAGACAAACAGTTGCTCAAATCTTTGAACACATTAAAGAGGCTGATCAAAAACCAATTTATTATCACTGCTATGGTGGTGCTGATAGAACTGGTACACTTGGTTTCTTAATTAATGGTTTATTAGGTGTTAGCTATTCTGATTTAGTTATCGACTTCGAATTAACTTCCTATAGTTCAATTAATAACGAACATATTAGAAGTCACTTACGTGATCACCAATACGATCATTGGCGTAATCTCATTAACTTTGTTAAGACAGATACCACAAATGGCTATGCCTATGATGAAAACGCTCCATTAAAGGAAAACATCTATAACTTATTACATCTCGGTTGCAATGTCCCAACAGAAACATTAGATACAATCAGAGACATCATGATTGAAAAGTAAAACAAATAAGTTGCTAGAAACCGTCATTCTTGAGTGGCGGTTTTTTATTTCAAATTTTTGTCATAATATTCCTGCGCATATTAATTTTTCTCATGAACACACGTAAAATTTATATGTTGATGGGGTATTACATATGAATATCATTAAACACATTTCTAAAGTCTTATTATTATCTTCTTTAATCTTTTCCGTTGCTGGATGCGGTACTGTTGTAAAAGTTGAGAAGCCAGAAAAAGTCAACGATCCACGTCCAGAAACACCAACTCCTCATGAAGTTGTGAGCGCTAATATCGGAACATCAGGTGGAGAATTAAAGGATGGAGATAACTTCCAACTCACATTCCCTTCTAATGCTTTAAGTAGTGGCATGAATATCACCGCTCAATACATTGATGAACAAAGCTTCGTCGGTGATAATGTTTCTCCTTCTTTCTTGGGAGCTATTGAATTTGGCCCATCAGGAACAACATTCAATAAACCAGTCGAGGTCTCGATGAGCGCGGGTGATAAGCCAATTGGAGATAATCTTTCTGTCTTTTGCTATGACGAACAACTAAAATGTTGGGATTATGTTGGTGAAGCAAAGCCAGATTCTACAGGCAAGAATGTTACTTTCGAAGTGACACACTTTTCTAAATACGAGGTCTTGGATTTAACTCCAGAAATGTATAACAAATGTCTCGACTTGACCTATGAAGCCGTACTTAACGATAAGCCAGATAGTTGGATTAGAGATTCATATAAAGATTATTTAATCAATGAAAAACATGTGATGGATTACTATACCACAAGTGGTGGTTATTACTATGAACCATGTGGCTTATTTGTCTATATTGACTATAGAATAAATAACCGCACCGCCGACCAAGATGAATTGCATATCTCCGAAGGAGAAACCAATATGTTTGGTGATACATTTGGTCTTTCCCAAGTTGGTGGTTTATTAGATTCCAAAGCTGGGTTTAACGCCGCAAAGAATTCTACTACTGAAAAAGCAGAAGTCTTTAATGTCACAGTGACAGTTGATTACAAAATGATTACTCCACAAATTGAGTTAAGTGCATCTGAACAAATTTTGGAGAAAGGTGAAACCGCAGTAGTGAACGTCTATACTCATTACGCTAAACCAAGTAATAAGTTATTCCCTGATATCGTTTTACCAAATTATCCATTATCAATACTTCCTTTAGAACATCTCTATACAAACAAGGATGAATTAACCACTAATGATGCTGGTAGAGCAACATTTGCAGTTACATCTAAAGATGGCAAAGCTGAAACTGTTGAAGTTAACTTTACTGTGGGCGGTTATTTTGGTACAAGCGTTTCTAATTATATTTCATTCGCCGCTAAGAAGAAAAATTCATATAACTTTACTGGCCACATTTCTAATGAAGCTACTCTTGATTATTGGTTGATGCAAAAAGATGCAAAAGGCAGTAGTAGTTCAACATCAGTTTCATCTGACACAATAACAATTGATATTAATAGTCCTGGCCAGTTAAGAATCAGTGTTGAATATGATATTTCTGGCATTATTACTTGGACAGATACTTATGAGTATGAAGGAATAATTAGTTTCTCCAATGTCCAAGCATCTATTCAAGGAAGCATTAGTGAAGCAAAGAGTACCGCTACATCAATTTCTGATCTTCATGATGGACAAGGCAATCCAGTCCATCAAGAACAGATTATAACAACAGATTATAAATACGCATTGTTCCAAGGTGGTGGTTCAGCAATTATTAATCCAATTAATCAGCTTGCTTTTACAGGTATGAATGTTTTGGGATTTAGTATGGCTAGTTTTGAAGGTGCTGGTTCTTTATCAAATCTAGTCACTTATACAGGCACAGGCTATGAATACGCTAAAAGAACACAAACATATACCATTAATTCTCAATCAAGTACTTCTTCTCAAGAAGGGTCAGCATCATTCCCGTGCGAATATTGGATTTATGTTGGTGGTCCGTTGATGAGTGAAATCGATAATAAAGAAGGCACTCAAACAATTACAAAAGATAACTATTTAAAAAATAGAGGTTCTCTAGTGGATCCATATAGTCCAGATTGTATGTTTGATAACGAAACAGCAACTGCATCGGCCACTCAAACAATCACATTAACTAAAAGGAAATAAACGAATTAGGCACAAGTCAAAACCTTGTGTCTTTTTCATTTCTCAATCGTTATTATTGAAAATAAATAACTATTGAATGTATAATTACTTCGGTCATATTTAAGGAGAATTAATTAAATGGCAAAAATTACATATGTACACGGCCGTGAAGTGTTAGACTCTCGTGGCAATCCAACAGTCGAAGTCGAAGTCCGTTTAGATGACGGTACACGCGCTTCCGCCATTGTCCCATCCGGTGCTTCCACAGGTGAATCCGAAGCTCTCGAATTAAGAGATGGTGACAAATCCAGATATTTAGGTAAAGGCGTCTTAAAAGCCGTTAAGAACGTTAATGAAGTTATCGCTCCAGCAGTCTTAGGCTTAGAAGCCACACAACAAAACAAATTAGATGCTCTCTTACTCAAGTTAGATGGCACTCCATTCAAAAAGAACTTAGGCGCTAACGCCACATTAGGTGTTTCCTTAGCCGTTGCTAGAGCCGCTGCTCAAAGCTTAGGTATGCCTTTATACCGTTACATCGGTGGTGCTAATGCTAAAGTCTTACCAACACCATGTATGAACGTTATCAACGGTGGTGCTCACGCTGAATCCACAGTTGACTTCCAAGAATTCTTCATCATCCCAGCTGGTTTCGATACATTCCGTGAAGCCTTAAGAGCTGGTGTTGAAGTCTTCCACGCTTTAAAGAAAGTCGTCAAAGGCAAAGGTTATGAAACCGGTGTCGGTGACGAAGGTGGTTTCGCTCCATCCTGCAAGAATGGTAACGAAGAACCATTAGAATTAATTGAAGAAGCGATTAAGAATGCCGGTTATGAAGTTGGCAAACAAATCTTCTTAGGTATGGACGTTGCCTCTTCCGAATTCTATGATGCCGATACAAAGACATATACTTTAAGCAAATCCGGCGAAGGTTCCTATGATAGCAAGGGCTTCATTGCTTACTTACAAAAGTTAGTCAAAGATCACCCAGCCATCATCACCATCGAAGATGGTTTAGCGGAATCTGACTGGGAAGGTTGGGCCGAACTCACAAAAGAACTCGGTGGCAAAATCCAACTCGTTGGTGACGACTTATTCGTTACAAATCCTGCCTTCTTAAGAAAAGGTATCGATAACAACGTTGCTAACTCTATCTTAATTAAAGTTAACCAAATCGGTACATTAACCGAAACATTAGACGCTATCCGTTTAGCGCAAACAAATGCCTACACCACAATGGTTTCCCACCGTTCTGGTGAAACAGAAGACGTCACAATCGCTGACTTAGCCGTCGCGGTTAACGCTGGTCAAATCAAAACTGGTTCTGCTTCTAGAACAGACCGTATGGCCAAATACAACCAATTATTAAGAATTGAAGAAGAATTAGGCGACGAAGCTCAATACCTCGGCTTAAAAGCTTTCAAAAATCAAAAGTAATTAGGTTTAACTAAAACAAACAAAGCTCTTGGGTAACCAAGGGCTTTTCTTATGTATTATTAAATATAAAGGAAAAGAGACTATCTTCTTGCCTAGATAATAAAACCATTCAAAAAGCAGTGGAATCATATAATAGTAAAAGTATCTAATACAAGCATTATTTATTTGACTCAATCGGTATTTATTTACATTTTTAATAAATAGAATAAAATAGAGGTGGAGATTAATCATATGAGAAATGTAGCAAAACTATTAACTTTGTTATCCACTATTGTTTTAGCCACAGGTTGCTCAAACAATAATAATGCTGATTCTTCAAGCTCAGTTTCTTCTAATACTTCAATCACTAGTGAGAGCTCAAGCGCTTTTGTTGAAGGAGAAGGTGTAAGCCTAGAGAATTTTACTAATGAGGTAAATAAATTAGGAGAGATTCCAACACCAACACGCATTATTTATAACTATGAAATACATGAAACTCTAACCGGAACTTGGTATCTAGCTACAGATACAAATGGCAAACGTTTAGCGGATGGAACTGATGTAACTGCCACCGCAACATTAACTGTTGAAACTGGCGTTAGTAATCCTCAACCAGTTGGTGAAATATCAACTAACGCTATGAGAAATCTAGTTGCTGAATCACCTGTAAAAATTACAGAGTGGATGAGTTATCAAAAACAAAATAGAGAAGCCTCTCAACAAACGAATACATCTATAAATAATTTCCAAGAAAAGTTTGATATCGATCCATTAAAGATGTATATGCTGGTGAGCTCCTCAAGAGTGGGGGATGGCACCACAGTAGATGGTCAATATTCAAATGTCCAAGAATTCTGTCGAACATTTAATTCTGATGGCAATGTTAAGGAATTCACTTATAAAGAAGTCACTGAAGTTGATGGTGCAGTAAAACAAGGTATTGGAAAATCTGAAAATATGAAGGGGAAATGGGCTGTTGATTTAAAGTGCACAGTTCAATACTCTTTTGAATAAAATAAATAAAACAAATAAAGAAAAAACCGACAATAGGCTGTCGGTTTTATTTTTTAAGTTGGTGCCCGGGACCGGAATCGAACCGGTACGGTATCGCTACCGCAGGATTTTAAGTCCTGTGCGTCTACCTATTCCGCCACCTGGGCACTGTTTGGTCA